>Ga0307515_10016335_pt1 | contig 13600 bp, 10 predicted proteins | sample 17_EM_MG_FD_194513 | JGI IMG/M metagenome (GOLD analysis project Ga0307515, IMG submission 194513) | Populus trichocarpa ectomycorrhiza microbial communities from riparian zone in the Pacific Northwest, United States - 17_EM | ecosystem: Host-associated > Plants > Roots > Unclassified | place...
GGACCCCAAGAAGTCCTTGAAAGCAGCTTTGGGTGACTCAGCCGAGACTGGCGTAGAATCTCTATACGAACTTTACTCCAGTATCCTCAAAGCAAGAATAGTGCACAATAGTGCCGAGTTTCAGCGACTAATCGGAGTGATTATTACAGCGGCCCCTTACCGCGCACTGTGCGATGAAACGATTGCAGAGCTGGCAGGAGTGGAGCCATATCTCGTTAAGAGATGGGCAGATGCTCTCAGCTCTTTGCTATGGAGAGATGGAGCTACCAATAATGGAATTCGTGTTCGGCATTTGTCGATTTACGATTTCTTTGTCAGCGCTCGCTGCGACTATCAAGTGAACATCCTATGCGCAAACGTGCAACTGGGGATTGCTTGCCTCAAGATGATGGTTATGCAACTCCGCTTCAACATCTGCAAGCTAGAAGATTCCCGGCTCGCGAATACGGACATTAAAGATCTCCCATCGCGAGTTCAAGAGTATATATCGGACGCCTTGCAGTATAGCTGCCTGCATTGGTCGAATCATCTTTGCTCTCCTTCAGACAACCACGATCAGCGTGTGTTGGTGTTGGAAAGCCTGAAAGAATTCTTTGAAGGACTGTACCCATTGTTTTGGGTTGAAGTGTTGAGCGTTATGGGGGTGGTCCCAATTGGTGCTCCAAGCCTTCGAAGGGTGATAACCTGGGTCAGGGTGAGTACACCTCCAGCTTGCTGTTATTTGTATCCCAAGATGATTCGAACCGGCTGTAGGACATGGATCCTACTCTTCTTGAGAAAATTCAGGATATTTGTCATTTCATCATCACTTTCCACACCCCCATCTCCTTCAGCTTTCCGCACATTTATATTTCAGCGGGACCATTCCTGCCCTCCCAGTCACCTTTGTCAGGGGTATTCAGCAGGGAATTTACTAGAACCATCAAAATGCGAGCAGGGAAACTGTTGTCATGGCCGGCGCCGCCATTGGAATGGACTGGACACGCCGGGGCCGTCAGCAGCGTGAGTTATTCCCCGAATGGGACACGCGTTGTCACTGGATCTTGGGACAAGACTATCCGAATTTGGGATGTTCAGTCTGGTGCTGTAGTTGGCGAGCCTCTAACAGGGCATAACGGGGAAGTGACTTCCGTTGTTTACTCTCCCGATGGGCGGTACATCACCTCCGGATCCTATGACGGCACCATTCGAATCTGGGATGCCAACACTGGTGCTGGGGTCGGCGCGCCTCTCGAGGGGTATGTCGGTTCGGTGTACTCCGTTGCCTACTCTCCCGATGGCCGGAATATCATCTCCGGATCCTCCGACCGCGCCATTCGAATTTGGGATGCCGAGACTGGTACTGCAGTCGGCAAGCCTCTCGAGGGGCACGCTGGCATGGTGTACTCCGTTGCCTACTCTCCCGATGGCCGGAACATCATCTCCGGATCCGACGACTGCGCCATTCGAATTTGGGATGCCGAGACTGGTGCTGCAGTCGGCAAGCCTCTCGAGGGGCACTCTGGCATGGTGTTGTCCGTTGGCTACTCTCCCGATGGCCGGAACATCATCTCCGGATCCTACGACTGCGCCATTCGAATTTGGGATGCCGAGACTGGTGCTGCAGTCGGCAAGCCTCTCAAGGGGCACGCTGGCACGGTGTTGTCCGTTGGCTACTCTCCCGATGGCCGGAACATCATCTCCGGATCCAAAGATCGCACCATTCGAATTTGGGATGCGGAGACTGGTACTGCAGTCGGCAAGCCTCTCGAGGGGCACGCTGGAACGGTGTGGTCTGTTGCCTACTCTCCCGACGACCGGAACATCATCTCCGGATCCTCCGATCGCACCATTCGAATTTGGGATGCCGAGACTGGTACTGCAGTCGGCAAGCCTCTTGAGGGGCACGCTGGCATCGTGTGGTCTGTTGCCTACTCTCCCGATGGCCGGAACATCATCTCCGGATCCGACGACGGCGCCATTCGAATTCGGGATGCCGAGACTGGTGCTGCAGTCGGCAAGCCTCTCGAGGGGCACGCTGGCACGGTGTTGTCCGTTGCCTACTCTCCCGATGGCCGGAACATCATCTCCGGATCCGACGACTGCGCCATTCGAATTTGGGATGCGGAGACTGGTGCTGCAGTCGGCAAACCTCTCAAGGGGCACGTTGGCTCGGTGTGGTCCGTTGCCTACTCTCCCGATGGCCGGAACATCATCTCCGGATCCTCCGACCGCGCCATTCGAATTTGGGATGCGGAGACTGGTGCTGCAGTCGGCAAACCTCTCAATGGGCATGCTGGCAAGGTGTGGTCCGTTGCCTACTCTCCCGATGGTCGGAACATCATCTCCAGATCCTCCGATTGCCCCATTCGAATTTGGGATGCCGAGACTGGTGCTGCAGTCGGCAAGCCTCTCGAGGGGCATGCTGGCTCGGTGTGGTCCGTTGGCTACTCTCCCGATGGCCGGAACATCATCTCCGGATCCGACGACTGCGCCATTCGAATTTGGGATGCCGAGACTGGTGCTGCAGTCGGCAAGCCTCTCGAGGGGCATGCTGGCAAGGTGTTGTCCGTCGCCTACTCTCCCGATGGCCGGAACATCATCTCCGGATCCTCCGATCACACCATTCGAATCTGGGATGCCGAGACTGGTGCTGCAGTCGGCAAGCCTCTCGAGGGGCATGCTGACTCGGTGTGGTCCGTTGCTTATTCTCCCGATGGCCAGCACATTATCTCCGGATCCTTCGATGGCACCATTCGTATCTGGGATTGTAAGACTGTTGCTGCGGTTGGAAAGCCTCTCGACAGGCACACCGGCTCGGTGCTGTAAGTTGCTTTCTCTTTTATGGGCACACATCGTCTTTGGGTCTAATAACAACCCCGCCAGTGCACGCGACGCATCACCATACATCTGCGTCCAATGCGTCTCTTGTAATTCAATGCATGCTTCTCTTTATGCAAACCCCGACCCGAATGGTTGGGTCAGAGACCCAGAGGGTGGCTTACTATACTGGGTACCCCAAGACTGTCGTGCAGGCCTGCATTCGCTTGCTCGCATAACGATCCCCCCAACATCTAGCACGCGATCTGTTTCCCTTGATTTTCACGATTTTGTCTTTGGGACCTCTTGGACCCAAATTTCCCAGAGCTTAGCTTCCTAACCTGTCTTTCGAATACACTCTGTGCATGTAGTTTGGTATATTAGTTGCTCTTTGGTTATTGGAGTTTCGCCCAATGTCATCGATGGTATATATATATAGGTGAGGCGTTTATCGGAGAAATTCCTTCCAGACACGCCAAGTGGACCTCTGGAGCGATTAATGTAGACCAGAAGTGGAGAAGGTCCTTTAGTAAGGTGGACTAGAAATATGAATGGGGTAAACTGTTAGAAGTAGGTGATTTCCCAAGCATTGACACAACTTACGACTATAGGGATCTTTTCCTGTGTCAAATTCCCCAATTAGCGCGCTTCAGACGTTTGCCCCTGAACATATCTGAGTTTCGCCTGCTTATGGAATCAAGTCAGAGGCAAAGAAAACATAGATATATCGAATAATTATTTCCTCGTTGTTCTCAATTGGTGGCACAAATCCTTCGATTCCCTCTTTTTGGAAAGAGACGACGGATGGAGATTGTGCGATGGACTGAGAGTGTGTACGAGAGTTTAAGTAATTCTTGGCCAAGCGAATAGAACCCGCCACATATGCAGAACCATAGCATAATCACATTATAAATGAGTATCAGCCTCACAGAAACATAGGAGGAAAGGGGTATTCGCCTACAGCCCCACTCGTATACGTATCTACAGGTACATACTATATATATCGGCGTTTGATAACGGAATAACTAGCTACAGTCTGTGGCATAGCAGTACATAGCACGCAGGGGTTGCGCCACTTCGCCTCCAATAATCGGAAATAACAATCGGACACAGCAAACAGAGCCTATTCGATCGTTTGGGTACGCGCAGGCATAGCAGGCATAGCAAATCCCGATTGACAAACAGCTAGCTAGCATTGCGCTGGAAGGACGGTGGCTTGTGTCGGAAAGGTGTACAGGCTGGCAGCCAAGGTTAGATATGCTGCCAAATAGCACATAGCCTAGCCCAGCTGCGATAATGGCCACATGTAAATCCTTTTGTTTGTTCGCGTACAGCCTGATACATACCCTTCTATTTGTGGGACGTCTCAGAATCGGGTTTCTACTGTGGACCGAGTCTGTAAGTAGATCGCTCGCTATCTGCAGCCCGGTTTCTAGCGTCTGACTCTTCTTGATTGCGCGTTCCATATGGTACTTCGTAAAATAACCCGAGTTCGCTACTGCGAACCGAATCTTCTGTTCGATGAGTTTTAGTAGCCTGCACACACCCGATACTGTTTGGGAGAATGTGAGGTGCAAGACCTACAAGGAGCTTGCGGCCTTCCAGAGAGAGGCTAGATGGAACGGATGAGAGGCTCTGACTACAGGATACGATAAAGATTGTACGGCCCACCGTATCACTGGTTGAAAGAATGAAACGAACGAGGCGGTTGGATGGAGGCAGTGCCACTTTACAAGTCTCGCGCCAAAGAACTTCATACGACATCACGTTTTGATTGCCAGCCTGAGCAATTGATCAAAAGGTATGGCACTGAGCGACATTGGCACAAGTCCGCCCTTTCGTTTTCGTTTCTTCGTTGGTCTCTCGGGGGATCACTGTTCTGCGGCCTCAAACCGACCTTCAGCAATGAAAAGCCACGAGTTTGTCGTTACCGGTGAGTGCGCGTTTCTGGTCTTTGAGTTCTGCGGGCTAAGGAAGCAAGATTATATTTCAGACGAGGACCAGTGAGGGCTGCAAGTTTCGTTTCGTCGGAGGCTGTGCTAGTTACATTTAGCCCGGCGGCCGTCGGGGCAGCGGACGGAGCCGGGCAGACTGCGCCGTCTGATTGGTAGCCCGCTGATTAAACGGAGTGCCCCTGAATCTGGGGCCGAGATTCCACACGGCGATCTCATGTGCACAGGTGGAATTCTCCAGCTTTCCAAACGTGTACCACGCCTTTCGCTTTCTCTCATCATTGCTCCAGAATTCTAAACCGTAATGCAAGCGCGCCCGTGTGTGACCCTGCAGGCGGGTACACTCGGCTCAGGGCTGTGCTCAGAGTCCATTGAATGCAAATGCACCACAAGTCTTAAAACGCAATCGCGGTAGATTGGCGCGTGTATCAGTACCCTTCCATAACCGCCTCTTGACACGCTGTAACGACCCGACCTCAGGCCGTTAACATTCCACAATTACAAAGACACCGTTACCGTCCCGTCACCATCCCAAGCGGGATTCTCATTGCTTCACCGATTCGGACCCTGGCACATTTCCCGAGACCAGGCACCACCGGAGCCTAAGGCTCGTTAATCTGATTAGTAATCTGCTTCCCTGACATCGCAGAGTTCGAGCCCTGAGGCTCCTCACTCTGCCAACAACCGTTTAGTACGAATACAGTCGCTTTCCTCTTCCGTCTGAGAGTAAACTCTAAAACCCTCACACACTCCACCCATGCCGTAAAGCTTTTATCTGGGCCATTCATAACCACAACGTGGCGGCCCTCTAGTGGCGAAGTACTCTATTGCATATCTTGTATTCATGGATAGAAACCGACAGAGACCGTGAAATGGTTTCGTCACACTAAGCCAGTCCGTAGCGGGGCTACATACACACGCGTGATAACAGAATGACCACGGAGGACGCACCACCACGCAGCTGCCAGGTACCACGCAGTGAATGCGGACAGTGACCGGATACCTGACACACGCATCGTCCAATCAGAACGTTCCATACTGCTGGAACCTCAAGTATTCATCAGGGATGAGTGGTAGAGAGTCGGCGCCCTCCAGCAGCACCACTGCCATTCCACCGAATAGGTGCTCATTGATATGACAGTGCGTAAATGTGACGGTGTTCACGGGTACCTCGTAGCGAATCACGGTCCAAGTGTAGTCCGCAGCGGCGGCTAATGTGAGGAAGCCATCACGCAGAGGTGGGTCGACAAGATTGAACGAGTTGGGGGAGGCGGCGATGGCTTCGGCGACAGAGGACCAGTTGAGTGCACCTGACCCTTGACCAATGATATACGCCGGCGTCCCGTGCTTGTGTATTGGGTGAGGGGGGCCCCTTGGGTTCGATTGAAGTACGAGATCTACGACCGACTGCAAGGGAGATAAGATTAGCATTGGATCTACTTAAAATGAGGGAGGAAGGGCACACGTGTGCTGGATACGCAGGTCGAAGATTGGGCGACAACACAGACATGGCTTGCGCGGGTGCGAAGAGCACAGGTGTGTCGAGCTCATGGAATGGCTACATCCTCACAATCGTCAACGAAGAAATATAATGTATAGGGTCATACTCATTACCGAATAGGGGTCAATGTTCAGTGCCCATGCGGTCGCATTCGTCCCACCGACGCGGAACTTGAAGGTGTGGTCACTCGTCTGTGGCGGTGGGGACGGTGGCCAGGGCTTCAGGCTCAACGCATTGAGGAGTGTTTTGTTATTCGCAACAACGCCCCCGTAATCCATCGCAGGGTCGACAGCAGCCGGCGGGGAGGTGAACGTACTAGGGCACCCATCGCGCTTGTAGCTGAAGACGGCATACCCGTTGAGGAACTGTATCCCTACATCGGCTGCAACGCGGATGGTGTAATCTGCTGGGGGACGATCCAGGCGAACCAGTACTTCGAAACGCCCGCCGATGGGTATAGACACCACATCGACTTCCTGGGGGAAATGGAAGCTCCCATCTGCAGCGAACACGTACATCTTGTGGTCGTCGATGCTAAACTTGAGCTGGTCTAACCCGCCGAGATTCACAAGCGCGAGATACGCCCACCCGTCCGACTGCTTCACAGAAATGACGTGGAGGGGTGTATTGGTATCGATGCACTCGTTCCAAAGGCGGTCATCTGTCAGTTCGGCGTGCGTGCCCTGCAGTGAGTCAGATGGCGAGTCGAGTGCATCAAGTGACAACTTGCCGGCCAAGGAAACACGTTCGTATTATTCGGGAGAACACAACCTTTGCCTCCAACTTGAGGTATGATAGGGTTTAACCATGGGGTGTAGAAGCTCTGAGGTTGACATTTGACCTGACCCATTCCGTTGATAAGGATGGAATCCTGGCACAACGGCTCGATATGGCTATAGCGCTGTAAATATTATGACCCCTTGACAGGTTGAATACTCACGTCTTCTTCCACTCCTCAATGAGATGCTCGGAGGGATAATGGTTCCAGTCGTGCAATTCAAGGATTTTGGGTCCCTTTCTGATCACTTTCCGAAGCTGCAAAAGTACAGCGTACATGGATCGTCAAGGCAAAGCCACTGTAGTTTATCACTGTGATCTATACCCGACTGTGAGTACTCTTCAAATTATAAAACCTTCAGCTTGCTTACCTCAACTGCATCTCCTTGAACGAAACGGAGTTCAGGTCCTGGATTCTGTCCGTTAATGACCAATGCGCTCCTTTTAAAGCCTAGTCAGCTGATCAGAGGGTGGACCTGGTCTCGTTGAAATGCTCCTGACCGTCGGGTGAGACATCCTTCTTCTCAATCTGGAGGTCGTACTTTCGAGTCGCCGCGGAAACACCAAATAGAAGAGTCGAAAGGAGGAGTACGAAAGAGTGGACATGGAGCGCTTTCATTGCGATTGGCCTGGAATTGGCCGGAATCAGTGCTTTACTCCCTGCGGCAAAGTGGGGAAAGGGAGGGAGGGTGGGGCCCTATCGAATTTGTGGCATCAATGCTCGGGTTTATGAGGTGACGGATCCTGTGCTGTGTTCAGAGGCCCTCGACATGCGAAGGGGTACAGTGGCATATCACCCACCGGGCAGTATCACCTACCGGGCAACAGCACCCACGCGACACCAAACCTCTTTCTTTGCCCATTCACATATGTAAATAGGATTATTATACTTCTTGAAACTGTCATCTGATGTGCGCACCATTAATCCCACTTGCAATGTGAGCCAGACACCAAAAACACCTAATTGCATAAGGATCCAGGGCTGGAAAATGCACGTGAACCTAGGTCGCGATGCCCAGAACCTAAAATAGTCGTGAGGAACCCAAATCTTTGTGTTGCAGCTCATCTCTTGAGCAAAAGGACTGCGAGTGAGCCCTCAAAGCCAGTGTCCAAAGCCAGGATCGATCACAAAGGCTGCCAAAGCAAATACAGCAGCTGTAAAGAAGGAAGAGGTCCTTAAAAGGGCTGTGGAGGAGTTTCAGCGGACTCAAAGCCTACCCTTGGCACCAAGCCAGAAATTGTTTGCAAACAGCTTGCTGTCAAAGACACTATCCAGTCAAGAGGAAAATGCCCTGAACATACAAAGGGGGATACATAGATACCCTTGCATGTCGATTGACCTGATCCCAGGTGAGGAAGTTGCCATGGGCAACATGGACTTTGTCAAAGTATCTGAGGCATGGTCAGCACATGACAAGAGTGCTCATTTAAGCATATAAGCGCACCATAGATTCTGAATTGATGCTTTGTGCCCCGCTAATCACGCGTTGCTCGCTGCGTGATCCACCATGGAATCGGGTCAAGCATAGATCAGTGAGTTAGAGGTGGCGCATGTGGGGGAAAGTAATGGAATGGGTTCTTCTCGATGTATGACTATGTTTGATACATCGCTGCCTACTGTGATCTCAGATTCCAGCGAGCACTGCTAAGCTGCCCGGCAGGTGATAGGCGACTGTATCACAGAAGACTGCTGTATGACATATTCCTACGGCTGCTTACAAAGGTGTGTCGTTTTCCTTCGTTTCACGGGGTGTGCCCTAAATTGCGAATGGCCTTTGCGGTGTGGTAGCGAGACAGCCAAAAAAGCCCGAGTTTGTGCGAAGGCACTCTAGGATAGTCGCCTAGGTGTACAGATTTCTATAGTTTCTTGCCCGTGTATTTATCGACCATGAAGGCCGGGAACGACGCCATGGGGGCATGACGATTTTGATTTGTCAAGGGAGACAGAGTATATTCCACACTCCGGTTAATGGCTGTATGAGTGGCGAATCTAGGCCACTAGCCCTGTGGGTAACTATAAATGTCGGTCCAATTATTAAGACATGGGAGTGGCCAAGTCTAAGGTGGCAGACATGGGCGGGTTCAAAGACAAAATGTTAGAATGTGATTCAAAATCAGGAATACGGGTGTATCGAGCGGAAATAGGTGGAGTCGTGGAGTCGTGGAGTCGTGAGAGAGGGAGGCGGAGCAGGACGAAGAGACGTAGGTCGGCGGGACAATAATATATGCTCGTCGGAATACTTCCGTATTAAATAATAACGATAGATCCCGTGGCTCCGAAGTGACAAAGGCTAAAAGAGAGAAATCAATATTTTTCTGTGGTTACGGCGCCAGCAGTCTACGAATCAGTGCGCAGGGGTATGTTATTTACAAGGTGGATTACAGGTATGGTCCCTAGGGTCTTGGGAGGCTCTAGCACTGCGCCATAATATGATTTGTGCGTCACGCACGTCCACGCTGAGCGACCCAGACGAATAGCTAATCTCGGTCAATGGCCGGTCGACAGTAGAGTGCGGGGTGCGCTTCTCCCTAGGCTGATAATGTACGCCGGCGCTCCGTGTTGTGTACTGGGGGGTTCGTTCCGAGATCAACGGCAGTCTGCAGCATAAACAGCATCAACATCCGTACTGGTGCTTGTTCGAAGGAGAGGGACCACGCACATGTACTAAAGATGCAAGCGAAGGACGACCGATATCGTATATGCTTCAGAGAGGCCGAGGTTTAATTGCAACTCATGGAATGGCTACGTCCGAGCAATGGTCAATAGGGAAGCATGCAATGTGCGGTCAAACTCCTTACCGCATAAGGATCAACGTTCAATGCAAGCGTGTGTCACCAAGCGCAAGTTTGAGGCAAACTCGGTGACCAGGGCTTCAAGTGCAGTGGGTTGAGGGTGATTTTGCCACCTGCGACGTCGGGGAGATGAACCGAGTGGCCTCCCCTTGCTCTCATGGATGAGGATGGCACTCTCACGGAGGATTCGGACCACTATATCGGATGAAAAGCGGATGGTGCAGTTTGCAGGTGAGTGATCCAGACGAATCAGTATTCACGCGGCAGTATATGGAAGTTGCTGTCGACAGATGAGATACATCTTATAGTTGGCAATGTTGAACTTGAATGAGTGACCCGCCGATATTCACTAGCGCAAGGTAAGCACATCCGCGCGACTCCTTGACAGAAATGATGTTCAGGGGTGTGATGGTATCAATGCACTCGTTTCGAAGACAATCATACATTAATTCCTATCACAAGTCAGGCGGAGGGTAGTATATCGTTCATCAACGACGTACCGGCCATGGCCACGCGATCATAGTATTCGGTAAAATACCACTCTTGCCCTCGGTTCGAGATACAACAGGGTTTAACCACGAGTGTAGAAATTTCGAGGGTGACATTTGTCCATTCATGAGGGTTTGCGCCTATCGAGCGCCGCCTCCTGTCCAAGTTAGATGCGCTCGGCTGATGGGACGAAAGGCCGTCCAGACGCCATGGAATATACCAGTGGGCGGCTGACAACACGCCCCAGCCAGCTCAAAAGAGGGCCCTGCCCCGTCCAAGCGCAATTGAGATGGAAAGGCGTTCAATAGAATATATATACCACAATATCACGGTACAAAGCTGGCTCGACACCTTTCAGGTCCAAATCATGGGGGCGGTCGAGTCCAAGTTGTTTTTACCACCTGTGCTGCTACAACCGGCTTCTCCGGCGTCCTCATACGAATCACCCGCCTCAGGTAGATACATGCTGGTGTGTAATCCCAGACGCAATGGCTTTCCAACTCAGGCCCGCCAAGCAACATGCACTTCGTCAGTCCGGAATCTACAAATAGCAAGTAAGCAATTGCGATATACAAACTCCGTGTATGAAACAGACCGTTGAGTGCACGTGCTTTCAGACAGCGGGGTCTTGTACCGCATTCGATAACTCACGAGTCCAGCCTGGGCAATCATTATGCCATTATCTATACAGAATCTGGTGATAATTCGTTGGTAAATCCCAAATTCGATGTGGTGAGACAGACACTCACCTTTCATCAGTAGCGAAGGCCTTCCCACCTCGCTCCTCGGCCATAATACCCATCATCTCCTGCAAACGCTCGTTACACCCTACACCACCCACTATTAGCACCTCCTTGCTCCCGACGTGGGCCATAGCTCGCTCAGTTATCTCTACCAGCATCGCGAACATGGTTTCCAGGAGCGAGAAGCACAGGTCTTCCGGAGTGATGACGTCGTCCAGATTCTCTCTCTCTTTCATTTCGCTGAGTGATGGCCTGAATCGCTTGTCATGGGTATACCCCTCTGCCGCAGTGAGTATTCCACTGAGGCTCACATCCATACCTTTTGTGGCGTATGGAAGGGGAAGGAGTCTGAGTGGTCTCTTCGTCCTAGCAGAAAGTTCGATGTTGTACCCAGGCGACGGATCGTTCGAAAGCCCGATGATGCGAGCGAATCGATCCAAGCAATTCCCCACCGCAATGTCGAGGGTCTCACCGAATATCCGATATCGCTGTTGTGAATATGCTATGACTTGAGTATTGCCTCCTGATACGTAGAGGACAATCGGGTTGGAGGCCCCGGTGATTGTCCGTCCCATTTCGATATCTAGGGCCACGAAATAAGAAGAGAGAAAGTCATAATAGAAGGTAACTACATACGCCCAACACAGTGGTTCACGCCTACTAGAGGTTTGTTGTACAGGAGGGAGAGCGTCCGGGCTACCAAAGCCACACTCTGAAGAGGCGCCCCCATTCCAGGTCCTAGAGCCATATATTCAGGCGATAGGAAAACAAATAGTCAGAGAAGTGTACCTTTGGTATAGCAAATACAGTCCAGATCCTTCATTCGAATCCCAGCTTGCTCGATCGCGTCCCGAATGACCTTCAACGCCCATTGTCGATGGTGCTGGGCAGTATCACGAGGTAGAAATCCCTCCCCAGGTGGTGTTATGTAGGTATGTCGGACGTTGGATAAAACATTTACTGAGCTACTTGGTAAATGTTGGATAACGCCTGCGCCAAGCTTGTTCGCCGATCCTTCAAGCCCCAACGCTAACATCGGCCTATCTAATGTACCTTGAGTACAGAAAGTGGGTCACAAAAAGATAATAAGACACCTGGATTCGCCAACGGGTCGATCTTGTGAGCGCGTAAAGCTGACATTTCCTTGGTGACTCCAATGTCACGGGGACAAGTAGAGTGTTATTTATAGAGTCTCGAGTTTGAGTCCTGGTACGAAAAAATAAAACCCGCAGGGGCAAATGGACCTGTCAAGGTCCAACTTGTATAATCAGACTCAGGCGAATAAGATCGGCCCAAGGAATTTCGGTAAGGTATTGTACATCCCCAAAAGAATGACATATGGCTTGCTTCTGTTGAAATCCTCGAAGCTGTCGTGCGCGCAGGAAAGGTACATTGGAGATGCGTCCGAAAAAGGGGCTCTGAGCAATCGTAGGCACCCAATCCATATATTTTGTTCCTAATCTACTAGGTCGGTAGTCTTCTTTCTTCGAGCCCATCTGCTATCCCGCGGGCCAAATACACTCATGTCTTCTAGGGGCAGTCCTTCCGGCGTGTAGCCTGTCAGAGTTTGAACTTGATGATTCCATCAACGGGGATTTGACGTTGACACCCGGACACTACCGGAGACGATTCTCAGTAATTCATTCAGTACTCCACCACGCCTCCACGCACCTCACCACCTATTTTGTGGTCTTCGTAACAATCGCTACACCAATTCTTATTTTACCAACTCAGAGTATAATAAAAGGAACCTCTCACCGAGCGGGAGGTGCACGGCAGTGGCCAGTCAATGGTTTGCAAAGTACGTCTTGAATGACTTGTACTTAAACGGAGAAAGAAAAACATCATTGCTTTTCTTCGCGTTATCTGGGTTGTCATTGTAGCAAAATCCCGCCACCTAGTGCGCGAATATAATAAACATTTTCAAATTTATGCTTTACTATGGTCGCCTAGTTGGACTAGGAATATTGTACGTCCTTTGGTTTCCTAAAGTAAATGAATTCCGCGAGCGGAAGGTCCGATACCCTCAATCTTCAACTGGCGTCCGGCACGGCAAACACGAATTGGAATCGACAGCCTAGGCGAAACTGTTGCCAGGTAAAATCGCCATGAGCACCTCGCTACCGTGGGCGTAAACGAGTTTGCCAGCGGGGCCCATTGAACACACACGACCGACCGCTCATCCCAGCTCTTAATTGAGGATGACTACACCATGTCGAGTCAGACCTTCGCCTCGTTCGTCGGTCTCCTGGTATATAATAGGACTACACACCACACACCACACACCACACACCACACACCACACACCACACACCACACACACACGAGGGCCAGTAGTCGAGTGTGTCTCCAAGCAGTACATATTCGGGTTCCAGGTATTGAGTCTCCTGTACTCTGAATCAGAGACTGGAGACCGTGACCGCTAGCGTAATAAGTGGAATGGTACACGGCGAAAGAGACGTTTTGTGTGTCCAACCACTCGAGAGTTTGGAAATGAGGTAGTCGCAAATTTTGATGGGGAGGTTTCACAGCGTTTACGCACAACA
>Ga0307515_10016336_pt1 | contig 13600 bp, 7 predicted proteins | sample 17_EM_MG_FD_194513 | JGI IMG/M metagenome (GOLD analysis project Ga0307515, IMG submission 194513) | Populus trichocarpa ectomycorrhiza microbial communities from riparian zone in the Pacific Northwest, United States - 17_EM | ecosystem: Host-associated > Plants > Roots > Unclassified | place...
CCCCCCCCCCAGGGGGCTCAATTCGTTAATTATGGACAGCAGTCCAGCGAGGCTGGTTCTGGCTTTCTGTCTCCGAGGCGGGATTCTCTGCGGCTCTCAACTGGCTGCGGTCCTTGTGTTTTCTGGGCCGTCCACCCAGCATACTTTGTTTTTTTTAATTCTATTTTTGTTTTTAATTTTAATTTTAATTTTCTAAATTCTATTAAAAAAGCATGAAAATTTGATTCTAGTTTTTTGTCTTCTGAAAAATAAAAAACTAGCAATCTAAACTCTAAAAATAATTAAAAAATGATTTTTTAGAATTAATTTTCATCTTAATTTGTTTTTTTATTGCTAGAAAGTTAAAAAAAAAATAAAAAATAACAACGTGAATGATTTAATTATTAAGAGTTGGCTTATTTAAATGAATAAGAAAATGAATTAAAAGACTGAAAATGTATTTGGATGGTTCAAAACTTAGATTATAACCATTAACCTGAAAATAAAAAGTTTGTTGTGATGGCATATTTTCCTTTACTTTAAAATACAGCTATTAGATTTAATGTCGGTTGATGCACTGATTATCTTGAAGGTATTCTTATTATCAAACCAGAGAAAAAAACATTTTGATATTATTATCATAATCTCTAACATAGATAAAGTAAGGTTGAATTTTATTCACGAAATAGTTGCCAATGGGACGTGCTACGGCCTCTCCTCTAGATGATTCGGACCTCTTGTAGCATCTAGAAAACAACAAGCTAGCATGCTCAAGCGATGCCACTGGGTCGTCATTTCGAAAACATATTTTTATTTAATTTTATAATAATTATAATTAATATTTTTAAAAATTTTAATGATTTATATTGAGAATAAAAAAATATTTTTTTTACCAAAAGTTATTTTCTCTTTTTATTTTTTTTTCAGGAAAAAAACATATTTTTTTATTGGCAACATGATTTTTAAAATAAAAACATTTGAAAAGCAAGTTTTAATCAAAAAAATAAAAATAATATCTTAATAATTCTTTGTGTCGGTAGTAAAAAGTAAAAGAATAACTAATTTAAAAAATTATATAAAAATTAATAATAATAAAATGGATATTTTATTTCTTTGAATCTTCATGAGCAATGTTTAAAAAAAACTTCGAATATTAGGATTCATAAAATAATTATTAATATCACCATCAAAACTTTAGTTTTTATTTGGAAAGTACAGGATAATTGGAAAATATGAGATAATATAAAATAATTGTAAGAAATCAAGCAATTATTTATTAAAAAAAAAACAATTATCACAAGAAAAAAACACAGGTGGAAATTAAACAATAATTAAAATATTACATGATTTGTTTTAATAAATGAATTACTAATTAATTCAATTAAGATCCATACAAGCTAGATCTAGTATATTTGAAATAAATTAATTGAGGTAGGTTAATTCTAAGATATTCAAGGTTGTTAACTGTATAATTAAATATTAGCTAATAAAAATATACCTTTGTAGATACCTTTGTAGCCTGTCTAAAAAAGTATTAAAATATTAAAATTAATTAATTTTAAAATATACAAGGTTATTCTTAACTTTCAAGTAAAATAAGCAATCTTTTATCTTAGGAGTATCACTTTCTTTCTTGGAAACTAAGATACCTTTGTAGCCTGTCTACCCTCCTATTTTTTCAGCTTATATTGCTATGTTTTAAAGAAAAGCATAAAAAAAAGCAGATGTTTGACTTTTGAGAATGAAAGGTGATTTTTATAAAAAATAGTTTAAAGGTATATTATTTTAAAATTAAAGAAATTAGGAATTGATTTTTTTTATGAAAGGCTGCTTATTCCATTTAAAATATAAAAATGACCTTAAATATTTTAAAATTAACTAACTTTGATAATTTTTGTTTCATGCATTTTAATTCACTAGTATTCAATTACATAGTTAATAGCCTGAAATTATTTAAAATTATCTAACTTCAATTATTTTATTTTAAGTATATTAGATCTTAGTTTGCATGTATCATAATTAAATTATTTAGAAGTTATATTTACTAGAAAAACTAAGTAATTTGTTTTTGTTATTGTTTCATTTTTACTTATGGTTTTTTATGATATTTGTGTATTATTTTTAAATAAAAAAATCATTTCTGAGGCATTTCATTTAGTTTTTTAAAAGAAATCGCGTAATTTCTATATATATCCTAACATTTCATTTTTCAATAAGTAATTTAAAGGATATGACCAGATATCATATGGAGTTAAATTTGTAATTTTCCAGAAAAAAAAAAGTTTAGTTTTAGTTTTAGCTTTTATGAGTTAATAGCCTTTAACATTTCAACAAAATAGAACTCTACTTTAATATTTTTAATAATTATTCATGATTTAAATTTTTATAGTAATTTCAATTAATTCTATATTATGATTAATAAATGATCGCATTCTAATGCCAGGGGTATTTTCTAAATAAAAACATTATAGATTATTTTTTATGATTTTTATAGCTAGAAATGTGATATTAATTCAATTGTTTTAGATGCTCCAAGTTCTTACTTTTATTTCTTTTTTTCCTATACCTTAGGTTTTTCAAGTTTTTCTAGGTTTGTGAAAAAGTTCATCGTTTTTTTATATTTCAATTTTGTTTTGTTTTTTCAGGGCATTTTTATCTGGAAAGCATTGTAAACGAGTGTGAGAGAAAATATAGAAAAAGATGTTTATTTTTTGTATTTTTATATCCATCAATAACCCAGTCCTCTCATTAATTTTATGTTTTTTAAAAAAGTTTTTTTTTATTTGAAAAATAAGGGGAAAGGAGAAAAGTGGGTGCTTTAGAAAATTTGATGAGGAAATAATGTATTTTTGGAACAAAAAACTCCTAAATTAAGGATGATTGATATTGATTAAGGGACTAATTAATTTCACTTGATACTACAAATATCAACTAATTAAATCATATAAGCTACAAAGACTAAGCTATGATTGACTTAGTTCCTAAGGTCGGTAATATTTTATTTTCATGAAAATTGAAGCTCTACAAATCATCAACTATTAGTTTTTTTAATTCCCAATATATAAAATTTATTCTCAGAAAATTAGAATTTTAAAATTTTATATAAATTAAAAAATCAAGTTGCTAAGATAAAAAGAAAAGTTTCATAAATGCTCACAGTTAATTTTTTTTTTAAAAAATATCTATGAAATTAACAGAATTATTTTTTTCGAAAATGATGAAGAGATTAGATATTCAAAATTGTCCAGTTATTAAAAAAATTAAAAATATCTAAGAAATCAAAATATTTTTCTTAGGATAAGGAATTTGCAAATACGATTTCATATAGTAGTCCAATTGGATCCAGTTGATCGAATCTTGCAAGTACAAGATAAGATAAAAAGTGATCAAGTCTTTTCATGGGTGCTTATCTGTCAAATCGACACCAACACGGGAGCATTTCTGCAAGATTTTTCATTAAAAGTCTCAGATATGAAATTTATTAAATTCATTAGCGAAATCCACTCATTCTAATTAATGCATGAGATTTCTTGACATATATTTGAAAACACGGATTAAATTGATAATTTTAATCGATTTTATAGTTTGGTTTTTCTTGGTTTGACTTGGTTTTTTTCGGGTTTTTTTTATTTCAGTTCCAGGCTTATAAAACCGAACCGGTCGGTTTTTTCAAAATTTTAATCGGTTTTTTTTTATGGTTCGATTTTTTAAGTTATTTTTTTCTGGTTTTCTCGATTTAATCGGTTTTTTTATTTTTTTCTCATCCCTACTAATTTTGTGTGTTTAACGCATTCTAATATTAGTGAACCAGTTTTTGTTTGGTTTGCTGGGTTCGTGTTAATTATAAAAGAACATAGTTGGACTCTTGAATCATTAATAATTAAGAATATATCTAGAATTATACTCCTTTTAATATAAGAATTTAGCAAGAACCGGATTCAATCATTAACAATCTCATAAAATTAAATTACAAGCTTATGATATTAGAAAACATTTCGCAACACTTTATAAAGTATGGAGATAAATCACGTCATTATAAGGTACATATGTACATTTTATTAGTTTTATTCATAAAAAATAAAAAATATATATATAGTTTGAGCTATGCTTTCTATTATTATACAAACACAAAAGATCCATCGTAAAAATTAACTACAAGTCTCATCTTTTTTATGAAAGAAAAGAATTCAGTTTCAAATATGTTTGAGAACTCTTTAAAAAATTATTTTGATTTTAATCTTCATATAAATATGGTGAAACCCATTAAAAAAACTAAAATCTCATGGGAAAACATTGTAATTACACATTTATATACATTATAGTGTAATAATGTTTTTACCCCTCCATCACAAAAACTTAACATTTGATATCAAGGATATTAAAGTATTTTAACATGAATCACATGTCATTATCAAATTGATTATGGTAATTAAGTTATTTTCTTTTTAATTGCGCCGTTAAACAACCAAAATATCATTAAAAGAAAAATAAATAAATCTGACGTCAATGGGTATTTTTTTTATTTTCACAATAGATTTTTTGTTGTTATAATTTCAACTTAGAGGCAATTTAGTTTTTAAACAAATATAAAAAAATAATAAACAATTAGAATACAAAGTAAAACTATGAAAATACCCTTTAAAGCAAAAACTTTAAACCTAGAGTTAAGAGACTTTTTAGTCTTTTCATAATATTTTTGCGTAGTTATTAAGTCAACTTAGGTAATTTGGTATTTGGCTAAAAACATGATAAGAGCGTGCGACGCCCTTACCGACATATAGGATGAGCTCACGCCATTTGAGCAATCTGTGCGACGCCTCTTAACATAAAAAAAATCATTTCATCAGGTCATTTGAAGCGTCATTATGTCCTCTTGCTTGTAGGGTGGCGTGTGTTGGCGTTGGTGATCTAGTTTGTTGCTAGTAAACCTTTTTTATTTTATTCTTTTTTTCTCTCATTCCCTAAAAGTTACATGTAAAACCTTAACCTAAAAATTGACAAATCAATGTTAAATAAAGTAATGTTTGATGAAGAAATGATAAATATGTTATATGATACAAATGGAGTCCACATTTTGGATCGTGATTTGGTGGGTTGATTAGGGTTAACCTGTCATTTTTTTTTTTGACCTACCAAGTAAACAAGGTTACACCGAGACAACTCTCCTAAGCCAATTGTAGAATTGAGTTAAAAGTTTTTAAGTTTAACTTGTTATATCAAATTTAATAATAATACCATTATTTTTTTATGATCTAGATAGTGCTGGATAATTGATCCATTTTACCTCGTGGGTTGGATCAATTTTTTCTTGAAAATGAAAAAAAATTTAATTGTGTAAGGGTTGACCTAGTGTAACCTAATTAACTTTGTGAATCCTAAAGCCGTACAATCTGTAAAAACATAGTTTGACTAAAAAAAATTCAAGATGATATCTTTTTTTATTGTTGATATAACAACATATTGAATTGATTTGAATCAATCCATGTTAACATGTTAAATCCGCGATCAAGGTTATGAGATTATGACAACCCTATAAAAAACAAATTAAAATAAATTATGAAGCTTAATTCCCAACCAATCCAATATTAAAGAATATGATTAAAAAAACAATTAAAAAAAACCTAAAAAGACGACCCGAGTTAACCAGTTAAACCTGCTACTCAGATCACAAGATCAAGATAATTTCATGGAAAGCAAATCAAAACAAATTATGAATTCCAATTCCTAATCAACTCAATGTTAAAATATGAAAATAAAAAAGAAATCAATTAGAAAAAGAACATAAAAAATGATCCTGGTCAATCCGTCAAACTCATAACCCGGGTCATTAGATCGAGATAACCTAGTAGAAAAAAAATAAAAAAAATGACATAATTTAACTTGGGTTAACCTAATTTAACTTGGATCGTCCTTGTTAGATCCAATGTTGAATGATAAAATTTGTAAAAGTTTTAATTAAAAAATAAAAAAAAATGAGTTAAGTCAACCCAGATTAACTTGTCAAGCACTATTCCTGAGTCGTGAGGCCAATGTAACCTATTAAAAAAGTAAATCAAAACAAATCATAAAGTCTAATTTCCAATCATACACAATATTAAATGATGAAACCGGGGAAAAAGTCAACTAAAAAAGAACCAAGTCAATTAGGTAAACTCGTCAAACTTGCAACCCGGGTCATAAGACGAGGATAACCCAATAAAAAACAAATCCAAAGTTAAAGGACCTATGACGAGATAATCTTTTAGAAAGAGAATAAAAAAATGACTCAATTTAACTAGGATTAAAATACCAAAACCTGTGACCTTGATTATGCGACTAAAATATCTCTTAAAAAAATAAATCAAAACAAATTATTAAACTCAATTCTCTACAAATCCAGTATTGAATGATGAAATTGAAAAAAAATCAATTAAAACAAAGACATTAAAAACAACTCGATCAACTTGGGTTTACCCATTAAGTACTATTACAGGGCTATGAAGTCAAAATAACAAAATAGAAAGTAAAAAAATAAACCATGAAATCTATTTTACAATCAACTTAATATTAAAAAATTAAATTGAAAAAAAATTAATTAATAAAAAAAATCTAAATTAACTGGGTTAAATTACCTAACCAATAATTCTGGTCATGAAAATATAATAAGTTAATAAAAAAATAGATTCAAGGATGAAATAAAAATAAAAATACGGATTAAAAAAAAAACCTCAATAGTGATTTGCGAGAGAGGATCACACTTAACTTTTTACATTCAAATTTTTTCTGGTCCGAACTCGATTGTGTTCGGAATAACGAAGTTCTAACTGAGTTAATTTTTTTATACAAAAACTTGCCACTTGCCACTAGCCTTCCAAATTCCAGACAGTCCACAAACTGCAAATCCCACCCCACGACCAAGACCAACCACCCAAATCCCTCCCTCCACCTCAACCTCTCCACGCTCTCTCCTCGCCGCCACCGCTTCCTCCTTCTATTTCAATCAAACAATGCAATCACGCTTCACATTCTTAGCAACTCGCACCCTCAAATCCACAACAACCAAAGCTAAAAATCGAACTTTCTCTTCCTCCACAGTCGAATCCTCCACGAAACAACCCCCACAATTCTCCCAAACCCTAGCGGGTCTGCGCGCTCGATTAGCCGTGGAATCTCCCACGCTCTCCGACTTCATCCACCTCCAATCCAACAACACCTACTCCGTCGAAGTTGGAACCAAAAAGAAACCACTCCCAAAACCTAAATGGATGAGAGAAGCCATTCCAGGTGGCGAAAAGTACGTTCAGATTAAGAAGAAATTGAGAGAATTGAAACTCCATACTGTTTGCGAAGAAGCTAAATGCCCTAATTTGGGGGAGTGCTGGTCCGGTGGCGAAACCGGCACTGCCACTGCTACGATTATGATACTCGGCGATACATGTACTCGTGGCTGCCGGTAATAATTGTAAAATTTGTAGTTATATGGGATGAATAATAAGGGTAATGAATGTAGAATGTTTTGGATTTATTTTGTTGTAGGTTTTGTAATGTGAAGACGTCGCGGACGCCTCCTCCGCCTGATCCAAATGAGCCAACTAATGTAGCAGAGGCAATTGCGTCTTGGGGTTTGGATTATGTTGTGATTACGAGTGTGGATCGTGATGATTTGGCTGATCAAGGAAGTGGTCATTTTGCGGAAACTGTGCATAAGTTGAAGACACTCAAGCCAAACATGTTGATAGAAGCCTTGGGTATGTTTGATTGATATGACATTTAGGTTTTTTTTTCTACTCTGCTATTTTTGTAACGGTGCTAGCAAATGTTTTGGTTGTGTAGTTCCTGATTTTCGAGGAGACCGTGGTTGCGTAGAGAAAGTTGCAAAATCAGGACTAGATGTTTTTGCTCACAACATTGAAACAGTTGAAGAGCTTCAGAGTTCTGTACGGGATCATCGTGCTAATTTTAAGCAATCTTTAGATGTTTTAATGATGGCTAAAGAATATGCTCCGCCTGGGACACTTACCAAGACTTCAATAATGTTAGGCTGTGGAGAAGCGCCTGAACAAGTTGTGAAAACAATGGAGAAGGTGAGAGCAGCAGGTGTTGATGTGATGACGTTTGGTCAATATATGAGACCATCCAAGCGTCATATGCCAGTATCTGAATACATTACTCCTGACGCTTTTGAGAAGTATAAAACACTTGGCATGGAAATGGTATGTTTCTGCGTTGTACTATAGATTTTTTGGTTAACGCATACAATTTTATTTTTGCTCCATCTTGTCTTATGTGGTTAATTTGCAAACTAAAAAGCCCATGCATTGTGTGATTGGTATAAATTTTATGCCATTAACAACATAATGGATTAAAAAGTGGCTGATTTGTCTAGTTGTGGGTTACAGTTCTTTTTCCAAGTTATGAATTACTCTTATTTTCACTCAGAGTACTTTTAATAACAACTAATCTCTGGGTCCGCTCCTTCATTTCGGTTTTGTATTATGCGGGGGATCTGATTTTTTTCCATGAAGGAAAGCACACATACTGGATCAATCTTTTTGACTTTTTAAATAACTGGTTCTTATGTATGCTAGAATATGAATCAGTGGCGGTGAGTGGGAAGGCAAAGGGGCTGCTTTCCATGTTGTAATTAATTTGCTGCATAGATTTAATTTTTATATATGAGTAACAGTGCAATGACTTCTTAGGGTTTTATTTTGTTATATATATCTCTTAATTTTAAATTTTTGACTTTATTTGTCTAGTACACAACTTTAGTTATTTTTCTTGGATGGTTTCATCTTCTTCTTTTTTGTCTCTACAACTAGCTTAACAGATATGTTCAAAATATAGTTTATTGTTAAATTTTTAAACTTGTTGCTACTTGATCGGTATTTTTCGATTTCTGTTCTATATAAGAATGTTCAAGATATTCTGGAATTGAGTGTTTGCTTATTATTGTTAACATTCTAGGTATTAATGTTTCATTAAAGCTATAGTGCGTGTATGTACATGGGTGTGTCTTAGATTTTTTGTTTTTTTTTTTTTAAAAAAAATATTATGGTAAATTGACTATTGGCCCTCCTTTAAAATATCTCTTGGCCCCGCCACTTGCACTAATCTGTTTGTAACTGGGAGAAGTATTGTGTGTCAGAAGGAATATTCAAGTATTGCAGATGAAAGCACCATTTTGAACTTGGCTACTTTTGTCTATACTTTTTTCTGGTGAAAGTTAAGTTCTTGGGTGAATGGAATTAATCTAATCTGCTTCTCAAGCATATCTCACGTTTCATTGTCTGGTCTCAATTCCTCTATTGAGAGCTTGATGTTTGTGGATGACCTAATTTGGTTGCTGGAAGACGCTTCCACATAAATTAATTCATGATATATTGGATATAGTAGTTCACTTGTTACAAATTAGATGTCTCTTTATTATTAATTTATTAATTTTATGTTACAGACTAGTTTACTTGATCTCCCTCTTTAGCTCTGTCATGAAGTAACTGTATTGGACAAGGTTGAAAATCTGAACATGTCAGCAATTTCTCCTCCTCTGCCATTGCCTGTCTGCTAGTATTGTGATAGACTGAGTTTCAGCCTATTCTTCTTGAATGAGTCAACTCCTGATAAAAGCCCCCTTTCAACTATATATTTTTACAGTCATTTTAGTGCATTGAACACAGTTGATGCTGCCCTTTTCCTTGGTCAAGGAAATCATGTCCAATGTTCTTTGGTTTGTCTGCCTTGTGCCCTTTTTCCTGTATAACAAATCAGCTGTCAGCATTATGTATGCCAGGACTGACTGTCGACTATCTAAAGAATTACAAATAGAGATGATATTTAGCCTTCCTTCCCAGTTTCAGTGTACTGCTGGAAGCATTACACATCTAATGATATTGATCTGATATGTTCAGATTCCATAAACATGTATTGATAATTGATTACAGTGATAATAGCCACTATACTGGATATGCATTGATTATCAATTTGACATGTTTTGTAGATGCAGCATCCTATTCCAATATGCCAGTAGTTTTGAGTTGTCTGTTAAGTTAAAACTATCTATCGATGCTCGGATTTCTGAGACCTATACTAGGATTTCTTGTGTGATTCTTGTTATCTTTGGATGATACAGGGATTTCGATATGTGGCATCTGGTCCCATGGTTAGGTCATCATACAAGGCAGGTGAATTCTACATCAAATCCATGATAGAATCTGATCGGTCTGTTTCTTCGCAGCTTCCTATCTCCTGATGGATGCTTTATTCATCTTGTCCTTTTATATTTCACTTCTAACCTATTGGCTTGTGAATTTGATTATCAACTACATGGACCCAAAACTCGATGAGTTCTGGGGCAGCAAGTCGAAAGCAATAATGTTACAAGTTGTCAGAGGGCAACCTTGCAAATTGTTTCAAGGTTACATCAGGTCGAGGTCTTTCTAATCTGCTGCTGTTGTAAATTCAATCTGTTACATGTCTTAACCCCGTATCTTTTGTTTTCATTATTTTTCTTAATAAAATTTCATATTTTTATCTAAAAGAGAAGAAACCCAGTATGTTGTGATCATGAAGTTTCTTTTTAGCTGATGATGCCTTTCCACTCATATCCCCTTGTTTTGTCGTTTTTCTACGTGCATTTATTTTATTCCTTTTGTTTTGCGAGATTGTACTGGTGAACTCTAAATGGCACGTACTCATTTATTTAGAGTACACCTGCACTGGTGAACTCTAAATGGCACGTACTCTTTGTTTAGTCATGCCATGTCTTCTTTCACGTTGTTTCTTTGGAATTTCCCTGAGGTGCAATTAATTGATTATTTGCTGGATAAATTGGGCAATTAGCATATAAAATGCAAATAATGGGCAGAATGATACAACCAAAAGAACCAACCATCTCCCACTCTATTGTGCGTAAGTTTTTGTTGTGAGACCAATATTCATCACTGCCCAGAAAAATATTCGCTATTTGAAAAATATTCCTCTTGGTCACAGCCCCCCGAGCTATCTATAGAACCCATCTAAAAATAACAGAGGTAGAGAAGAAAAATAATATTGACGGTTTATGTCGAGAATTGTTTTTTGTTTTTGCAGGTGTCAGAAGTTCTCACCGATGACATAAAAAGAAAGATGTCTTTGGCTGTTCATTATAATTAATGTCACGCTTGATATTTGTCGTGGTTAGATACATCACGTTTTTTAATAGGGATATTTACTAGATATCAAGTTTCAAAAACATGTCACCAAATATTTTTTAAACATTATATTATGCCTAAACTTTAAATTTACCATGCTAATTTATTTATTATTTTTTTAAAAAAACCTTATTTGCTGGTCATCGCTTGGGTCTAATTATTGATGGCAAGGCAAAAATGCTGCAGAACCTTGTCTACTATTTCGGTTACAGAATGTTGTGGGACCCATTGGCACTGGTTCGACAGGATGCATGCCATGAGCATTTGACACCTCGTAGTAACATCTGGTCCACTCCACGGACCTTTGGTGGTCCACGAGGACGTGCACCTGGTTTCCTCCTCATCTTTGGAAAGTGGTCTTGAATTACGTTTTTCAAGGCCGACTAGAAGAAAAGAGAACAAAATTAATTTCGAGGAAATAGTTTCATTTTCAAGGTAATTTATCTTACATGAAATGCACAAGGTCTCAAACGAGAAGTCTAATGAAAAACTAATGGCCAGCAACTGTCCCCTCGAAGATCCTAGCCCTTCAAAGTGCAAGCAAAGTCTGTTGCGTGGATCCATGAATCCTCAAAAGGAGAGAGCACCAAGACAACAGGCAATTCTTTAGCACAGGGCCAAAATAGGGAACGAGTTCTTAACCTCGCCTTCTTTCATTATAGCTCCAGCTAAGGCTCCTATGCCCCAGTCCCCCATCTCTGGGTCTCAGTTATGGCTTCAACCCTGTAAAGTTAACAGGTAATCAAAGCTTCCATTTTCATTGAACTGTTCCGTACTCACAATCTCTAAGAAAATCTCTCCCCTTTACTTCTCAGATGATTACATCTGATCTGTCCCCTCACTCTCTAATAACACCCACCAGGCTCAGGAGCACGTTCTTATATAATCAAAACCCCACAACACCCACATTAGCTCACTTTTATTTGCCTTCCTCTTTTGCCTAGTTTCTATCTATTATTATACCCCAATTTGATCGAACAAGTTGTTTGTTCCAGTCCCTTCTCGAATGTCGTTTCTTGCTTGAGTGCTTAACCACTAGGTACTAGGAAGAAGACATTTTATAGCTGTTAAGAGACACAAACTGCATATTCAGACATTTGCTCCGTCTCTCTCACCTAATGGGTTGCTGTATTAGCTCCAGCAACAACAACAAAAGAGGGTCAAGTAACCCAGAACCACCAAGCCACCGCCATTCTCCACCGCAACCCCGCAAACCCCATGTCTCCACCACAAGTGCCTCACCACCACCTGAAGAAGAGACAGTCAAAGAAGTCCTTTCTGAAACCCCCATTATCCTCGAACCACAAATGACAACAACACAAACCCAAGAACCAAAAACCCTGATGCAAAGAAACAGAAAGAAACACCGAGAAGACCAAGAAATCTCTCAAGCATCAGAGACATGCAGCAATATCACTGGCACTCTCTCAACACCAACAACTACGACCACCACTGCCACCACCACTACCACTACAATAACAGAAATAAGAGAAGATGAGGTAACAAGCAAGAAAAGGGTCAACAGATCTCCCGCCAAAGTACATCGAAAGCGTCCGTACACTGGAGACAGAGAAAGGGTGTTAAAGTATCCGGCGAAGACGACCGGTCAGGTGATTAGGACCGCAGCTGGGCAGCGTAATGTGGGGTCTAGAGGGGTCAGGAGCGATTTTGGTAGGTCACCGGCGACTAGGACGGCAGGTGGAGCTGGGAGGGGTCGTGCGGGAGCGAGTCCTGGAAAAGCCGGTGGCAGGTCAGTGGAGAGGAAGAATAAGGAGGATTCGGAAAACGGCTCCGTTTTGAGGCAGCAGGAGGAGGGGAACGAGTCCCTGGAGAACCCTCTGGTTTCCCTGGAATGCTTTATCTTCCTTTAGATGTATTTATTTATTTATTTTCTCATTTTGTATTTTGCATGTGAGTTGATGTATTATATTTCACAAATCTCTTACGCAAACAGTAACTCTTTATCCATTCCATTCATCGAGGGTGATGCAATTCAAGGCATGAGCCTTTACTTTTCTCATTTAATTATATTATAATTACTTTTTTTATAAAAGGATTAATAATTTAAATTCCATCAAAACAAGCTAATTTGATAATTCATCCTTGTTATTATTTTTATTTTCAATAAAAAAATATATAATGATGTATTTTATGTCATGTACCTCAAAAAACAATTTGAACAATAAAAAAATCTCTCATAATCAAATCAAAAACTTATTATTTAATTAACGTGCTCATTTAAAAAAAAACATAAAAGATAGAAATTAAAAAAAAAATATTTGAAAATTAAGTAAAAATTAAATGATATTTTATTAAATAATATTTTAAAAATGTTTTTAATTAATTAATTTTAATAAATTTCAATTGAAGGCCGCGAAGCATCCAAACATGTTTTTAAATAATCTATTTTAATTAATTTATATTTAAATTGAAGAAAGAGAAAAAAAAATAAA
>Ga0307515_10016338_pt1 | contig 13599 bp, 14 predicted proteins | sample 17_EM_MG_FD_194513 | JGI IMG/M metagenome (GOLD analysis project Ga0307515, IMG submission 194513) | Populus trichocarpa ectomycorrhiza microbial communities from riparian zone in the Pacific Northwest, United States - 17_EM | ecosystem: Host-associated > Plants > Roots > Unclassified | place...
CGATTTCGAATGTCCAGAACGACATCGTGATGACACCGTGATCTGTTTGTGCAGGGACGGTGGTCCTCGCGAACGACATCGATGTGGGTGGGTGTGATTCCGGCTGGGGCAGCTTGCTGTCGTGGAAGATCACTGGTGTAGTGTAAAACGTGCCGTTGGAGACGTTCGGGAACATCAAGGACTTCGACTTCGACTTCGACTTCGGATTTGTACCAATCAGCTGGCCAGGAGAGCTCGTTTTGAACGCCATCCGTTTGTACAGTGGCACTACCACCAGCAGCGTGCACGCATCGAGAAAGGTGTACGAGAAGACACCCAGTTCATGCTGGTGGCGAAATTGTATGTGAGTGAGATGTGTAGTCGATGTGATAAATGAAGTATAGGGAAGGGAACTGACGAGTACACATTCACCGCTTTTCCAGTCCCACATAGTGAGAACGCTACCGTCCACCAGAGAGTAGATGAGGGCTGCGACGTAGCGACCTTTGATTTGCAGGTCACACTTATCATGCACTAATGGGCCATCTAGGGCCATCTTGATCATTTTAGCGTCTGGATGGTGCAGGTTGCTGGATAGTGTCCGCAGGTGGAAAATGTAATTCGATCTTCAGAAGTGGGTTGTGGGTAGTGGTGCCACAAGGGGCCGGGAGATAATAAATCAACGAACCCTTGCTTTTCCACGAAGAACAGTGCATCCTGGGACGGATCGAACGTGACGTCGAGAACGTCCATACCAATGTCCACGTACTTGTGGTACCGTCCTCGGGTATCCTCACCCTCCGCCGGCATCTCCCAGAGTTCGAGCATGCGTGTCACACCTGGGTCGTCGCCATCCGGGCTCATTTGACTAGGTTTTCCCTTTGCGAACACATTCCCATACCCTTCGTACGTGATGTAATTATCATCCTGGATGGGTATCGTCTCCTCGCGCGTCGGTCGAAGCGTCCGCCACGCCTCACGCGATCGCCGCAGCCGGTCTCGCAACGTGGCGGCGGGTACGTCGTTCCAGGGGGCAAGCGCGAGACACTCGGACGCAAGTTCGACAGAGAGCTGCGACTTCGCACTATAGTCGATGAGCTCTTGCACCCGTTTGCAGATCTGTAGTTATTAATGTTATAATATAATTCGGTCGATGCTTCGTTCCCCCCTCATTCACGAATGAAACATCCTCACAGCCCTGGTAGGCCGTAGACTCACTCACCAGACGGCACGGAAGGATATCGAACCCCCCGATCAGCACAATGATCGCTATCAGCAACTCATTTGGGAGGTCCAGCAACTCCATTAGACAGTTTGAAAGGTAATAAGTTTGCACCTAGGATATAATTATTCTATTTGGTATAATATTTCGTTGCGGAGACTGGCGGCGATCGGGGGCGATAAGGCTGGGTGTACGTGAAGGGAGCGCGTGATTGACCCATGGTCGGTGCATCGTATGTTAAAATTTGTAATTATTTGTATGTAGTATGCTGCGGTATCTTATGATATTCCCGCCAGTACAGACTGCATCCGGACGGCTTACGTCACGATGGGGGCTCCTCGATTTCGGAGCCTGACGAAGAAACAAACATACTCACAATTGCACAACTGGAGGACTGGTTAATCTCGGCACCACCTCCGACTGAAATATGCAGAATACACACCATGCCGGTCTTCCTAATAGCCAACAAGGGGGGCACATCGGAGGATGGTGCCAGCGACATTGCACCTTTCCATGGCCCCATGGCTAGACTGTACTCTCCTGCTAATAAGTCAGAACCAAAGCAGGTTCTCGATGCCCATGGATGACGGCCTGAACCTGTTTACCAAACAACCAAACTGGCTACGTACAACAGAATCAACTTCAAGGCCTTTCCGGTCTTTTCCAGTGTTTTCCTTCAGCGTGTGCTCAATTCATGGCCATTCCTTAGCGCTCCTCTTCCACCATTCATACTCTTCTCCCTGACCTTTATCTTCATCGATCCCACCAATAAGTTCAACCGACCCCCTTCCTCAATACCTCAGCAAATTCACTCAGCAAATTCAATCTCACCTCGGATACTGGCAGCCATAAACCTTCGCTCTATTAGGCGCCTTGCTCGAGTTGGATGTGCACGGTAAACCACTCGTTGGCCATCCGTGTGGTTGGAGGGAGGAAGAAGGATAAAAGAAATGCCATGGTCTCCCTCCACCCAATGCTCTTAGTGGATATGCCCCCTGTCCCTTCCCATTAATCGAGCGCAGAAATAATAACGATATAGGCCACGTCCCTACCTTTGTAAATGTGATCTCGCTTATTTTCTGTTGACGAAAGGAGGTGAAACGGTGGAGGGAGGCGGTTTGCCTTCTCCATAGCTGGAGGTCCGGCCACATATGCTGTAAACACTACTACCACACATATTCTCTTTCGTTTCACTTTTGGTTTTACATCGTTCAGTATATAAGCCACCTTATTGCAGGACGATACAGGCTCAGTTTGCTACCGCTTACTGCGCCTTTGCGCCTTTCAGTTCCAACAGGTTATCAGCGCTGTTAACATGCCCAGGTCCTCACATGGCACTGTCTTGTGTATTTGTGTTCTTACCAACTGAGCTCTTGCTTATCGCCTGCCCAAGCTAGGTGCTAAGATTTACGTTGCATGGAAGAGCACAATGTGCAGGTTTTCCTGTCACTCTGGTGGCAATGGGGTCTTGTGATCATGCGCATATTGTTGTTTAAGACTCTTGCGACAGCAAGCGCTTGCCCCGTGAGTTACAACCTGAACGCGATACTCTTTCGCCCCCTCGCCTCTGTTTTCAATATTGACGGCTCACGGATGAGGTCTGTATTTTGCTGAGACACGCAGAACCAGTGTTGCGACCTTAGTGTTTTCTCCAATTTTTGAATGGCAGGCGACAGAGATGTTTCGCCTGTGCCTCACTGGTAACCTCCCCAGATGAGATTAAGTGCCAACTGGCAAGAAGGAGAATATTAACTCGTATTAAGTCATACAGGTTATATTAGCCGTTGGAACGTAATCGCCGTATATATCCCAAACAACCCAAATTCGAACACGGAGCTGAGAAAATGAGAAAATGATCGCCTCAGAAGGTTAGTACTCGAATATGACCTAGTCCACCCGTGTCATTTTGTCCAGAAACCGTCTATATTCATAAAATTTAATTAGATCAGCAACCCCAACGTTCTCTCCTTGACGCACCTGGATACCAATGATGTTGTCTTCACATGCTGCCAATGCGGCGTAATCTGCGGGCTCCTCCATCAGAGTGACTTGGCACGCCAGACGGCCGATAACATCTGTCTCGAATCCTTCCTCCCAGTCGTTGAATGTAACGACGGAGGGTGCAATGACAGCGGCGTGGCTGTTGCTGATACCGTTGCCGGACGGGCAGCTGTTGTCCGTCGCCGGTGAGTATTGGTGCCGCCTGAGTGGATAAGGATTAAAGTCGAATACGAGCAAGTGGAGGGGCTCGGGTGCAGGTGGGAAATGGTCGTCGATGATATCAACGACGACGGGAAGGAAAGAGAATATGTCAATCGCCTCGCGTCGGGTGACAAGGGTTACAAATCGGTATCCGTGCACCGAGCAACGCCACTGCTCAAAGCTTGGCGCGACGAACCATCGACTTGTCTCGGGTCCCCAGTCGGCCCAATCCACGAAGTACGAATCCTCCCCCTCTGCCTCCAGGGAACACTCTTGCTCTTGCTGAAATAGGCGTGCGAGCGCCTCTCGCAGGAAGAACACCAAGTACCGCATGGCTCGATCACTGAAGATTTCCGATGTACAAATCGATAGCGCGACGACACCGTGGTCTGTGTGTGCAGGGACGGTGGCCCTCGAAAATGATATCGATGTGGGCGGATATGATTCCGGCTGGGGCAGCTTGCTGTCGTGGAATACCATTGTGTCGCTGTATAACATGCCGTTGGAAACGTCGGGAAATGTCAGGTACTTCGCCTTCGTCTCCGACTTCGAATTCGAATTTGCACCACCAAGGGAGCGCGTTGTGAATGCTATCTGGTCGTCCTTTGCTACTACCAACAGCGGTGTGCAGGCATCGAGAAAGGTGTACGAGTAGACGCCCAGTTCATGCTGGTGGCCGAGTTGTGTGTGAGGAGACGCGCAATAAATAAAATATAGGGAAAGGAACTGACGAGTACACATTCACCGCTTTTCCAGTCCCACATAGTGAAGACGTCGTCTTCGTCTACCAGCGGAGAGACAATAAGCGCTGCAATGTAGCGATCTCTAATATGCAATTCACACCGAGCAAGCTCTGATGGACCCTCCGTGGCCATCTTGACCATTTTGGCGTGGGGGTGGTGCAGGTTGTTCGATAGTGTCCGCAAGTGGAAAATGTAACTCGATCTTTGGGAGTGAGTTGTAGATAGTGGTGTCACAGGGGGTAGATAATAAATCAACGAACCCTTGCTTTTCCACAAAAAATAGTGCGTCTTGGGACGGATCGAACGTGAAGTCGACAATGTCCATACCCATGTCCATATACTTACGGTACCACCCTCGGGTACCCTCATCCTCACGCTCACGCTCCATCTCCACCTCCGCCGTTATCATTCCCCCAACCGGCATTTCCCAAAATTCGAGCATGCGCGTCGCAAAGGGGTCGTCGTCCAGGAGATGGAGGTGCTGCCCGATTTGGGCAGGTTTCCCTTGCGCGAACATATACCCACACACTTCGTACGTAAGGTAAGTATCGCCTCGGAGGGGTATCGTCTTCTCGCGCGTCGGTCGGAGCGTCCGCCATGCCTCCCGCGATCTCCGCAGCCGGTCCAGCAACGTAGCGGCGGGTACGTCGTTCCAGGGAGCAAGCGCGAGACACTCAGACGCAAGCTCGATAGAGAGCTGCGACTCTGAACTATGGTCGATGAGCTCTTGCACCCGTTTGCAGATCTGTTGTTAATCGTGATATATATGTCGTGTCATGAATTGAACCGGTTAATTCCCCCCGTGATTCACGAATGATAACACTCACCAGACGGCATGGAATGATATCGAACCCTCCGATCAGCACGACGACCGCTAGTAGCAGCTCATTTGGGAGGTCCAGCAGCTCCATTAAACTGTATGTTTACACCTGGGATATGATTATTATATTTGGTATAAGATTTTTTGCGGGGACTGCCGGCGATAAGTCTGGTCGGGGGTGAAGGGAGAGCGCCTTTGATACTACGGTCGGTGCATCATATGTAAAATTTGGAATTATTTGGATACGATGTAGTATGCTGCAGTATGTTATGGTTTTCTCGCAAATACCTCTGCAGTCTACGTCTGCACCCGAATATAATGGTTGACGTCAAGACGGGGGATTCTCGATTTCGGTGCCTGACGAAGAAACAAACATTCTCACAACTGCACACCTGTAGGGTCGGTTATTCTCGGCCCCGCTTCCGACTGAAATTGGCAGAATACATACCACACCGGTCTTCCTAATAACCAGCAATTAAGGGGGCACATCGAAGGATGGTGCCAGCGACGCTGCACCTTGCCATGGCTGGACTACTAATAAGTCACAAGCAAAGCAGGTTCGTGTTGGATTTGGTTCCGCATTAGGTACCGCGTCGCAACACCACTTGTCGGACCGGAGGTCGGTTTCTCTGGTTAGTCGGTCTCCCTGGTTATCACACTCTCGGTCTCGGTTTCCTTAGCTATCTCGAGACTCGACTCCACTTGCTTTAACACATGCATCGGCCCCTTGCTTTTGATTCCGATCCCCCGTTCTATATAAACACACATAACTTGGTACATTTGTCGCTCAGCGTTTGTCTTATCTCGCTGAGCAGTACGTTTCTCATTTCTTATACTCTTAATACGTTTGTCTAATCATCTGTAGTCCCTATTACACAGGTGATTAATATTATAGCGTTTGTCTTATCTCGCTGAGCATCCCTATTACACAGCCGTCTGTCTAAAAGTTCGTGACGCCGTAGACGACGGACAGAACCCATTTACCAAACAACCGGCATAGCCATGTACAGGGAAATCAACTCCTAAGGCCTTTCTGGTCTTTTCCAGAGTTTCTCTTCAGCGTGTGCTCACTTCATAGCTATCCCTTAGCGCTCCTCCTCCACCATTCATCCAGACTCTCGCTCCACGGCCTTCTTCACTGATCCCATTAATGTTGGAGATAATAGGTGCGCTGTGCGGAGCTTCGGCCATTGCGTTGACGCCACGCTGGATCTGCCAGTACGTGCGAAATTTGCTTTATCTCGTACTAAATAATTAATCACAAGGATTACAGACATGCTTTCATTAGACCAGCTCTTAGCATGTCCCCGAGAATTATTTTTTTTCAAAACGGACGTACCGAGGAGCAGTGAGAAGAGATGAAATTGATGGCTGCTGAGCGTGTTGCTGGGGCGGCCGCATCTAGCAGAATTAAGGTGCAAGACTCGTGCGACAGCAAGTGCTTGCCCATGAATTACAACCAGAACACGATGATGTCCAAGAAGGGCTTCAATCGTCCTCTTCTAGGGCACCTGACTCTGCCGCCCCCTCGCCATCTGTCCCAGCACTGCGTATATAACCTTCAAGGCAATGATGCTGGCTTCGACGCGGACCTCGACGCGGACCTCGACACACCACCACCACCACCTCCAGAACTTGAAGACCTCAGCACCCAGCTGGATAGAGGCCTCCCCACTTTCAACATTGACGGCTCACGAACGAGGTGTGTGATCTGCTGAGACCACGTAAAACCAGTGCTGCAACCGTAAGGTTTTCTCTGTTTGAATGGAAGACGACAGAAAGGAGGAGTCTCACGTACGTGCCGCACTGGTAACCTCCCCACTGATTAAGTGTCAAATGGGAAAAAGAAGATTATCGTTGGCATAAGCTTATTAAGTCGTATTCCGGTCAAGTCATATAGGTTATATTAACCGGTTGGAACGTAAATACCCCAAACAACCGAAATTCGAATACAGAACTGAGAAATGAGAAAACGCTGGCCTCAGAAGGTTAGTACTCGAACATGACCTAGTCCACCAGTGCCATGTGTAGAAACAGTCTACATTCATAAAATTCAACTTAGTTCAGCAACGTTCTCTTTTTGACGCACCTGGATGCCAATGATGTTGTCTTCACATATTGCCAATGCATCGTAATCTGCGGGGTCCTCCATCAGGGTGACTCGGCACGCCAGTTGCTCGAAAGACTTCATATCGAGATGTAGCTCCCGGTTGTGGAACCCCTCGTCGGAGGGTGCGATGACATCAACGTGGATGTTGCTGATACCGTTGCTGGATGGGTAGCTGTTGTCCGTCGCCGGTGAGTGTTGGTACCGCCTGACTAGATAAGGATTAAAGTCGAAAACGAGCAGGTGGAGGGTATCTGGGAGGTGATAGTATTGCGTTTGTTCTTTTTTTTGTTTCGCGTGATAGAAAGAGGGGAAGAAGTCCCTCGTCTCGAATGGCGTGACGAGGGTAACAAATCGGTATCCGTGCACCGCGTAACGCCGCTGCCCTGAGTGTAGCGTGTCGAACTATCGACTCGCCTTGGGTCCCCGGTCGGCCCAATCTACGACGTACGAAGCCTCCCCTTCCCCCTCTGCCTCCAGGGAGCACTCTTGCTCTTGCTGAAATAGGCGTGCGAGCGTCTCTCGAAGGAAGAACACCAGATGCTCTACGTGTTCATCACCAACGGTTGTAACTTCTATTGTACCGATCGACAGCGCGACGACACCGTGGTCTGTGTATGCGGGGACGGTGGCCCTCGAAAACGACTTGGGCGGGTATGATTTCGGCTGGAGCGGCTCGCTGTCGTGGAATACCATTGTGAGGTTGTATTCAAGGTCGTCGGAGAGGTCGTCAGAGAGGTCGGGGAACATCAGGTACTTCGCCTTCGTCTCCGACTTCGAATTCGAATTCGCACCTCCCGGCCGACTAGGGGAGCGCGTAGTGAATGCTATCCGGTCGTCCTTTTCTACTACCAACAGCGGTGTGCAGGCATCGAGAAAGGTGTACGAGAGGACGCGCAGTTCATGCTGGTGGCGGAATTGTGTGTGAGGGGAATGCGCAATAAATAAAATATAGGGAAGGGAACTGACGAGTACACATTCACCACTTTTCCAGTCCCACATAGTGAAGACATTTTCGTCCTCCCACCCCCACTCACAGACGATAAGCGCTGCGATGTAGTGATCTCTAATATGCAGGTCACACCGATCAAACTGCTGTGGGCCCTCCATGGCCATCTTGATCATTTTGGCATCTGGATGGTGCAGGTTGTTCGATAGTGTCCGCATGTGGAAAATGTAACTCGATCTTCGGGAGTGAGTTGTAGATAGTGGTGTCACAGGAGGTAGATAATGAATAAACGAACCCTTGCTGTTCCAAAAAACACAGTGCGTCCTGGGACGGATCGAACGCGAAGTTGACGATGTCCATGCCTATATCCATATACTTACGGTGCCATCCTCGGGTACGCTCGTCCTCACGCTCATGCTCCATCTCCACCACCTCCGTCGCTATTAATCCCCCAACCGGCATTTCCCAAAATTCGAGCATGCGCAGGCGGGTGGGCTCGAAAGGCGGTTGAATTTCGGTAGGTTTCCCCTGCGCGAACATATACCCATACGCTTTGTACGTATCGTCAATATGAATTTGGAGGGGTATCGTCTTCTCGCGCGTCGGTCGGAGCGTCCCCCATGCCTCCCGCGATCGTCGCAGCCGGTCTAGCAACGTAGCGGCGGGTACGTCGTTCCAGGCAGCAAGCGCGAGACACTCGTATGCAAGCTCGATAGAGAGCTGCGACTCTGAATTATGGTCGATGAGTTGTTGCACCCGTTTGCAAATCTGTTGTTATTTGTTATATATACGTCGTGCCAAGAGCCGGTTGGTTCCTCATTCGCGAACGAAATAAACTGACTCACTCACCAGACGACATGGAAGGATATCGAACCCCCCAATTAGCAGGACAGTCGTTAGTAGCAGCTCATTTGGGAGGTCCAGTAGTCCCATTGGATAATTTGAAAGGCAACAAGTCTGCACCAGAGACGGGGATGGTTGGGTGTGAAGTGTGAAGTGAATTGAAGGGAGGCTTCTTTGTCAGATTTTATCTTATGATAAGTCGGACTAGCCCACGTCAATACTGTTAGAAGTGTTTTTTCTTATTCTGTTATGTACTGGTACATGTGTCGGCTCGATGCTAGTCATCGTTGCCTGGTGGTTAATAAAGACCCGCCGTTTGTCGCCGTCCACTTTGTTGCGTTCGTCGTGGTTCCTGTTGATGCCCGCTTCGTTGCGGTGCCTGTTGTTAGCGTCATCATGTCTTGGTGTTCGCATAAATCGCGCGTCGTTCGCACCTGTGTTTGTTAAATACCCTTTGTGTGGAATGCCGTATTATGACAGAGTTTCCAGTGAAGCATTTACAGTACGTTTGATTCCCATTCTTGGTACAAGTTTCGTGCTGCCGTCAAATATCTAACCGCTTGCTAGGCTCTTCAGGGCCCGAGAGGCCCCGGATTCGAGTGCCTGAGGTGGAACGTTCCACTCGTGGAGAGAGGTGATCGACAGTCGAACATGGTGTTCGGAGCCTGGTGAAGAAGTAAACCTACGCAAAACCGCACAACTGTAGGCTGCTTCTTTTCTCCGCCACGCGTCCACCTGTAACACACCTCGCCCGTCTTTCTAATGGCCAGGAATGGGCAGATCGAAGAACTCCGCTGCTAATAGGTCACAAGGAAAGCAAGTTCGCAAAGTCCCCAGCCTTCTTCCTTGGCGCCTCTTCAAAAAATTACCAGCTATCAAGCTTCAGGGACGGTCTTCATAGGCCCCTTGCTTGAGTTGCCTGTGCAGGGGTAAATCCCTTGTTCGCCAGTCACTGTGGCTATTTAGGAAGAGAAAAGAAAGACTGAACCGGGGATAATCGAACCCGGGATTCCTGAATTAATTTACACGGAGGTCGGAAAAATGGTGATTTCGCTTCATGCATCGCTCTCAGAAGGTTAGTACTCGAAGTCCGCCCCCATCATTTCCCATCTAGATTCAAAATATTTTTATTTATTCTCTCTCTACGTGTGTGTTGGCTCAGACGTACCTGGAAGCAAATGATGTTGTCTTCACATGCCGCCAGTCCGGCGCAATCTGCCGGTTCGTCCATCAGGGTCACTCGGTATCCCAGACGGCCGATGACATCCTCCTGGAATCGTCCCTCCAAGTCGTGGGATGTCATATCGGAGGGTGCGATGACAACGTTGTTGCCGTTGTCATTGCCATGGGTCGGCAGCGATGGCGAATATTGGTGCCGCCTGAGTGAATAGGGGTTAAAATCGAACACGAGCGGGTGGAGGTGCACGACTGCATCTGAGTCTGATTGAGGATCTTCGACATCGAAAGAGGGGGAGATGTAGATGGACGCTTCGAGTCGCGTGACGAGGGTGACGAATCGGTATCCGTGCACCGAACAATGCCACTGCCCAAGTCTTGGCGCGACGAACCACCGGCTCGTCTTGGGTCCCCAGTCGGCCCAATCCACGACGTACGGATCCTCCCGCTCCCGCTCCCCCTCTAAAGAGCACTCTCGTTCTTGCTGAAATAGTCGTGTGAGCGCCTCTCGCAGGACGAACACCAGCTGTGTAACGGGTTCACCATGGTCGATTTCGAATGTCCAGAACGACATCGCGATGACACCGTGGTCTGTTTGTGCAGGGACGGTGGCCCTCGCGAACGACATCGATGTGGGTGGGTATGATTCCGGCTGGGGCAGCTTGCTGTCATGGAAGATCACTGATGCAGTGTGGAACGTGCCGTTGGAGATGTTCGGGAACATCAAGTACTTCGACTTCGGCTTCGGCGTAGGTTTCGACTTCGACTTCGACTTCGGATTTGTACCAATCAGCTGGCCAGGTGAACGCCATCCGGTTGTACAGTGACACTACCACCAGCAGCGTGCACGCATCGAGAAAGGTGTACGAAGAGACACTCAGTTCATGCTGGTCGCCTCGGAGGGGTATCGTCGTCTCGCGCGTCGGTCGGAGCGTCTGCCATGCCTCCCGCGATCGTCGCAGCTGGTCTAGCAACGTAGCGGCAGGTACGTCGTTCCAGGGAGCAAGCACAAGACACTCGGACGCAAGCTCGATAGAGAGCTGCGACTCTGCACTATGGTCGATGAGTTCTTGCACCCGTTTGCAGAGCTGTTGTTAATTGTTATATATACGTCGTTCCATGAACCGGTTAGTTCCCACCGTCATTCACGAATGAAAACACTCACCAGACGGCACGGGAGGATATCGAAGCCTCCGATCAGCACGACGACTGCTAGTAGCAGCTCGTTTGGGAGGTCCAGTAGTCCCATTGGATAATTTGAAACCGCACCCGAGATATCCTATTTCGTTGCGGGATGGTTGGGTGTGAAGTGTGAAGTGAAGGGAGGCGCTTTTGTCAGAATTTCCTCTGCGCTCGATCGTTTCCCTGAAACATCCTATGATGCCACGGTCGGTGATTGGGATCCTTTGTGTGTAGAATGCTGCTGTATTTTATTTTGTGATATACGAGTTGAAGTTGGCCGGACTAGCCTGAGTCAATACCCGGTAACCTCCCCATTGATTAAGTGCCAACTGGGAAAAAGAAGATTATTAAGTCGTATTCTACTCAAGTCATACAGGTTATATTGACCGGTTGCAACCTAAATATCCCAAACAACCGAAATTCGAATACGGAATTGAGAAATGAGAAGATGCTGGCCTCAGAAGGTTAGTACTCGGACATGACCTAGTCCACCAGTTCCATGTCTAGAAACAGTCTACATTCATAAATTTAACTTAGTTCAGCAACGCCAACGTGCTTTTTTTGACGCACCTGGATGCCAATGATGTTGTCTTCACATACTGCCAATGTATCGTAATCTGCGGGCTCCTCCATCAGGGTGACTCGGCACGCCAGTTGCTCGAAAGAAGTCATATCGAAATGTCGGTCCCGGTTGTGGAACTTCTCGTCGGAGGGTGCGATGACATCAACTCGGACGTTGCTGATACCGTTGCTGGACGGGCAGCTGTTGTCCGTCACCGGTGAGTGTTGGTACCGCCTGACTAGATAAGGATTAAAGTCGAAAACGAGCAGGTGGAGGGTATCTGGGAGGTGATGGTATTGTTTTTGTCCTTGTTTTAGTTTCGCGTGATAGAAAGAGGGGAAGAGGTCAAGCGTCTCGAATGGCATGACGAGGGTCACAAATCGGTATCCGTCAACTGAGTAACACTGCCGCCCAAAGTTTGAGAATGGCGCGTCGAACCATCGACTCGCCTTGGGTCCCCAGTCGTCCCAATCCACGATGTACGAAGCCTCCCCTTCACCCTCTAGCTCCAGGGAGCACTGTTGCTCTTGCTGAAATAGGCGTGCGAGCGTCTCTCGAAGGAAGAACACCAGATGGTGTGCGTATTCATCACCATCGGTTGTATCAGGGTCAACTGCTATTGTATTGATCGACAGCGCGACGACACCGTGGTCTGTGTGTGCGGGGACGGTGGCCCTCGAAAACGACTTGGGCGGGTATGATTTCGGCTGGAGCGGCTCGCTGTCGTGGAATGCCATTGTGCGGCCGTATTCAACGTCGTCGGAGAGGTGGTCAGAGAGGTCGGGGAACATCAGGTACTTCGCCTTCGTCTCCGACTTCGAATTCGAATTCACACCTCCCGGCCGACTTGGGGAGCGCGTAGTGAATGCTATCCGGTCGTCCTTTTCCATTACCAACAACGGTGTGCAGGCATCGAGAAAGGTGTACGAGAGGACGCGCAGTTCATGCTGGTGGCGGAATTGTGTGTGAGGGAAATGCGCAATAAATAAAATATAGGGAAGGGAACTGACGAGTACACATTCACCACTCTTCCAGTCCCACATAGTGAAGACGCCGTCTCCGTCTACCAGCGGAGAGACAATAAGCGCTGCGATGTAGCGATCTCTAATACGCAGATCACACCGATTAAGCTGCCGTGGGCCCTCCATGGCCATCTTGATCATTTTGGCATCTGGATGGTGCAGGTTGTTCGATAGTGTCCGCATGTGGAAAATGTAACTCAATCTTCGGGAGTGAGTTGTAGATAGTGGTGTCACAGAGGGTAGATAATGAATAAACGAACCCTTGCTTTTCCACAAAACACAGTGCGTCCTGGGACGGATCGAACGCGAAGTTGACGACGTCCATGCCCATATCCATATACTTACGGTGCCATCCTCGGATACGCTCGTCCTCACGCTCACCCTCCATCTCCACCACCTCCGCCGCTATCAATCCCCCGACCGGCATTTCCCAAAATTCGAGCATGCACAGGCGGGCGAGCTCGAAAGGCGGTCGGAGTTGGGTGTGTTTCCCCTGCGCGAACATATACCCATACGCTTTGTACGTATCGTCAATATGAATTTGGAGGGGTATCGTCTTCTCGCGCGTCGGTCGGAGCGTCCGCCATGCCTCCCGCGATCGTCGCAGCTGGTCTAGCAACGTAGCGGCAGGTACGTCGTTCCAGGGAGCAAGCACAAGACACTCGGACGCAAGCTCGATAGAGAGCTGCGACTCTGCACTATGGTCGATGAGTTCTTGCACCCGCTTGCAGAGCTGTTGTTATTTGTTATATATACGTCGTGCCAAGAGCCAGTTGGTTCCCCCATTCACAA
>Ga0307515_10016339_pt1 | contig 13597 bp, 12 predicted proteins | sample 17_EM_MG_FD_194513 | JGI IMG/M metagenome (GOLD analysis project Ga0307515, IMG submission 194513) | Populus trichocarpa ectomycorrhiza microbial communities from riparian zone in the Pacific Northwest, United States - 17_EM | ecosystem: Host-associated > Plants > Roots > Unclassified | place...
CTCCGCTTTCGCCCGTATCACCGGGTTGTACAATGATGGATGTCATTCTGTCACGTCATCCCTGACAGGCCTGCTATCGTAACGTGACAGCCGGTCCCTTGGTGGCTGAGGAACGGGCCCGGGAGTTTTGGTTACAATTGGTCCCATCGACAAACTGGGGACCGGGGATACCGGGGGTGAGCCGTTACGCACTACAGTAGTAAGCTCAGCCGTCGACGGCGATGTCGGGCAGACCCCCTGGATAACCGAGAACGAAGCCCGGTGTGGTGAACATACAAAGGCTGAGGTGAATCATGAAAGAGCGTTGACGTAATATCCCGAACATAGCTGAACGAGACAATAAGGGCAATGTTCCGCAAGTTATTTTGTTTCAGCTAAGGAACGGAAGGAAGTCCAGGCGTGCGCGGGTCCCAGCGACTGCCGATCACAAGGATTGCGACTGATCGGGGCTATGGAAGGAGTTTCCATGGACACGGTCGCGATCTCTCTGCGCATGTTCTCCTCGAGTCCCGAACGACCAAATTGACATAAAATGGAACGGGTGATCGTTGTTTTCACTCATTCCGTCTCCTTTCCTCCCCTTTTCTACTCCCCTGTGAGTTAGCCCAAGTTCTCTTGGCCCGCGGAGTGCACACTGACGCCTGCTTCGTAGTTCTTCTTTCTTCTTCTGGGTTGCCCGGCAGCGCCCCTGGACCACTCTTGAGCCTAGTTCTACCACCCAACACTCTCTTATCCAGCAGGCCTACCTTTCGTTTAAAGCAAAGTTTCCAGCAATACATCCCTTTTCTTCGGACCCATCAAACTCCTTTTTCTTCGCGTTCGTTTATCGATTAACACAATGCGTTTCGTTGCTTCAATCATCGCCCTCGCCGCCCCGCTCTTTGTGGCCGCTGCCCCGTGTAAGAGACAAGACTCTGCGGCGAACCTCTTGGTCTTCCGTACGTACTCGTTTCTCCTTCGCGACTTTGTTCCAGTTTATCTCTTCCGATCGTAACTATATCCGGTCCGGGCTGACTTTGACCCGATCACAGAATTTGCGGATGTCTTGGAACAGCTCGAGTCCAAATTTTACGCCGAAGCTCTTGCAAAGTTCAAAGAAAGCGATTTTACCTCCGCTGGCTTTACGAGCGCACAACTCGCCATCGAGCAGTTTTTGATTATCCAGGGTGATGAAGCTACCCATTCGGTTGCGCTCCGAGTGCGTCTATTAATTTCGGTTCGATCACCCCCTTTTTTTTTTATCTTACTCGGGTGTTTGCTTCCTTCGTAGGAGGGAATCAAGATACTTGGGGGCAAACCCGTCGATACTTGCACGTTCGACTTCTCGAAAGTCCTGACCGACGTTACGACCATGGCCAGTGTCGCTCGTCTTGTGGAGAACGTCGGCGTCACCGCGTACCTCGGAGCCGCCGGCCTCCTTACCGATCCCGCCCTCCTCACCGCCGCAGGTTCGATTCTGACCGCCGAAGCTCGCCACCAGACGATCTTGAACGTTCTCAATTCCGGAACTGCCATCCCACAAGCGTTCGATTTCGCTCTCACCCCGAGTGAGGTTTTGGCTCTGGCTGGACCATTTATTTCTGGTTGTGACCTCGGCATCCCCGCGAACAAGCCGTTGACCATTACGAACACTGGAACGGTTGGGATCAGTACGCTTTTGACTTTCAGCTCTCCCGCTATCAACGGATCCACCGATGTACGTTAAATTCATGATACCGAGGAACCTTCTCTGATGAACGTTATCTTTTGTCGATACAGGGTCTCTTCTGTCAGATGTTGGTTGGTGGATTGCCGTTCACCATCTCCCTCCCTCTCGCGCAGTGTGTCGTTCCCGAAGGTATTAACGGCCCCGTTGCCCTCTGGGTCACTTCCGACTCCCAGCCATTGATCAACAACCCGAGGGACCGCGCCGTCGATAAGCTAGTTGCCGGTCCAACGATTGCCTTCCTTGACACCCAGCCTCAGATCTTGGGTCAGATGGCTCGTACCCTTCCAGGTGCTCCCCCTACCGTCACCAGCACGATCACCCCCGACCAAGCTAGCAGCATACTCACTCTCACTACCCCCAGCCCACTTCCTACCGCTTAAGAAGGTCTTTGTGGTGATTGGGATTGAGATTCCCAGGACATTTCACTTTTTTTTCTCGTTTTCTGGGTTCCTTAATGACCGGTAGTGAGTTTATGTAGCTTTTGCAGATACCTTCATCGACGCCATCGTTTTTGGTTTTCCATACCTCCTCTGCCTCGAAACTGCTCATTGTGTTTTATATTTTACAACTTCATATTATTGCTGCCAAGGTGATTTGCTTTTAGACAGAGCACACGCTAGGGTAGCGCCTGTTTGTTCGAGTTCTGGGTATAATCGAGTGTTGTTTAAGCCCAAATTTTTGCGACGTCCATGTAGGCTGGAATTCAGCCTCAAGTTCAGGGGCGGGCGCAGTTCTGAGGGGAGGGTACAGTAACGCACGTCCATGGAGGTTGCCGCTTCACCGGCTTCCTCAGGCCGAACCGAGCGCCTGTGGTCACGGCGGCGGACACGTCACGTCCTCGGACATGCGTGTGGTCGCGGGTGGCGGAAAGCGGTCTCTTTCAGTTTCTGGCCACGGCGAGGCCCCCTTTCTTTCTTTTCTGTCAACGGCCACACCACCCATAACGGTTTCCACAAAATGGGCTCCGACAATGATAATCCATCTCGTCCACCCACCCCTCCAAATCCTGTCCCACCAGGTTACTTTTCCGCGTCATTTGAACGCCTCATTAGAGAGAACGAGATGGCTGATTGGGCCAGCGCTTTCACGTTGTTTGGTAAGCACCGGGCTATGTTTAATGTGAGGGGTATTTGTTTGCTTATCCGTTGGCGCGCTTGTTTGGTAGACACCGTCGAGACTTTCTTCGATGCGCGTATCGACCTCATCCAAAGGACCCTCACGAAGCATAGCGATCGCCTCAAGATTCGGGCTGAGGAGGCGATGAACAAGATGAAGACCCCCGCCGGGGAGGATATAGCGGAGAATTTGGATCGGGAGATGCAGAAGTTCAAGCTCAAGGTGTGTAATTGTCATATCTTACAGCCGAAACTGCGTTGTGATTAGCATGATGGGTGACCGCGTCTCTTTACGTGTGGCATAGGTTCAACAACGATTGACGAAGCTCTCCTCGACATGGCATTCTACGAAGGTCGTCAGGACCAGGGAGAAGGTCTCGTTCTTTTTTGGTGTCATGTCCTTATTCTTCACCGCCTTGATGTTTGGGATGACCCCAGAGTGAGTCTATCGTCCGCATTGAAACGACCTATTGACCGCAGCTGACGCTTTCTTGACCACCTTTAGGTGGGTACATATCGCATATTCCATCCAAGCATTATATCTCCTCCCACTTCGCGCCTACAAGTACAAGAAGCGAGATTGGCACTACTTCTTATTCGACATGTGCTACTACGCGAACATCCTCAACTTCTTGTTCCTCTGGGTTTTCCCTTCTAGCGCTCCTTTGTGGGTGGCGTGTTACTGCCTGTCCCACGGGGCTCTGGCCAGCGCTGTCATTACTTGGAGGAATAGTCTGGTGTTCCATGATTCAGATAAAGTCACATCACTGTTCATCCACCTGTATCCTCCGTTAACCTTTACTGTCATCCGGTACGTCTCGACGGCGATTTCAACTCAGGTGCTCTGTGACTCACTATCTCACTCCAATAGACATTTCTACCCTGGGGCTGAAGAGCGATTCCCAGCTTTACTGGAAGTTCCTTATATGAGCCCACTATACGCAATCTCTTTGAGTGGGTTTATCTGTGAGTACCCACTGTCGCATCGTATGTGTTTGGTTTCTGATCATGAGTCCGCTAGATCTGATCTGGCAAATGCTGTATTGGAAGTTCGTCCTCGTCGACCGGAGGAAGAAGATTGAGTCCGGACAGAGGGCAACTTCCTTCCTCTGGCTCCTGAATTCAAAGGGGAGCGTCATCGGAAGAGTTTTGTCCAAATTCCCGGGGCAGTACCGGGAAGCCGCGTTCATGGGTGGGCAGCTTGCATACGCCATCTTGACGGAACTTCCCGCGGTGTATGTGCTCTACGCTAGTCCATTTTGGAGCAACGCGTTCCTGCTGTCCATCTTCTCCGTGAGCGTATGGAACGGTGGAGGTTTCTATATTGAAGTTTTCGGCCGCAAGTGAGTGTTTCATCCGGAGCTCGTGGGCTTAATGGTTTACCTTAACTCTACGTGTTACAGGTTTGAGAAAGAGCTTGAGGCTCTTCGGAAGGAGCTGGCAGAGGCAACCGCTCGTTCTGGTGGTTCCAGTCCCAACAGTACCATCGGCAGCATGACGGACGACGAAGAGCTGGTCTCACCACAAATTTCTCCGAGGCGGAAGCACATACCACTCGTGGCGCCTACGCAGGAGGACAAAAAGACGCAATGACCGGAGCGCCATCTTAGACGTCCACATGAGGTATTTTATGACCAACACGTTTCGAGATATATATCTTGTGTTCCTCGCGATATCTGCGCCATTCCATCCTATTTTAATCGTTTTCCGGATATCACCTCCCCATCCTTTGTCAGCCCCGTTAGCCCTATAGTAGTATACATGCAGTCGGCCCATGCTCCGCTTTGTTTTGTAATGTCGTACCGTACCGTGTGTATTTTCTTATTTCTGGTCTTTTGTTCGTGTATAGAACAAGGTTCGTGTCTCGGTGGACGGATAATAAGCAACGGGCCATGGGCGTGGGTGAGGAATGTCCGCGAACAGACGCCCGATGGTCTTTGAAGTGTTTGATCGACGTCCGGTGAGGCGAACCTCCCCTCTGGCTGTTGACCTTGGTCTGGCCAAAGCTGGTCAGTTGTCTCCTCCATCCCCCCTCCCTCCCTCTCTCCGGACCTCCCTTCCACCCTTAATCTGCAACCATCATCTTCTCTTCTTCCTCCTCAACCCACCCACCGCCATCCGCGACGCGAAGATACCATGTCCACCAAGAACGACACAAGCTGGATGCCTCCGAACGGCTCATACCCTGTCTCTATCGGCAGTTCGCTCGCAGGAGCGTTGAAGGCTAATAAAGGCCTGCCACAGGCACCCAAACTCTTCGATCGAGGGTTCTACTCCTTCAGATGTACGCTCCCTTCCCTCTCACTCCCTTTCTCCCCGTCCGCCGCCGGCTATGGCGCTAGCCAAGCGGGAGGCTTGATTTGCTCTTACTCCCTGGCGACTCGTGAATACTAAAACTGTATGCGTCTCGACAGATAACTTCAAGCCCGAGTCGATAGATCTCCACAAGCCAGGGACGATCGAAGTAAAGAGGGAGGGTGACAGGAAGACGGCCACCATCGAACGTGCAAGCACTGCTGTGAGTCTCATCACCTCCGGCTTTTATCCCGGAATCGTCTGTGTCGCATCTGCTTATCACTCTACCGAACAGCCAGGGGAGGGCCAGCTATTTACCGGTGCAGAAATCGCCGCCAAGGACGTGGATTGTGTGTTGGTCTACGACGAGGAGCTTGGGGTACGCTGTTGCTTTGTTCCAAGTTCCCGATCAATACCTGAAACCCTTTGTCTATTTCCGTCGCACAGACCTTCACCTTGGAGAAGCTGGACTCTCTGATTAACGTCAACTGGGGGGGCAAGAGTACGATGCCTTCCAACCGGCCCTCTGGATCCCGTAAGCATTGTCCGCCATCACCGATTTGCCGCTGGCCCTGATTCTCATGTCTGCCAAATAGCTGCGCACACGACACCCTCAGCGCCGGTGCCTCCTGTGAAGAAGGAATACGGCATAGATTTAGACTTAAATGCGGAGTTAGAGCGCGACTTATTGAGCGTAGTCGAGGACGTCCCTCCGAAGAGATCCTCTATCAAGCAAGAGCCTCCCTCGCTCAAGGCCTCTACTTCTTCCACTCCGAGTGCTACATCGGGGTCACAGTCGTTACCAAAGAAGCCAAAGCTAAAGCCTAAAGAGCCCGCCCCCATGTTCATGAACCCCAACTCTGCTGCTGCGAGGGTGGCGAACAAGAAGTCCGCGCCTCCGAAACGGGAACCCAAACCCGAGCCCAAGCTCGAGCAGAAACCACCTGTGTTATCTCAGCCAACCCCGGTATCCAAGGTGGCTAGGTTGGCCGGAGATCTGAAGAGCAAGGCTGTAAAGAGGAGGGCGGAGCCTGAAGTCGCGGAGTCCGCGAGGGTACCGAAACGGTCGAAACCTTCGCCTCCGCCTTCGAAGACACAACCTCAGCCGAGGTCCGGGGCTTCAAAACTTCCTCCATTGGCTGCTGGGCTACCTCCAAAACCACAAACCACACTGGTACCCCCGTCACAACCATACCCGAAGCCTCAATTACCCGCAAAGAAAGAGTTCAGCCTGGAACTACCCACTGGGTTTTCCTCTGCGTCTTCATCGAAGAATCCGTTACTCGCGAGTGGTAGTAGTGGAACTTCACTATCGTTGCCGACGGGAACCTCCACCCCCGGAGGCACCCAGCCCCCACCATCCACATTTGCTGAGGCAGCTCCCGCCGTGCTGAGCGATTCGGAGTCCGATTGGGACGAGGTGGACGCCGATGGCCCGTCTCCTCTGAACCCTCAGTCCCTGCCTCACACCGAACCACAGCCATATAGACTTGGGTCACTGACGATCGAGGAGGACCCTCCGGCAGGGTTCAACGGAACGTTGGACATCGTAGACGGGGACGAGACCCAATACGATGACGACGGAGATGGAGAGGGTGTGGATATCGATATGGATGATTTAATGGCCGAGATGGACGAGCAGCTTCAGGATGGAGAAGGAGGAGAGCCAGAGGGAGAAGGAGATTTGAACGATCTGAACGAGATGGAAGATTTCTTGGCCGCTGCGGTTTCGCCGGAACCCGAGCACGATCAAGAAGGATACCAGGACGGTGACGTGGGCAGCTATGTAGGGGGAGACATGTTTGGGGATGACGACTATTCGTCGTCGAGTGATGATAGCGATGACTAGGTTTGTTCGTCGTTGCTGAGAGCGGTCTGCGTTCGTTGTTCTCCCTGTCCCTCATTTGCTTTGCTTTCTGTGCTTTGGTTTACCATCCCTTCTCCCCTGGTCCTGCCCCGTTTGGAGTTATTGGCGTGTCATGATGAGGGAGGTTGAGGCGGTATATCTTATGGGACGTATGTTTTCAGTGTTACCCCACGTTTATTTTGTACAGTTATAATACAGACGTTTCCGGTTCTCTGTTATACGGAGAGTCGGGTACAGGAATCATACCTGGATCCGCTTGGGATCACACACACATACATTAGCACGACCTCGCGGTCCGCATTTACATTCATGGTGACAGGCTCTGTACGGGTGACTACTCCGGATCCCCCCCATTGCCAACGGATCCCTATTGGTGGTCCGGCGTCCAACCTTCGGAAGAAATTGCATCAATCGCACCTTTGGAACTGTACTTGTCGTCAGCGATATTCATTCTCCTGAGTCATGACCTTGTGAACTACAGCTCTGTGGGTCCTGCCTGCCACTGGGACGGAGGGGGTTTAGCTTTTAGTGGCTGTTTGGGGGCCGCCTGAGACCTCAATCTGCTCGGATCCCCGTGTTGCTTTCGTGACTCTGCACTTGGACCTCAGGCTCAGGACCCCATTGTGGCAGGTCTCACGTTCTGCCAGCACGGTTCTATGCCTTTTTTTTCTTTGCGTGGTTGCGGTCCTCGCCACAATTAGGTGGCTTCGGGGGCGTATCACCCAAGGAACCGCTCCGTGATTTTGTGGCGGTTATTTATGTCTGTATGCTTGGGAGTCACAAATACGCCTGCTGGTCGCTGCCTTCATCAGCAAGATCTTTATACCACCGAGGCGTTTCACTAGTGTCCCCAAGGTACGGTGAGGGGAGAAGTACATCCGGCCAACCACCCAGTGGCCACGGTGTGTGCGCGCATACAACCCGGGAGCCAGAGCGAGATCGCAGAACCAAGTAGTATCAGCGGGTACAGAGGAAGGCATAGTGATGGGGCAACCTGCGGGAAAACCAATTTGGAGAACGTATCAATGCTATCGTCCGGTTTTCCCTGAGCTTAGAGTGAGGAGGTAAATATAGCAAATACGCGCAGGAGATAGCAAAAATTTCGGGGGCTCACAATCAAAAGTTTGATGCCGCCGGCTAGCGCTTCCGGCGCAGTGACAATCCGACGCAGATCAAGGAAGAGGGCCCTCGTCTCCCCAGAAGTACTGGATAAGATTGATCCCGTTTGGGAACCCCTTCCACGCTGTCGGTAGTGACAATGGCCCTGGTTGAGGTGGGAAGCATGTGACTGGTTTACCGAATGATAGGGGGTTGCAGGGTACGGTTAACTCTGGACCCGGAGTGCGGTTGTCACTTTGTTCTATTTTGAAGCCGATTGGGATAAGGGGTGAGGTAGGTTGGACGGTCGCGTTTGGACGGGGTTGTCCTCTAGCTGCGCGGAGAGTTGTTGAGAAGAGAACGAAGTTTCCGTCATGCAGGGCTGAGGCCCGCTGCACTGAGCCAAGCTCGTAGCTCGCACCTGGACCTTTCAATGCAGGTCTCCAGGATATTTAACCTTCGGCACTTCGGTTAACATTTGGGGAATGACCACCCACCGGCTTGTCGCTATATTGAGAACCGTAAAGGATATCTCCCAATTGCAGCCAGATACAAGACGATTGTGGGAGCAAGATGATCACTGTGCGGAGATGGCCGGTCGGAGTTGAAAATTTAAGCAACCATCAAAGGTCTTGGTTTTCGGATCTCATGTGGGTCTGCAGCGATCGAGAATGATCATTTGCGCGAGCAGGCAAGCTCGCGGAACACACCGTCTCCCCGATTTGAACTTGGGCAACAGCTACTGGAAGGTAGAAAAACGGAAGGTGCGGGACGGGAGGAGTGTGCGTGCGGACTGAGGACGCACAGTATGACTAAGCCGCAGGGTTCGCGTACCCGCCGCCATTATTCGGTCGACGTTACAGGCACGAGTCGGACTGGGCCCCAGTAGTCATGATCCCACGTCCAGCGGTTCGGCCCCCCTTCGGTTGCGGCAGTTGGTCGTGGATCGGTCAAGCCGCCTCTGACGCCGGGTCTCATACCTGCCCAGAACCTCGCCAAATACCCGGAATCTTTGGGTTCCATATCATTTCTGCCGGTGCAATAAATGTAACTACTACAACCTCTCCTACTGGCGTTCTCCTGCTCCCGCTGTGTCTTTGAAAACCCATCTCCTGGATGTCGCCCATCAAGTATTCACAGGCGTTCTTTCTGGGGATCCTCCTCGAGACTCTCTTAGTTGGTGCGCACTTCAGATGTTTCCGGTACACAAAAGGCGCTGAATTTTGTGTTCCCCGACAGGTTTATTTATTCCTCTACTCGCCGCCGCGATCCATGTGCAGTGGAGAAAGGTATCAAATGGGCAGAAGATCAACCCAGTCATGGCCTTCTCGGCAGTCTTCTATGGGTTGACCATTCTCACTGTGAGTAACCTCTGTGACTGCACCATCCGTCGGGGCCTGAGGCTTGTCGGCGTTGGATACAGCACTGGATCCTTGGCGCACGCAGGATGGTGCGGGCAGGCCTGTACCTACCGCCAGGCATGACCGTGGATAAGTACTTCATGCCTCCCTACAGCACGGATGAAATCTTCCGAGTGTCCATCTTCCACCTCCAAATCGTGATCGCTGATGTAATAATGGTCTGTACCCTACTTACCCACTTCTTAACCTGGCCTCGCTCACCATTCATTGCAGGTGTACCGCGTGTACCATATCTATGAGAAGAGACTCTTAGCATGTGTCATTCCTTCAATAACTACTGCAGCGTTGTTCGGTAATTTGTCTCAGTGGCTCCTCTACCTCGGCCTTCTAATTATTATTTATTTCGTAGCCATCGGTTGTGGTTTGACAGACCAACTTCGAATCCTCAAGTACCCTAAACCTGACCCCTGGATCGGGGATCGCTGGATAGCAGCATGTTTCTGCGTTACCCTCTTGTAAGCCTCGTCTCGCTTTTGACCCCGCTTCGTTCGCTAACACTCCACCCAGTAACAGTGTTTTCATGTCGGGTACGCGGGGAACATCCTCCCATTCTAATGCACTAATCAACCTCGATTTTCAGCCGCCATCAGCCTCCGTTTGTGGAAGGTTCATAGAGGAACCCCCGCGTCAGACATCAATATGGGGGGATCAGTCATCCTGGTCCGTATTTCGGCGTTGGCTACGAATTCCTATGAGGGCTAACATCCTTCGTTCTAGCGAGCAATAAAGGTGCTGGTGGAGAGTGCTGCACTGTTGGTGTAAGTGATCCGAAAACCCTATTTCTCAGAATCATCACGTTGATCGCCTGTTCTGTCCAGTTTATTCGTGTCGCTCAACTTTTGTGGGTTCCTCGCGAAGAGTAACATCAGATTTGTCTTCCTCAATATGGTATGGCTCCTCCAAACGACACCATTCCGATGCTCAATGTTCTCATGCAGACGAGCCCCATAGTTGGCATCACTTTCTGTTTGATCATCGTTCGCCTTGGGGCCATGACGGTCGAGGCCCGCGAGGACAGCTGGAAAAGCAACCAGACTTCGAGGGTGCTGCCGTTTTCAGACTCACGACTCTCCAGACCACCCATCCCGCTTGATCGCGTTAAAGTGGAGCAAGACGTCTACGTCAGCGAGTCTGAGAGCAGTGAGATTAAATTCCATGTGTTAGATTCCACTTCTCCTAACGAGAAGTGATCCTCTGTTCATTAAGTTGGGTAGTGCAGTTTGCTTCAGTTTTTGGAGGCTGTCCCACCCCTCGTGTTTTTCTGTTGTTTTTTGACCCTACTTCGCGGACTATGATGTAGTACGTTGTTCATATAATTGCTTGGTAACCCGTTTTACTTTATTTATAGACACTAGGAAGCCAATAATCCGTCCGAATGTTGTTGTCGTGTGGCTTAAGAAGTGTGTGTAGACTGGGCTCCCGCTCTTTTGGCATCGGTTGTAACCGTTGATAAGAGTGATGAAGTGCACTAAATTGAGGTTGGACTGGGGGGCGCGGCTTGGGCCCGGCACAGGCTCCAGTGAGAATTTTCCGGCACCCACCCCAATGAGTGACTATCCATAAGAGTAAAAATATACGTGCACCCATCCCGGGAGGGTGACAGCAGCCGAGGTATGACTTTTATTGATCGATATCTGAGGTTCTTCATGAAACGTAGCCCAATGGGGTCGGCGGAGCGACGACGCCACTGCTTGGTGTAGTTGGAGTGGGTACCTGAGATTCTAGCCCTTCCCAATCCAAGTAATCCGGCTGCTCTTCGAACGGAGTGCCCCAAACATTGCCACCCCAGACACGCAGCTGCTGCGACGCACTTTAGTGGAACTGCCGCATGCTCAGCCACATGTACTCCCATGTGATTCGGGGCGATCCCACGGAGGCGGTTTTCTGCAGAAGCGCTACCCTTGAAATGCTCAGTTCATGTAAGCGTACCGAAGGATTTTCCGTAAGGCATCGCCCCCTGTATCGCCGGTATATTCTGTTGGTCACGGTGTGGTACTCATGAGGTGCTGGCATTTTCTTAAGTCGACTTTCGAGACTTGGGATGTTAATCGCATAGCTTCAGCCGAGCTGTTTGTACGGAGAAGTGCGGCCCTTGGTCGGCCGGTTCGTGTGTGTCGAACTGGTACTTGTTTCACCCTCGTGCGTGTGGGAATACCGCCACCTGGTGGTTAGGATCACAGTGAACCCCACGCCACGGAATTTATTTGCATTCTCCTCTTACCAAATTCGGTAAGCAGCCAACCGGCCCGCGTTCATAGGCCGCGCCGTCCGTTCCTTCACCTTAATCTCCACCACCCTGATCGTCAAACGTCGGACCTCATCGACATCAGCGGCCCCGGTTTATCACATCCCATCCCATGCCCCTGCGCAGTGCCTTACCACAAGAGCTCGTCGATAAAATTATTGATGAGCTCGGAGACGCATATCAGCACCCTGATCACACCAGACACTCCAACCATCGCATCACCGCGTGCCAGACACTTCATGCATGCTCCCTGGTCTCCAAGAACTGGACCGGCCGCTCTCGGGCGCACTTGTTTAGGGATGTAAAGATCAAAATAGATAAAGACGGTCTAGTATCCCTTATTCCTCCGCAATCCCTCGTGCCACACATCACGAAGCTGAGGATTCAACTGCGGTACCGGAACTTTCGAGTTCACCCCTCCCTAAATCTCTTGATCCCGTTCTACACGGCTCCAATAGCATATCTCGGAATCGCGGGAGGAATTTTCGACGCCGAGACGCGAGCTTGTTTCGCGGAGTGCATCACCGCCCTTTCCGCCACACTACAAACCGTGGTATTCAAATCCTGTACGCTCCCCCTTCGTATAATCATCGACATCTTATTGGCACACCCTGGTCTCAAGTACCTTCACCTTTATTCCTGCATCTTGAAGCCTGCAACGGGAGGCCCTCTCGTGCCACCCTGCCTGAGTGAGCGTCCCGGAGCGTCGGTTCGAGAACTCGGCGTTTTTTCACGGCCGTTGACGGGAGACCATGATCTCACCGTTGCCGCAGTCGCTCAGCTTGGAAGCCAGTTCTGCAGACTCAACCTCGATTACAATTACGGCCGAGGCTCGACCCACGCGACGAACGCTTTACTCAAAGCAAGCGCGGCGTCACTCTCATCTCTTACAGTACACGTCAACTCCTGTACGTCGAGGATTGCAACCGTAAAGCTCCCACTGATTTTTATTGGAATATGCGGTAGCGATGTTTCGGCCATTGAGGGACCAACCGCCGTTCAGCCTGGAAGGTTGCTTCAACCTATCAGAACTGACCCTGGTCATGGATTATACGACTTCGCGCCCCGTAGCAACCTCCATCAGCATTCTCTCAACCACCGATCCGATACAACGCAGTCGCCTGGAGCGGGTTGGACTGACGACGGAGTGTGTCTACCAATGGCTCTGCAAGAGATCCCGGGATGAACTCGCTCAGCAGTGGGGAAAGCTCGACGCCATTCTCTCCGAGCTGGCGAAGGTCGCTATGAGTAGGGAGGGGAAGAGGTTAACTTTTGTTCTCACGTCCGCAGGGATACATGAGAAGTGCATACCTTTCGGGAGGAAGTGGCTGCCCGAGTTTTTACCCCGTTTTCATGAATTGGGGTCGTTGCGTGTAGACCAAGGACAAGGTTTCCTCAAAGTCGTCGCTGATTGCGATGGCTCTTGCTACCACGTACCAGAGTGTACGGAAGAGGATTGTAATGGTCCTTCTCAGGGTTGATGTCGTAGTTCGTTGATACATCCCCTGGATACCCGGGCCCGTTTTCATTGTTTCTTTGTGGGTATCGGAATCCTTTACATTCGCTGTATATAGCGATGGTTCACGCTCAGTTCCAGCTGACAGTTTCCCAAGTGTCATGTCACTGCATCTCGTGTATTTGCCGTGTCAAGCCCCGCTCTCCATCCCTACGACGGCGTACCGGTATCGGTGTTCTCGTGTTACACTTTCACCTCATTAGAAAGTTCTTCTCGCATATTTTACATTGTCATGTGCACGGATATGATCTTGATCCCCCATGATCCTCGTACGGACTGCAGATCACGAATGTTCTTCACCATGATATCAACAAAAAATTGCACGACTTTCA
>Ga0307515_10016340_pt1 | contig 13597 bp, 12 predicted proteins | sample 17_EM_MG_FD_194513 | JGI IMG/M metagenome (GOLD analysis project Ga0307515, IMG submission 194513) | Populus trichocarpa ectomycorrhiza microbial communities from riparian zone in the Pacific Northwest, United States - 17_EM | ecosystem: Host-associated > Plants > Roots > Unclassified | place...
AACCGCTATTATTTGTATTCAGTAAGTGAATTCGTACCGTCATGGATTCTCAACCGGCCCGAAAGCCCGCAGGCCGGCCCGGCCCGGCCGGTTTCGAACACTGGTATAGATGGCAAGTACTTGGAGATACGAGGTTTACATGCAAGGCTGGAGCGGAGGGAACATGATCGCTTATGTTTGAAGGAGGTAAATAAATAACAGGGTGGCAGAAGGCAACGTTGAACGCCTCACATTTTCAAAATTTTTGTTATTTCGTATGTTGCTGGTTTGCTTGCTATAGTTGTTACTATTGTAATCATAATGTATTTCAGCGCCATGACATAATAATTGCAACTAACTATTTTCTCTCCTCCCCCTACAGTACAAAAGAAAACAGTGGTGGTTTAAATGGCACGCCCGGTCGTGCCATTACCGTGCAAGTATCGTGAGGCCTGTCGCGAGGTTGTCATGAGATTGTCATGAAATATCAGTGTGATAGTTGATGGAGATTGTTGTGTGAATATCGTGTGATGAACGTGAAGTCTAATCATTGATGGCAAGTTTGAAATTGAAGCAAATTTTGTCAAAGGGCGATACCATATCCATCAGGTTTACAGGAGCAAGGCTTACAGATTTTTCTTTGTGGGACAAAACAATGCTAACCAAAACACAGGTAACTGGACAACAAGAATTGTGTATCTCCTAAAATCATGATTTAAGCTTTTGTACATGTGACAGTCAAAGTTGACTGTTGCGGTTTGACTGTCGGAACTGACTGTCTAGAGACATGGCGTATATAATGTCAATAGATGGATTGAGTGATAAGTAATGAGCTGGCCAATTGGAACGTTTCTTATTTAAAAGCCCTAACATCAGTAGCTCGAATGTGCTTGAGCATTTAATTTTGCTGCTCCAGTTACAGGTGGTGAACACATATCAAGGTGTGCCAACTTCACGGCGGAAGACCTACTACCTCAGCAATCAACATGGCTCCCGATGCAGGCCTGGGTATCAGTGCCCGAAGTGCCATGCGTATCAAGGAATAGGTCGTACTGGCGCATTTTCGTAGGCAGGGTGCTACATCCACTACGAAGCTAAGCTTATAGAATTCCTTTAAGTAGAAGACTGTATTCCTACTCACCCGGCGATCACTGGCTCTGCGAGGCAGCATTTGGGAGTTGGTGCTTAATTAGCCCCTCTTCCACTCAGCCCGCCCTTGGCAGTAAAGTTCCCACAGAGGGGTGAAATATGTATGACTTGAGGGTCTGTAAAGGTGCTCTCCATGAAATCCTGCAGCCTTTCAACCGAGACTGATCATCATATATCATTCGTGATATTTCTAGCCGTGTCGTGTCTACTCACGAAACGACTCCTATCTCGGCATTTGGGATTGTATGCTACACTACGCATGATATTATGAAATTACGAAGATGGAAATTCTTCAGTAAAGCCATGTGGGATTCTGCGGGGGTACGCCCTCGGTTTTGGGTGGTAATGGAAGTCCTCAAACTAATATGCAGAGTATTAATTAGCTTTCAATCGGGCGTTTGGCATAACCTAATGCATATTGAGCCCCCAGAACATATCAGCATGGCTTTACCCAAATCAAAGTTCATTTATTTTACATTCCAAGTGTCAGTTAGCCTAAAATCTCCCCTTGGGGCCTTAGCCTATGTGTGTCCCTCGCGCTCACTGCGGGCGTTATTCTCTCGTTCATTGTTTATCAAGCTTTCCCGGACTGGGTTAAACCGAACTTATACAGCCACAAGAGAAGGGTGGTTTTTGTATTCATACACAGCTGCAGAATCGGACTCGTTCGCATTCGTTATAGTTACGGATAACCAAGGTCAGTAAAATCCGACGCATCAGATCCTACTTACGTTGCAGTAATTTCCCTGCGGTAAGGAAAAGCTCATCTCTGCGGACCACGCCACGGGAGTAGTACAACACGAGGGGGATGAGGATGAAGAGGTGGATTCCCAAGATCAGTCCGAAGATCATGATCTTCCTCAGTTAATTCGCATCCAATATTTAACGGAGCAAGGCAACATACGATAAAGTCTACTTTGACTGTAACCTTAACCCCATGCTCCACCTGTCTCAACCCCTTCGCCTGGACCCTCGGATTTCGGGCATCAAGATTCGCAATACTGCCTGCTGCAAAGCCCCCAACCAAGCTGTCAACCTTCTCAGCGTTGTTGGCGTAGATAGCCTCCCTCCCCCACAGCGTACTACCCCGTTAGCCCTCCCTCTCCCTCCCAAAGTCCGGGTCACTCACTCATTATTGTATCTCGCAAACTGCGACCGTAGCTTCCCGCCTTTGTTACCCGTATATATAATCCCGTCTAGCCCGATACTCCCCGCCACCAGCCGTGCAACCTTGTCGCTTATTGCCTGTATCCCTTTTCCGGTATGATCTACAGCGGAAACTGTGACTTTGCACTCGTAAAACAACCCCCGCCCGTTTGTAAAACTATCGGTGATAACATACGCGCTGATTGCCGCGCACCGGGCTCCCCTGCAGAATCTCTGTGATTGCCCTAGAGTTCCGTTTGGAGAGGCAACCTCGGGATCGGAGTCGGGGTTTAAAAAGGAACTGCTTCGTTAGCGGGGTTGTGCGGGGGAGTAGCAGAACACACAGCACCAGGCCCAAACATCTATCACCTTCAGTCAGCCGTCTTCGTAGAGCAAGATAGACTTACGCTCCACTCCATATCCCCAGTATTCCAAATGTCATTCGTCTTATCGATGTCTAGTCCGAAAACTTGCCACAGCCTAACTGCATACATCTTACAACGCGTCTTGATGCGGACACTCCTCTCAGAAACGACCGACAAGACTTCATATCGTCTACCGTCCTCGCCATCGATCGCATTCTCAGCCGTCCAGTCTTGGAACTACGGAAATACATCAGCGACAACTCGGATACAAACCCACCCTATACACCCAGTCCGTTGTTCCGTTAACTCTAAACGCTTTAACCTTCCCGTAGCTGGGCTGCGGTTGTGTCGGGAAAGGTTGAAGGCCTGTCGCGTTTTCGTAGATGTCTGCGGAGACTATGCGTAGCTTCCGTTAATATCTTCAGATCTCACCAAAAACTTAGACGTTAGGCGAGGGACTCACTATCGCCGAAAAGGTGGGCAAGGTATTGCTCGTTCGCCATATCACTCGACGTAAGTTCAGTGTCGTTGTGACCAGTGAAGTAGTAGTGGTCGAGCAAAGTCTAGTTCGCCTCGCCAGGGTTGCTCAGTAGAGCGCCGTTGCCGGCCATCTCAAGTACAAAACCGAGCATTCCGAAAGCAACTTGTGTTCCCTACATTGACAAAAGTCAGTAGCAGCGACAAAAAGCTGCTAATTGGTACGCACCACGTTGAGGAGGATCCAGAAGAGACACAGAAGTGCCCTTTTTGAGTGCCGGTTGCGCTTTTTAGACCAATACTTGCAAAGCTCGAAGACGGTTGTGTAGCTTCCAAGACCGAGAATCAAGTCGACCTGCTATCGTTAATGGGACAGAACTCTAGCTGCTCGAAGTGACTAGACCTCTACACGGTTATACTGCGTGGCACCCAAAACCGTCCACCTCATCGTCGACGCTATATTCTCGTACGCGCGCTTAATTTTCTGCTATCAGTAACCTCACCTCCCGAGACCCGACCCGGAGCGGACATACTACAGTCTGTAACCCAAGCAGCAATGGAATGCCCGTCACTACGACATTGAATAGATATTTCTGCTGCGTACTCAAGATCCCCTGGTCCTGAGTAAATATCAGTAGACCCAGAAACATTCTCCATAGCACTGCGCTGCCGACGAAATCGCGAGTTAGCGACCACAGGAGGCTGCGCGTTAAAACCTTTACAACAGCATCAAATATTGTGAAGAGTTCAAATGTGATAAGAGTTTTTTCGCTTTTAGACATCGAGATATAGGCGGTGATAAAAAATTGCGCGGGGAGGTAGAGAGAGATATACGGGTGGCAAACTCTGGTCACCGATGATAGAGTTGGCATGTGAGCTCTCGTGACTGACTTGGTTTATGCATTGCGAGTGGCGTACGTGCATTGTGCGTTGAAGATTTTCTCGTTCTGGAGTATTGGGACTGATCATTAAACGAGAAAAGCAATACTCCACGGGAGACTCCGATCAGGTAGGTATATTTGGTAGCTGTCCCTAAAAGTGCATGCACACTGTTCCTCAACCCAAACGCCACTACCGATTACGACGTGCAGGAGCCCAGACGAGTGAAATAAGTGAGTGGACACTGGCATCTTGGCATGCCTCACCCCTCAAATGCAGTTACTTCATAAACATGATAGCTACACATATAGGACTTGGTAGAAAGAGGATTTACATGCTAAGCGTCTATCAGCGAGTTGGGCCTATTCCTTTCATACAAAGTTGCGACCGACACGCATGGTGTTCGTTTTGACGACGCGCGCTAAGTCGCTGTGTCGCTGTGTCCACTGACTTCTTTCATTCGTCTGAGCCAAATCCAGGGAACAGTAGATTTCAATGTGACAGGTGCTAAAGTGAGTATTCGACTCGTTGGTCCAGAGCCGTGTGATTCTGCGAAATCAGTGTGGTACCACCAGCGTTAGCTTCCGGTTCCCGATATCGGTGTTCCCTCGCATCTCAGCCCTCTCAGGATGGCTGCTACCTAGTCTCTCCGTCATGCACACCTACAATGTAGGCGCTCACAGCTTCCCCCACTAACAAATCCCGCTTGCGAAATAGGGTTTTCCAAACATGCAGTTTGTATCCGAGCATTAGGGGATTTGAAGATGTGTCAGCCAGTACAGACTGCCCCACATTTACATTCGCCCAGCATCGTACACTCAGCGATCTCACCGGCCACTATTATCCGCCGGATGCTATCTTCTCGTGTATGCACTCTTTGACTGCATGAAGGTAGATTGTCAGTCTAGGCCTGAGAAGCCAGCCATAAGGTGATGATAATCTGATCATCAGTAGCAATTCCGTCGCCTTCCAGCTGCCCCGCTGCGGGGTAAGTGCGGCTGACACTCTATCCCTGCGTCGATCAACTCTTCTGCAACATCTGCATTTCGGCATCCGTATGGTACTGGAATACCCGGCGCATGCAATCCTCTCCACGGATGGCAGCATGCGGGAAAGGTAGGTTGGCACACAATGTAGGGAATGGAACGAAGAGTGTAGTGGGCGCGGTGCTACACATCGGCGGGGAAGTACTGAAACTTAGCGAGGACAGCAACGTACTGCTAAATGTCTAAGTAATCCATCCGTATCACTAATTAAATAACCCTAATAAAATTCATCCTTATTAAGTTACTATTAAACTTTAATATCTTTTAGATGTGTCACTAAGGACGCTTACAATGGGGTAGAGTCGCAGTTGTGAAGAAAGAAAACCATACAGCAGTTGTAGAAGGTCGAGGTGGTTACAGACCGGCGGTGAAAAGTCGTAATATTCACACAGATTCCTGCGTGTATATATATATTCGACGGGTTTGGATAGTGAGTACTGGTTTTACTTGAAACGTGCGACCAGCGAGTGATATCGTGAGACTCATTACGCTACCACAAATCCATAAGCTGATTTAGCAATGTAGGACTTCGCATTGTCGATTTGTGCTAGCATGACAGCTCTGAGTCGAACAACCAGTGCAGCTAGGCTTTTTATTGGATTGCACATTTTGCTTATTCCTTCTGGTGTCTGACTAGCCTGATGTTTTCTCTGCACATAAATTACAGCTGAATTATCTCCATTGGGCCCCGCGATTTACTGACAGTAGTTGTGCTTTTCGTTTGATTGGAATTACCGAATAGACCTGTTCTCTTCGTGCAACACATCGTCGGTACCGACGAACCTTGCATATTCACTACCGCGGCTTATATGCATGATCCAATATCCGTGATTCGTTTAGCTCCACACAGAGCCCGGAAATAGGGCGATTGTCCCTGCACGTACTACTAAACTCGTAAGCACACTCCGATAGTACTTTTAGGAACCGAATTACTATTCGACCACAGTTTTGCGCGCCAAAAACCAGGGAAACCCAGGCATATATAAGCTTTCTGAGATCCGCGTCAACTAAATAAGGTTCTCTCGCAGCATAACCTCCCGAAGTGGCACAAATCTGGCCAAACTCGCGATACGGAAATCATGAAGCCAGATCCAAACTCGCTCTTACTCCGCAGGACTTGCTTGAATTCTGTCCGAGCTAGATTTCCAACCATCACCACCCGCCTTAGGATCACCTGTAAGAGAAGGACGAGCACCGTTCCAGAAAACAAGGTTCGAGAAAACCAGAAAAGTTATATCGAGTTGGGAGAGAATGAGAAGTTACTTTTCCTTACCAGTCTGTGTTTTAATTTCTCATATAGAGTGTACAATTTCGCTAACTTGAACAGATATACTTCGCGTAGGAAGGACACGGTTCGATGCACGTCAGAAGAAGCTGAAAAAGTCCGAGAAGTTGGAGAAATCCATCTCAGAATACTGCATTCCGCGGTCAGTCGAGGTCGAAATCGATGACGCCAAAACCGAAGACGCCAAAGCTAAGGCACCCCACACTAAGGCCAGCGAAGCCAGCGACACCATCACGAACACTAAAACTAAAACCACGAGATCGATTAAGGTAGTGGAGGTCTTGCCCCGTGTTCGAGATGGCGGAGCCTTCGTAAAATACCGCTCGGAAGAACAGGACATACGCCAGGTGCACTCCGGAATCAAAAAGTATTTGAAGGAGAATCCCGTAAGATTTTTGTGGATTCCTTTCTGTCTGCCAGTAAAACTTTTTTCATACAGACCAATCAAGTGGCTAGATCACTACATTGTCAAACCAGTTACGGTTCACCCAGTCCTAGGAAAGCCTCTATTGGAGGATATGGACCGATTTCCCAGCACAGCATTGAAGGTAGAATTCGTCGATTCAATGGAGGAGGGTCATCCCGGAAAATGGGATCAGGAAAAAATATTCTCAGTGTTCAGGGAATATGGGAAGATTGCGGATATTATTCCTCAAGCTGCACCGGGTGAGGACTCGGATATGCCCAAATCCGCCGTGGTCTGGTTCCGGAAAATCCGCAGCGCCACGGCAGCGAAGAACTGTCTTCAAGGGTACGAGATCGATTACAAGGGAAAGACAGAGTCTTTAAGAGTACTGTACAGGCGACGACTGAAAGTCCGCGTGATTCGCGTTTGGCTATTCAATCAACCAAAATTCGCCATTCCGGTGCTAGCCCTTTTGGTTGCTTCTATCGTAGTTTGGCTATTCGATCCTGTCCGAGTGTGGTCTATAGAGGCTAAAATCACTGATTCTTATACCCTCCAGCTGACTGCAACCGCCAAACAATTCTGGAGGTTTATCTGTCGACAGGTGCGGGGGTATATGTCTCCCATATTCGGTATGGGTAATGCAAACCAAAGAAGGAAGGACGGAAACATGGGCAAGCAAAGCAGCGACGAACAAGGAACGGACGAGCAAAAGACTAGCAAGCATGTTTCCGAGCTATCAGACGGGAATGAAATTGAAGTAGAAAGCCTCCGGAGGTTGCTGAAGGGAGACAGAACCACTGTTGTCTATCATGGCCCACGCCCAGGGCAGCTGGGACTGATACTCCGGGACGTCGTATATGACCGCAAACACGTACTTGTTATCGACTGTAAGCCCATTGCGGAGGCTTCCACTGGAAGCGCCGGGGCCGAAAGACTGGCCAAACAGGTTGGATATTGGCCGCTATTCTCGTTCTTTTCACAGCTTTATGGCCTGTTGCTTGGAGCCACGATCGGATCGGATGGAGGGGCTGAATCAGCAGCCGAAACGACTCTCGACGAAATTTTGCGGGCCACCAGGATTGCAGTGAAGAATGTTGCGCTTCGCGAGAAGGACCCAAAGAGTCTACTGAGTGATGATGAATATTTACACAAGTGTAGTCCGCTGAAGAGGCCGGTGGTAATTTTCGACAACTTTTCACACAACGAGGACGACAGGCTGATTTACGAGAAGTTGGTGGACTGGTATGTTTCCTAGCCGTACGATTTCATCGTCTAAACTTTAATTAAATTAACTTGGATTATCGCAGTGCCCATCAACTGATGTCAGAAAAACATGCCACTGTGATCATCCTGACTAACGACGACGACTTCTACAAATCCTTCCCAGACACGCTCTACGATAGGATGATGCTTGATGGTCCGATGACATCTGGCTTGACGTCTGGCTGCGAAAATGCAGTAAAACATCTCCAGCGGACGAAGATAATAACCGTGGAGAGCGAGGGCGGTATAATCAAGCAATCACGGCCTAGGGAGGAGGCCTTCTCCGTTTGGACAGGGGATAAAGATCTAGTGAAGAGGATAAATCTCCAGACCTACATCGCAAAATGCGAGCTTAAAAGCGAGCATATCAAGAGGTGGGAAATGGAGTTAGCTAGATTGGTGGGAGTTCCGACGCCACAGAAGCAAGAAGAAAGGAAGAAGCTAGAAGAACGGCAAACATTCCTGTGGACCAAAATTTTTGAAGCGCACAAGGCGATAGAAGGCAATGACAAAAAGATGAAGAAATTGAGGGATGATTTAGCTGGGGAGGCTTAAGGTTGAGTGAATGAGGAGATAAACAGCAATATTATCGAACAGAATTTTGATTGGTACACTTAAAATGATCCGGACATGGGTATGGGCGGGATTCGAGGGTCATAGTCACCCTCGGACTCAATCTTATCAGCCTTCGGTGGTATTGTACATATACAGACCTGATACGAGCTGACCGTAAGCGGGGCTGAGGCACACTTCTCTTTCGTATATAGCTCGAGTCTTTCTCCTTCTCTCTTCTCCGTATCTAAGTCTATTCACACGGTTCTCCCTATCGCGACAGGTGGAGTTTGCATACAGCTGAGTGATCTCGAACGATACACTCCCAAACTACAACCTCTAATATAGGACGGCAAGAAGGCGTTAGGTTCTGGGTTAGTTTGGAAGTAGCGTAAAACCCAATGTAGACTAAGTATTCATGGTATAGAAGACTGCTGATACACTTATTGCTGACAATGTTGTCCTGCGTGCCATAGTTCACACCTAACATCCTCAATTTTAGAGAATCGTTTATTATTACATGTATTATTCCGATAACAATATTTGGTCTTCTGCGAATGGTAACCACGCCGAGTGAGTGCCCATGATACCCCGAAGCACCAAGCGATAAACTCCATCAATGTATCGTGTGTTCCTCCACACCCCCCCCCCCCCCAGCTAGCCCCTTAGGCCCTCATCGCTCAATTCCTCTACATCTCTTTACCAACCGCCTCGGTGTGGGGACGGATTTGAGTGCGGTCATCACGTGGGTTGGTTTAGGGTTGTGCGTGGCGGAGCCGCATGCACTTTAGTTCTTGTGTACGTGTCAATTAGACTTAGAGGGAAGTCAAGTTCAGTTCGGTCAATAGGGAGATTCAGCACAACAGACCCGTCACAACACTCAGGTGCCGGCTACCTTTAATCACCTCCAACATCGCTAATGGACTCTGCTTCTTGGTTGGCAGGGTGCTCTTTATGCTGTTTTTTCCTAGTAGCGACAACCCTCACAGTGCCCAAATTGGGTCCATCGCCACAAAATGGCTCTACAGCTTCTCCTTTTCCGCCGCATGCAGTCCATTATCGTGGATAATCCCCACGGAAGTGTTCAAAACGACCACCTGCACCTGTGGGGTTAGTATGGCGACCATAGTTTCCTTCGTAGTGAATACTATAGTCGGGCGGGTGGTGCCGACTGCGATGAAGAGTGTCGGTGGAAGTACTATTTACATTTGGTGGGTGTAATTTTACGAATGTGGAGTATTTTTAAATAATTCTCCTGTCAGGTAGCTATAACTATCCCGGCACCTCGCGCCCTTATCACAAGTCGACAGCAAGTGATACTGCACACTCAGGTGGCTGCGGGTTGATGCCACATGAAAAGTGTGATATTTCATAAAGCGTATTCAGCAGTTTACGAGTTCCTAACTGTTCCTCAGCGTCAAAAACTGTTCTCTAATTGTTCTCAACGTTTCCGACTACCCATTCACAAGATAAAAATGATACTCACAGTTCAAAAAAACGCTCTATTTTTTCATATAATACGTCACCGTCAAAAAGCACCTGCAGGAATTTTACTGTAAGGTAAGAAAAGTGAGGCCCATTGCAATCCTGTTGATGGCTACAAACCGTCTAGATAGCGTCTGCCATAGAAGCGTTCTCGAAGTGCATCCGCCCTGGGCAATCGTTTTACAAATGTAATCACAACCATCTTTTCAATTGTTTACATTGATCGCCTTACCCGATGGAAATTCGCTGGCGGGAAGCGAGCGCAGTGAAGATGGCTAATATGATTAGCGTAGATAGCTTACCACGGCAGCTCGTTTTCATAGTACGAAAAAACAAAAAACAACGCACCAGATAGCGCGCCAGCGATAAATAGTCGACGTCGGAAAAAAACAGAAACGACATTTGAGAAGCGGCGAACATGCACACACCCTATTTCACTTTAGACCATCTCGCTATGTGTCCAATCATACATTTTGCTGGTATTGGCAGTACTGTTAAGAATTGACAGCCCCGACGACTTCGCCCGCACTACCGCGTCTCCACGTTCCCCCGATACTAGCCACGCTCTCACATTTCCTGTAGCTCCAATAACTCCTCGATAACTACTACGACTGACAAATTCCTCAGCAATTGCGTCTCCCATACCACTAATCCACATCCCTAGCAATGTATAATGTTTATCTATATTTGAGGGTTGCAAAAATACGGACGACCGTGTGCAGAGCAGATGCGAGCGGCCGTAGTCACTGGACCGGGTGGAGGTAAATAAGTGGGTGGGATTGGTTCATGGCGATCTCACAAATAGTGTTTTAACTTTGAGCATCTGCCCGAGTGACATGAGCTAGAATAAGTACGCTAGATAACCAATGCAGTAGTCGGAGACAAGCCACCTAGTACATTTATTTAGGCCAGTACCGAGTCGCAGGTCAAAATCCAGATCACCTTCGACGTCTTAATAGCCTCCCTGCTGACAAAATACCCTCACATCCTTCCGCCGATGGTCTTCTAGAACAGTGGTATTGACATAGCTTATTCATCGGACCCCGATTCGAGTTCTTCATCGGAAGACATAAGAATCAGATACAGTATAAAGTGTTAACAGGTCCTCACGTGCTTCCTCAAATTCTTCAGCAGAATATTCCTCCACAATTGCCCTCAGGGGAATGCGACCCCGAAATAGCCACTCGTGCTGAGAAGATGCCCTTGCTCTCTGGGAGATATCTGCCCCATACTTATTGACAAGCTTCTTCATCGAATAGACTTTGACGTCGTCACCTCCAAAAACTTCATCGGCATGGATTTCCACAATCGTGACATTTCCTTCCCGGCATTCTCCCGTCGTTGTGCTTATCTCAGAATCCAAGCGGCTGGGGTAGAAGTTGAAATAAACGGTGTCGGGACTCTGTTTGTCCGGTCTTCATGGAGCTCGACTGCAGCTTTTATGGACGTTTTGCAATAGAACCAAGCATCGGCATCGCTACCGCAGCCTGCGCCCGCGCGGAAAGCGTATCTTCTGCTTCGTGGGGATACCGCGTCGTCGTCATAAACGCGGTAGAAAATCTCTGGGTGGTTCTGGGTACGAAAGATAAACCGCATCATTGATGGGTAGAGGTACTGTGGTGCGGAATACGACCCCGACGCCTCGCGCGGGTCCTTCCACTCCCAAAATCGATTCCTCCCGCTTTAGTTTACTAAGGGAGACGCTCGAAGAGGATAATTTGTGGGAATCGGGCTCAGACTCGTCGACTTATTCCGATTACAACAATAATTACGATAGTGACGGTTCCACGGTTGCTCCCTCGATGCTTCCTATTTTCGCCTCGGGTGGAGGAGCAAAGAAGAGGCCAAAAGAGAAGAAGGGGAAAGGCGCGACGCCTGCACCTGCAGTTAAAAGTTTGGGAGGACCTTCAAAACTCCCAGCAGCGGACCTCGGTCAAAAACAACAACAAATGGAGTCCAAGAAGGTTTCTACCGACAAGGACGAATTTTTAGAGATGCCTCCTGAGGTAGCGATGGAATTGGTCAGAACGGCCTTTACCAAAGTTCTGGATGGACATTTCGCAAAACTCTACTTGAAAATCAACAACCTGAAAATGGAAGTGTTGACGCTTAACACAACTGTGGCAAGCCTGGTGGAGGAAAATAAAAAGTTGGGACGAATTGGGGGGTTTGCACCAGACCCAGTGTTACGGGGGTTCTTAAGTCCCAATAATCAATACAACATTTATTAAAGGCTAAGTACAGCCGCCTATCTAAATCCTCATCTTATCCCACGACTCAACCTCTCATCTAGTGCCACTGGTAAGAGCTGACCAATCTCCCTCGTCAGTCCAAAGTCGCTCTTGGGAATATTTTTCCAAGGGCAATAACCCTGTGGTGATGTAACGGTTGACCTTGAACCCGATACCTTCGATAACTGCTGAGTATCAAAGCACAACAGATATGTGAGTTGAACCCGGCTGTAACGGCGGCACGTGACCCAGGTCCGGGTAACGGCCATTCTATATAGTCAGCTCGCCACGAGACTTAGATCTCTAGCGATAATCTTACATATACACCTATTTACAATCACTCGAGTCCACGTTTGCAACCGTATACCATAATTACCATACGTATGCCTATAGGGCCGAACGCTGGCGTACGCGCCCTTACACTATTATCGCTTTTCAGTAAACGGATACGTTTCGCTCACGGGATTTCACGAGTTTACCCCTTTACCGACGCGCCTCATCATACAGTCTACGTTGGAGATCACAGCCTTGAAAACGACATATCGAAGCATGATTACTGCAAGCACGGATATCTATCGTTTCATCATTCAATTGAGCACCCTGATGGCAGCGGAGAAGAGTTCAGAGACCAACCGTCGCACGAGATGCGTCACCGGCGATGGCGACAATTATCACGACTACAGGCCGCGACTATTCGATCCGGCCAATGAGAGAAACCGAATACGATCGAGATATTGAGTCGAACACCATTCCAACGAGTCAATTGCGTCCGATCATCAGCCAGAGAAGCTACAATGGACGAAACGCGTCGCCGGCAATGATGACGATTTTATCATGAGTACAGGATTCGACCCTATCAACGAGAGAAATCGAATACCATTCCTACAAGTCAATTAAGCGTGATTATCAGTCGGAGAACCTACAGTCAAAGGCGCGATCTTACCCCTGAATCGGCATTACCAAGAACCGAAGGCGAAGTTGAAAGACGATTGCGAGTCAGCACAGTTGCGACTACATCTCTCCGAATCGAGTAAAGTGCATCGACTTCAATTGCCGTGTACACCTACAACTCTAGCAACCTCAAGGAAGCTCGGAGGACAGCAACACAAAAGGCATTTCGAATAATTCCAACAATCCCGATCCCGGGAATTCAAATCGGTCAAGTCCAATAAGCCCTGTGGAGGCAGCCGTGCCAACTCATCAACAGCGCCGTGGCTTTCAAAGGAAGTCTACGAAAGCCGAAAGGCAAACCGGCAATGCACTCGCTGTGGCAGCGGAGACCACAAAACCTACCGTTGTACTAAATATACACGGCAACATGCAGCGAGTCA
>Ga0307515_10016341_pt1 | contig 13597 bp, 10 predicted proteins | sample 17_EM_MG_FD_194513 | JGI IMG/M metagenome (GOLD analysis project Ga0307515, IMG submission 194513) | Populus trichocarpa ectomycorrhiza microbial communities from riparian zone in the Pacific Northwest, United States - 17_EM | ecosystem: Host-associated > Plants > Roots > Unclassified | place...
GTGCAATCCTATCTCAACCGCGCGCGCATCGCCGCCCAGCGCGAATCCGTGCTTGCCCGCACCGATGCCGAGCCGGCGCTGGAGCGGCTGGTGCGCGTCATGCGCCGGTTGAACGTCGATACCGAATTCGACCTCGTGGTCTCGCCGCCGCATCTCGCCGTCGCCATGGAGCAGCAGGATCTCGAGGAGACCGTCGGTAATCTTCTGGAAAATGCCGCGCGTTTTGCCAGGAGCAAGGTGCGGCTTTCGGCCGTCGAGGCCGGCGAGGATGTGAAGGGGGCGGAGGCGAGCGCGCGCCGCCATTGGGTGGAACTCGCCGTCGAGGATGACGGGCCTGGCCTGGAGCCGGATCAGATCCGCGAGGCGCTGAAGCGCGGCCGCCGGCTTGATGAAAGCAAGCCCGGAACCGGGCTTGGTCTTTCGATCGTCACCGAGATTTCAAACGAATATCAGGGACGGCTGGAGCTGTCCCGCGGCGAATGGGGTGGGCTGAAGGCGAAGCTTATCCTGCCCGGCGTCACAAAGGATGTTGCATGAGCAACTGCTTGATGTCACAAAGATACTGGCAAATGCATAGCATGCTTTGCCTTAATGCTGACACGGGGACGCTGCACTTCGATCGGCTGAAACTGACCCCTGATCGTGGTTCGACGCAATGACTTTACGTTCGCAAGGCATGATCGTTTCAACCCTTCTCGTCGCCGTCGCGCTTTCGGGCTGTGTGACGACGAAGAGCGCCGTTTCGCGCGGTATTTTTTCGAGCAAACCCTCGGCATCGGCCGCCTTCATCACCGCGCTGCAGGGCGGCATCGTCGGCCGCAGTGGCGTGACCTTGAGCGACAGCGACAAGCAGCGGGCGCTCGAGGCGGAATATCGGGCGCTGGAAGGAGCTGCCGTCGGCCAGCCGGTGCTCTGGAGCGGCAAGGGTGTCAGCGGCAAGGTGGTCGCGGCCGCACCCTATCAGGTCGGTTCGCAGAACTGCCGGCAATATACCCACACGCTGACCGTTGACGGCAAGGACACGGTCACGCGTGGGGCTGCCTGTCGCAACGACGACGGCAGCTGGTCGCCGCTCTGAATTGCGGCCAATAGCGCTAAGGACGATCCATCATTTTAAATTGGCGTATATATTCATTTCCGAAAATCGATTCTGATTTTTGGGGTTATGCGCTAGCCTCAAATCTTCGTCATTCCAGCTTTGGCAGTTGGAATGACGGCGCGCTTCACGTATTTGGGCCGGTATGCTGTTCTGGATTCTCGTCGCCATTCTGACGGCAGTCGTTGCCGCCGTCCTGCTCTACCCCCTTCTGCGTGGAGCGAAGGCGGCGGAGGATAGCCGCGCGGGTGAGGCGGCGGTCTATCGCGACCAGCTGCGCGAACTCGACCGGGATCTGGCCGGCGGGCTGATCACCGCAGGCGAGGCCGACTATGCCAGAGCGGAAATCGGCCGGCGGCTGATTGCCGCCTCTGTCGACCAGCCGGTCCAGGCGCCGAAGCAGGCGCGGCATCATCGCTTCAGCGAAGCCTTCGTTCTGTTGATCCTGCCTCTACTCGGGCTCTGTCTTTACTTGATAACGGGCAGGCCGGACCTGCCCTCGCAGCCGCTGCAAGCGCGGCTGGAAAATCCCGGCAACGATATGGCCATTCTGGTCACCAGGGCGGAACGGCATCTGGCTAAGAATCCCGATGACGGCAAGGGCTGGGACGTGCTGGCGCCGATCTATTTCCGCACGATGCGCATGGGTGACGCGCAAGCTGCCTACCGCAACGCCATCCGGCTTCTCGGCCCGAACCCGGCACGGCTCGACGGCCTTGCCGAGACCTTGATGGCGGTCTCCGACGGCGTCGTCACGGAGGATGCGCGCCAGGTGCTGGAACAATCGCTGACGCTGGAACCCGGCAATCCGCGCGCGCGCTATTACATTGCGCTCGGCATGGAGCAGGCGGGACGGCCCGAAGAGGCGCGTCAGGCCTTCGAGACCCTGGCGAAACAGTCACCTGATGATGCGCCCTGGCTGCCGCTCGTCAACCAGCATATCGTCGCGAATGGCGGTGTACCGGCAGGCCCGGGCGCCAATCCGGCTGCCCCGGGCGCCGATCAGGCTGCCCCGGGCGCCGATCCGGCTGCCCCCGGCAATCCGACGCAGCAGGATGTGGCGGCGGCCGAGAACATGAACGCCGGCGACCGCCAGCAGATGATCCGTGGCATGGTCGAGAGCCTCGACGCCAAGCTCAGCGAAGATCCCAACAATTTCGAGGGATGGATACGGCTCGTCCGCTCTTACGCCGTATTGAACGACAAGGATCGTGCAAGTGGCGCATTGAAGCGCGGGCTTGCGGCATTTCCGCCGCCGAGCGAACAAAGCAGGCAATTGCTGGCGCTTGCCAGGGAACTCGGTATCGCCATGGAGGGATCGACGCAATGACGCGCAAGCAGAAGCGCCTGGCGGTGATCGCAGGCGGCATGGGTTTCATTGCCGCCGCCGTGCTGCTGGTCATGTTCGCCTTCAGCCAGTCGGTCGCCTATTTCTACATGCCGGCCGATCTTGCGAAGACGCCGGTGGCGCCGGAAACCCGCATCCGCCTCGGCGGGCTGGTCGGCGAAGGCAGTGTCGTGCGTGACGCCGGCTCGACTGTGGAATTCGCCGTTACCGACGGCAGCGCCAACGCCGTGAAGGTCAAATACACAGGCATTCTTCCCGATCTCTTCCGCGAAGGGCAGGGCGTCGTCACCGAGGGCATGTTTGCCGCAGGCACGAACGTCTTCATCGCCGATACGGTGCTTGCCAAGCATGACGAGACCTATATGCCGAAGGACGTGGCCGACAGGCTGAAAGCCCAGGGGCTGTGGAAGGAAGGCCAGGGCCAGGAAGGTTCGGGGAAGGAAGCGAAGGCGACGCCATGATCATCGAGATCGGCCATTATGCGCTGGTGCTGGCGCTCGCGACATCGATCATCCTCTCCATCGTGCCGGTGATCGGCGCGCGGCGACGGGATCCGGCGATGATGGATGTGGCGCCGATTGGTTCCGTAGCGATGTTCCTGCTGGTCGCCTTCTCCTTTGGTGTGCTGACCTATGCGCATGTCGTGTCGGATTTCTCCGTCAGGAACGTCTGGGAGAATTCGCATTCGCTGGTGCCGCTGATCTATAAATATTCAGGCGTCTGGGGCAATCACGAGGGATCGATGATGCTCTGGCTGCTGATCCTGACACTGTTCAGCGCACTGGTCGCCGTCTTCGGGCGCAATCTGCCGGACACGCTGAAGGCCAACGTGCTTGCCGTTCAGGCCTGGATTTCGGTCGCGTTCACGCTCTTCATTCTCCTGACGTCCAACCCGTTCCTGCGGCTCGATCCGGCGCCGGCCGAAGGCAAGGACCTCAATCCGATCCTGCAGGATGTCGGTCTGGCGATCCATCCGCCGCTGCTCTATCTCGGCTATGTCGGCTTCTCCGTCTGTTTTTCCTTTGCGGTCGCGGCACTGCTGGAAGGGCGGATCGATGCCGCCTGGGCTCGCTGGGTGCGGCCCTGGACGCTCGCCGCCTGGACCTTCCTGACCGCTGGCATCGCCATGGGCTCCTACTGGGCCTATTACGAGCTCGGCTGGGGCGGCTGGTGGTTCTGGGACCCGGTGGAAAATGCCTCTTTCATGCCGTGGCTGGCCGGCACGGCCTTGCTGCATTCGGCACTCGTCATGGAAAAGCGCGAGGCACTGAAGATCTGGACGGTGCTGCTCGCCATCCTCACCTTCTCGCTGTCGCTGATGGGCACTTTCCTCGTGCGTTCCGGCGTGCTGACCTCGGTGCACGCCTTTGCGAGCGATCCGAGCCGCGGCGTCTTCATTCTCTGCATCCTGCTGATCTTCATCGGCGGCGCGCTGTCGCTCTTCGCGTTTCGCGCGCCGCGGCTCAGCACCGGCGGGCTGTTTGCGCCGATCTCGCGCGAAGGCGCGCTTGTCGTCAACAATCTGATCCTGACGGTCGCCTGCGGCACGGTGCTGACAGGCACGCTCTATCCGCTGGCGCTGGAGACGATCACGGGCGACAAGATTTCTGTCGGTCCGCCATTCTTCAACCTGACCTTCGGCCTGCTGATGGCGCCGCTGATCGTCATCGTGCCCTTCGGGCCGCTGCTTGCCTGGAAGCGCGGTGACCTGCTCGGTGCCTTGCAGCGGCTCTATGTCGTGGCGGGGCTCGCCTTCGCTGCCGCGGTGATCTTCTTCTACATCGAACATGGCGGGCCGGTGCTGTCGGTCCTCGGCCTCGCTGCCGGCCTGTTCCTGATCCTTGGTGCGGTGGCCGATCTCTGGTATCGCGCCGGCATCGGCAAGGTCGCGGGCAGTGTCGCCTGGCGCCGGCTTTCCGGCCTGCCGCGCTCGGCCTTCGGCTCCGCACTTGCTCATGCCGGCCTTGGCGTCACCGTGCTGGGTATCGTCGCGGTCACCACGTTCCAGACCGAGCACGTGATCGAGATGAAGCCGGGCGAGACGACGGATGCCGGCGGTTACAGCCTGAATTTCGACGGCATTCAGCCGGGCGTCGGGCCGAACTATACCGAGGACCGTGGCCACTTCACCATACGGCGCGGCGGCGTCGCGGTCGCCGACACCTGGTCTGCCAAGCGCCTCTATACCGCCCGCCAGATGCCGACGACCGAGGCGGGTATCCTGACCTTCGGGCTCAGCCAGCTCTATATTTCTCTGGGTGATGTTACCAAGGATGGCGGCATCGTCGTGCGCATCTGGTGGAAGCCGTTCATTCTCTGCATCTGGGGCGGGGCGGTGATCATGGCCTTCGGCGGCCTTGTCTCGCTCAGCGACCGGCGCCTGCGCGTGGGCGCCCCGCGCCGTAAGGCGAAGCCGGTGCAGACGGCGCTGGAGCCAGCGGAATGATGCGCTCGTACCTTTTTTCCCCTTCTCCCCATCGGGGAGAAGATGCCCGAAGGGCAGATGAGGGGGCCGAGCGGCAGAGCCGCGAGGAGCTTGAGCGCAAGCGAAAGGTCGTTTGTGCTGCGACGGGCCGCCCCCTCATCCGCCCTGTCGGGCACCTTCTCCCCGAGGGGAGAAGGGGAAGATGGCTTCTCTCCCGGCTCCTCATCATCCTTTTCATCCTCTTCGCGCCTTTTTCCGCCTTCGCGGTCAATCCGGACGAGGTGCTGGCCGATCCAGCGCTTGAAGCGCGCGCCCGCGCCCTTTCGGCGGAACTGCGCTGCATGGTCTGCCAGAACCAGTCGATCGACGATTCCAACGCCGATCTGGCGAAGGACCTGCGCCTGCTGGTGCGCGAGCGCATCACCGACGGCGATAGCGACGAGGCGGTGCTGAACTATATCGTCTCCCGCTACGGCGAATTCGTCCTGCTGAAGCCGCGTCTCGGCATCAAGACGGTGCTGCTCTGGGGCGCCCCGATACTACTGGTGCTCGCCGGCGGATTTTCGCTGCTGGTCTTTGCACGCCGCCGGGCGGGCAAGCCGACCGGTAGCTCGCTGACGGCGGATGAACAGGCGCGGCTGAACGAGCTTCTGAAGAAATAACCGACCGAACGGCACTTTCGGCCCTCGACCGGGCGAGCCGGCGGCGCGCGCCCGGACGGCGGCAAACATTTTCATACATTACCAATTTTTCATTGACCGGACAGTTCGCAGTAAGGTGCGGCGTCCTATATCTTCATGCATCGACTGATCCGGTGTCGCCGGTCCGAAGATCTAGAGCAATTCCAGCAAAAGTGCGCAGCGGTTTTGCGTCCGGAATTGCGCAAAACAAAAGATAGAGCATTTCTGTGAGAAATTAGGAAATGCTCTAGAACAAGAGAAGGTGCTCTAATGCTGAAGAATTTCAACGGACGTCTGTCCCTTGCCACTGTGCTCAAGGCTTCTACCGTTGCCGGTCTCGCGGCCGCCGTGCTCGCCACCGGCATCCCGCTCGAAATCACCCGGTCCTATGCCGAAGCCGTCAAGGTTCAGGCGCCCGCTGTTCCGAGCTTCGCCAATGTCGTCGATGCCGTTTCGCCGGCCGTCGTTTCCGTCCGCGTCGAAACCCGCGTCAATCCCGTTGCCGACAACAATGACGGCTTCTCCTTCGATTTCAACGGTCGCGGCTTCGATGACCTTCCCGACGATCATCCGCTGAAGCGCTTCTTCAAGCAGTTCGGCGAGCAGGATCCGAATGGTCAGCCGGGCCAGCAGCGGCGCTTCGGCCAGAACGGACCGGGCGGTCCGGGCGGCCCGAACGGTAAGGGCCGCCTGCGTCCTGTCGCCCAGGGCTCCGGCTTCTTCATCTCCGAAGACGGCTATATCGTCACCAACAACCATGTCGTCTCGGATGGCGCGGCCTTCGTCGCCGTCATGAATGACGGCACCGAACTCGACGCCAAGCTGATCGGCAAGGATCCGCGCACCGACCTCGCCGTCTTGAAGGTCGATGGCAAGGGCAAGAAATTCACCTACGTCAACTGGGCTGACGACAACAACGTCCGCGTCGGCGACTGGGTCGTTGCCGTCGGCAATCCCTTCGGCCTCGGTGGCACGGTCACGGCGGGTATCGTCTCGGCCCGCGGCCGTGACATCGGCTCCGGCCCTTACGATGACTACCTGCAGGTAGATGCCGCCGTGAACCGCGGCAATTCCGGCGGGCCGACCTTCAACCTCAGCGGCGAAGTCGTCGGCATCAACACCGCAATCTTCTCGCCGTCGGGCGGCAGCGTCGGCATCGCCTTCGCCATTCCGGCTTCGACCGCCAAGGACGTCGTTGCAGACCTGATGAAGGACGGCCAGGTTTCGCGCGGCTGGTTGGGTGTCCAGATCCAGCCGGTGACCAAGGACATCGCCGAATCCATCGGCCTTTCCGAGCCGAGCGGCGCGCTCGTCGTTGCTCCGCAGGCCGGTTCGCCGGGTGACAAGGCCGGCATGAAGGCCGGTGACGTCGTCACCGCCCTCAACGGCGAAACGATCAAGGATGCGCGTGATCTCAGCCGCCGCATCGGCGCGATGCAGCCGGGCAGCAAGGTCGAGCTTTCGGTCTGGCGCGGCGGCAAGGCCCAGTCGGTCACCGTCGAGCTCGGCACGCTGCCTGTCGACCAGAAGGATGCGTCGGCTGATGACAACAGCCAGCCGCAGCAGCCCGAGGCACCGGCTTCCGAGAAGGCGCTTGCCGATCTCGGCCTGACGGTCGGTCCTTCCGACGACGGCAAGGGCCTGGCAATCACCGGCATCGACCCGAATTCCGACGCCGCCGACAAGGGCATCAAGGAAGGCGAGAAGATCACCTCGGTCAACAATCAGGATGTCTCCAACGCCGACGATATCGTCAAGGTGCTGAACCAGGCCAAGAAGGATGGACGCACCCGCGCGCTCTTCCAGATCCAGTCCAATGAGGGAAGCCGCTTCGTGGCGCTTCCGATCAACGGCCAGGGCTGATCCCTGGGGAAAACCGGAGCCGGCGCGGACGGAAGTCTGCGCCGGCTCGCTTCTCCTCACCTTGAAGGACGATCGCGATGACCGCCGCCCCGCAGGAAGACGCTTTGAGCCTTGCCGAAACCCAACCTGTGGGTAATGTCGGCCGCATGAAGATTCTCATCATCGAAGATGATCTCGAGGCCGCGGTCTACCTCACGAAAGCCTTTCGCGAGGCGGGCATCGTCGCCGATCACGCCAGCGACGGCGAGAGCGGCCTGTTCATGGGTTCGGAGAACACCTACGACGTCATCGTCATCGACCGCATGCTGCCACGCCGGGACGGGCTGTCCGTCATCAGCGAGCTGCGCCGCAAGGCCATCCATACACCTGTTCTCATCCTCTCCGCGCTCGGCCAGGTCGATGACCGCGTCACCGGCCTTCGTGCCGGCGGCGACGATTATCTGCCGAAGCCCTATGCCTTCAGCGAGCTTCTGGCGCGTGTCGAGGTGCTCGGCCGCCGCAAGGGCACGCCGGATCAGGATGTCGTCTACCGCGTCGGCGATCTGGAGCTCGACAGGCTTTCCCATGAGGTACGCCGCGCCGGTAAGGAGATACTGCTGCAGCCGCGCGAATTCCGCCTGCTCGAATATCTGATGAAGAATGCCGGCCAGGTGGTGACCCGCACCATGCTGCTCGAAAATGTCTGGGACTATCACTTCGACCCGCAGACCAACGTCATCGACGTGCATGTCTCGCGCCTGCGCTCTAAGATCGAGAAGGACTTCAGCCAGCCGCTCCTGAAGACGATCAGGGGCGCGGGGTATATGATCAAGGACGAGGGATGAGCCGCTTCAGGGTTCTCTTCAAGTCCACCGCAGTCCGCCTTTCGGCACTCTATATCCTGCTTTTCGCCATCTGCGCCGCGACGCTCGTCTTCTATGTGACGGCGATGTCGCAGCGGCTGTTGACCGACCAGATCCGCGACGCCGTCAAGCAGGAGGTGGAGCAGGTGCAGCGCGCCTATGATACCGGCGGCATGAACCTTCTCTTGCGCACGATGGAGCGTCGCGCCCGCCAGCCAGGCGCCAACCTCTACATCATCGCCGGCCCCTCGGGCGATATCCTCGCCGGCAACGTTGCCTCGGTGCAGCCGGGTGTCTTCGAGGAGATCGGTTGGACCTCCGCGCCCTTCATTTACCAGCGTTATACCGACAGCGGCATCGAGCGCCGCCACAGGGCGATCGCCAATATCTTCGTGCTCGACAACGGCCTGAGAATCCTGATCGGCCGCGACCTTGGCGATCCGGAGCGTTTCCGTATTCTTGTGCGCCAGGCGCTGATGGTGGCTTTGGCGATCATGGGGCTTGGCGCGATCATCATCTGGTTCGCCATCGGCCGCAACGCGCTGAAACGCATCGACCGCATGTCGGCTGCGAGCAAGAAGATCATGGCCGGCGATCTGTCGCAGCGGTTGCCTGTGGGCGGATCGGGCGACGAATTCGATCGCCTGTCGATGTCTTTGAATACCATGCTGGAGCGTATCGAGAAGCTGAACGAGGGCCTGCGTCAGGTCTCCGACAATATCGCTCACGACCTCAAGACACCGCTGACGCGGCTGCGCAACAAGGCGGCCGATGCGCTCGACATCGCTGACGGCGAGACACGGCGCACCGCACTCGAGGGCATCATTTCCGAATCGGACCAGTTGATCCGCACCTTCAACGCGCTTTTGATGATCTCACGCGTCGAGGCGGGGTCGGTGGCGGCCGAAATGTCGCCGGTGGAGCTTTCGGCGATCGTCTCCGACAGCGCCGAGCTCTACGAACCAGCGGCCGAAGAGGCCGGGCTCGGCCTGAGCTCCAGCATCGAGCCCGATGTGGAGGTGCAGGGCAATCGCGAGCTGATCGGCCAGGCGATCTTCAACCTGCTCGACAATGCGATCAAATATTCCTCCGATACCGAAGGAGCGGGCGAGGTATCGCTGAAGCTTGCCCGCCGCCCTGACGGCATCTGCCTTTCGGTGGTCGACCACGGACCCGGCGTTCCCGCCGAACGGCGCGATGACGTGGTGAGGCGCTTCGTGCGCCTCGACGAAAGCCGCTCGAAGCCTGGAACGGGGCTCGGGCTTTCGCTGGTGGAAGCCGTGATGGAGCTTCACAACGGCCGGCTGGAACTCTCCGATACCGATCCCGACAAGCCGGAACGGCGCGGATTGACCGTCAGTATGATCTTCCCGGCCAAGGCTGCCTGACTGCCGGAATTTTCCACCAAAACACGATCGGCTGAATCGCGTATTGGCGGTTTGCCGCCGAGACCCTAGTTTAATGCCGGTCGAAAGAGGCGGTTCGCGATTCCGCGGGAACGGTTCCTTCGGCTGCAAGGCTAGGAGAGCGCATGCTGAAGAAATCGACGCACGCCCTGAAGGATGCGGCCGAGGGGCTCCTGCGTCCGCTGAGCCAGGCGGAACTGAAGCTGGCGCTGGCCGACCTTCAGGAGGCCGGTAAAAGCGAGCCGTCTGTGGCAGCGATGCTCCAGGTCGAAGGACCGCTGCGCGATTTCATCACTGCCGCGCTGACGCTGTCGCCCTATCTGCGCGAAATCGCCAATCTCGACCCCGCCATCCTCGCCAGCGCCCTCATCGAACCGCTGGAGCCGCAGATCGAAGCGTTGATCGCCGAGGCCCGGCGTTGCTGGCAACCCAACGGCGATGGGACGGCGCCTGCCGAATCTGTGGTGATGACCAGGCTACGCACCATCAAGCGCAAGGTCGCCTTTCTCGTCGCACTTGCCGATCTCTCGCGCATCTTCGACGGACGGGCGACGACGGCATGGCTGAGTGAGCTTGCGGGAGCCTCGGTTGCCGCCGCGATCGATCACCTGCTGCTGTCAGCGCATGAAGGCGGAAAGCTAAGGCTGCGGGATGTGACAGCGCCAAGCGAGGGTTCGGGACTGATCGTGCTCGGCATGGGCAAACTCGGCGCCTGCGAGCTCAACTACTCCTCCGATATCGACCTCGTGGTCTTCTTCGACGAGCAGGCGGGCATCGTGCCCGACCCGGATGACGCGATCGAGATTTTCCCCAGGATGATGCGCCGGCTGGTGCGCATTCTGCAGGAGCGCACGGCCGATGGTTACGTCTTCCGCACCGATCTCCGGCTGCGCCCCGACCCCGGCTCGACGCCGCTCGCGATCCCTGTCGATGCGGCGATGATCTATTACGAGGGCAGAGGGCAGAACTGGGAGCGGGCGGCTTTCATCAAGGCGCGTGCCGTTGCCGGAGACCTTGCGGCGGGAAGCGAATTCCTGCGCGGGCTCGCCCCCTTCGTCTTTCGCAAATATCTTGATTATGCAGCGATCGCCGATATCCATTCGATCAAGCGGCAGATCCATGCGCACAAGGGCCACGGCGCGATTGCGGTCAAGGGCCACAACGTCAAGCTCGGCCGCGGCGGCATCCGCGAGATCGAATTCTTCGTCCAGACGCAGCAACTGATCGCCGGCGGCCGCATGCCGGCGCTGCGCGGCCGGGCGACCGAAGAAACGCTCGGCGAACTCACCAAGGCGAAATGGATCGACGCGGAAACTCGTGACGAATTGACGGAAGCTTACTGGTTCCTGCGCGATGTCGAGCATCGCATCCAGATGGTGCGCGACGAGCAGACGCATCTGCTGCCGGAGACGGATGCCGACCTGAAGCGCATCGCCTTCATGATGGGCTTCACCGATACGCCGAGTTTCTCCGAGCGGCTGGTTGGCGTGCTGAAGACGGTGGAGCGTCGTTATGCCGACCTCTTCGAACAGGAAAGCAAGCTTTCGACCGACACCGGCAATCTCGTCTTCACCGGCCAGGGCGACGACCCCGATACGCTGGAGACACTGAAGAAGCTCGGGTTTAACAGGCCATCCGACATTTCGCGGATTATCCGCACCTGGCACTACGGCCGCTATCGCGCCACGCAATCGGTGGAGGCGCGCGAAAGGCTGACGGAGCTGACACCGGAGTTGCTGCGCGTCTTCGGCGAAAGCAAGCGCGCCGACGAGGCGCTGCTGCGCTTCGACAGCTTCATCTCAGGCCTTCCCTCCGGCATTCAGCTCTTCTCGCTGCTTGGCAGCAATCCGGCGCTGTTGTCGCTGATCGTCAACATCATGTCCTCAGCACCCCGGCTTGCCGACGTGATCGCCGCCAAGCCGCATGTCTTCGACGGCATGCTCGACCCCGGCCTGATGGCCGAGCTGCCGACGCGCGACTATCTCGGCGAGCGGCTGAAGGGCTCTCTCGCTCAGGCCCGCCATTACGAGGAAGTGCTCGACCGGCTGCGCATCTTCGCCGCCGAGCAGCGTTTCCTGATCGGCATCCGCCTGCTCACAGGTGCGATCAACGGCGCGATGGCGGCACGCGCCTTCACCCATCTCGCCGACCTTATCATCTCAGCAGCGCTCGATGCCGTGGTCAGTCAGATGCGGGCCGCGCACGGCGACTATCCCGGCGGCCGCATCGCCGTCGCCGGCATGGGCAAGCTCGGCAGTTTCGAGCTGACGGCGGGTTCCGACATCGACCTCATCCTGCTTTACGATTACGACGACGCGGCCTCCGAATCTGATGGGCCGAAACCGCTCGATGCGACGCGTTATTTCACCCGCATCACCCAGCGGCTGATCGCCGCCTTCTCGGCGCCGACGGCTGAAGGTGTGCTCTATGAGGTCGACATGCGGCTGCGCCCCTCCGGTAACAAGGGGCCGGTCGCAACCCGCATCAACGCCTTCGGCAAGTATCAGCGCGAGGAGGCCTGGACCTGGGAGCACATGGCGCTCAGCCGTGCGCGGCTGATTTGCGGCAACGAAAGCCTCGTCGCCGAGGCGGAACAGATCATTCGAGAAGTGCTATCGGCCGATCGTGATGTCGCCAAGGTGGCGCATGATGTTGCCGAGATGCGCGAACTGATCGACAAGGAAAAGCCGCCGGCCGGCGCATGGGATTTGAAGCTGATCTCCGGCGGCGTCATCGATCTCGAATTCATCGCCCAGTACCTGGCGCTGATCGCTCCATCCAAAGGTGTCGGCATTGCCGTCAACGGGCTCAGTACCGGCGAAGCCTTGAAGGCCCTTGGCGGCAAGCTGATGGCGCCGGCAGATCTCGATTTCTGCCTGGAGGCCTTTGCGCTCTATACCGATCTCTCGCAGTTGATCCGCCTTTGCATCGACGGCCTGTTCGATCCCAAGGAGGCGCCATCGGGCCTCGTCGAACTCGTTTGCCGCGCCGGCGACTGCCCCGATATCAAGACGCTGGAAGGGGAGGTGAAGCGGCTTTCGAAGGCGGTGAGGAAGATGTTCCTGAGTGTTGTGAAGGGCTGATGCATGTTGTCCGAAAGCACCGAGCGGTTTTGCGTTCGGAGTTGCGCGAAATAAATTCTCTACTGTATGTTGTCTGGAAATGCGCAGAAATTGCCCACGCAACGATCGCTTGACCGACCGCCTTCTCCTACGCTGCCCTCTCAAATAGCGGGAAATGGAAGATGAAAAGTTTCAATTTTGCACTGGCACCTCAAGAGCTCTGGCAAGCCATCAATCCATGGACATTTTATCAGCAGGGATCACAGATCGGTTTCATCAACATCGATCTTGGATCGACGCCGGCGCCGGAAACGGAGCAGGCGATTCTGGACGAGGTGGGGAGCTATGGCCGGCAGATCGGCCGTATTGGCGATGCGCTTGAGGTCCTGCTGAAACATGTTCCGATGGAGAACCTCCTCCAAGACGAACAGGATGCCTTGGCAGTCCTCAAAGGCCAGCTTGCCGAGATTCGGCAGATAAAGAAAAGGCAGGGCCGAAAACAGTCCAACGATCGCTCGGAAAATCCATGAGCGATCTGAAAAGCCAATTTCTAGACGTCATCGGGAATCCGTAGCGAGATCACCGTACCCACCGCCTCGCGTGAGCGGATTTTCATGCGGCCGCCATGCAGTGAGGTCAGCGAGCGGGAAATGGCGAGCCCGAGGCCGGAGCCGCCCTTGCTCTTGGCATACTGGTTCTGCACCTGTTCGAAGGGCTGGCCGATCTTTGCAAGCGCCGAGCGTGGAATGCCGATGCCGGTATCGGCGATGGTGACGACGACACCGCCGTCGACACGCCGCGTGCGCACTGCGATACGGCCGCCGCTATTGGTAAACTTCACCGCATTGGAAAGCAGGTTGAGCAGCACCTGTTTC
>Ga0307515_10016342_pt1 | contig 13596 bp, 1 predicted proteins | sample 17_EM_MG_FD_194513 | JGI IMG/M metagenome (GOLD analysis project Ga0307515, IMG submission 194513) | Populus trichocarpa ectomycorrhiza microbial communities from riparian zone in the Pacific Northwest, United States - 17_EM | ecosystem: Host-associated > Plants > Roots > Unclassified | place...
CGATCTGGGTTTATTAGGGTAATGGCTATAGAACTTCTAAAGCTTATAGGGACTACCTATAAAGTTCTATATAGGGTACCAAGTAGGGTTTAAGTTATATCCTTTCCAACTAATATAATACTTTAACGTTCCTTTTACAAGTTTACAGCCTAGTATTTCTTTAATTTCCCATTTATTATCGCCATTAACTTAAATTGGTAGGGGAGGTTTATTCTTTTATCCAAGCAGTAGGTTATTTATAGCTTTCCGTAGCTTATCCAGTAAGAAGATAGGGTAAACTTTAATTAAGTTTAGGAGCTTAACCTTATATAAGTTGCCTACTTTATTAAAAATCTTATACGGTCCTACTATCTTATAGTCCAGCTTACGGCTAGGCCATTCTATCTTTTAGTTCTTTATTATAACCCAGACTATATTACTTATAGTAAAGTTAGTCTCGCGCCTATACTTATTTACCTACTATTCTATTAATTTCTAGGCCTTTTTTAAGTTTATACGAGCTACTTTCTAGGCTTTTTCTAAACGCTTAGCGTACTGCTAGGCTTTCTTATAAGATAGTTTTTTAGGTACGGTCTAGGGCCCTTCTAGTCTTTCCTAGTAAAAGCTTATACGAGGTAGGTAACCCATTTCTAATTAAATAGGGGCAAATCCGGTAGAGTTGTGGGGTAGGGTCGCTTAGGCGTAGTTTATTAAGGGCAACAGTTCGGCCCAGTTATCCTAAAAGTAGTTGATAAAAGGCCAGAGTCTCTAGTCTAAGTATTAATTTATAATCTCCGTTTAACCGTCTATCTAGGGGTAATATGCTATAAAAAGCTTTAGCTTAATACCTAAAATCCAGGTAAACTTATTTAAAAAGGCTAATATAAACTGCGGCCTATAGTTAGATATAATAGTATCTAGTAGTCCGTAAATTCGGTAGATATAGTAGATATACAGTTAGGCCGCCTCTTTAGCATTAATATTCTTATAACAGGGAATTAAAAACGGGCGCTTGCTAAAGCGGTCAACTAGGATTATAACTATATTATATCCGTCACGGTCTAGAGGTAGCTTATAAAAGTCTATAAAAATATATTACTAGGGGCGGTTAGGTATTAGGAGGGGTTTTAATAGTCCTAAGGTCTTATCTTATAAAATTATAAACCTATAGTAGTTATTATAGTTCCGTATATAGCGGTTAATATCTATAATTATTCTAGGCCAGTAGTAGCGGTCGCTAATAATCCTATAGGTCTTATTTTTTCTAGGGTAGGCTATAGAGACCTAGGTATATACTTCGGCAATAAGCCAAGTCCGTAAGTTCTATTCCTCTGCTACCACTAGCCATTTATAGTACTTAAGTAGTCTACTTTTAAGGGACTATGGGCTAGAAACGTTCTTTACCTTTTTACAGTACTCCTATAAAGAAGGGGCCGTATGGTTTACCTATAGTAGTTTATTAATAAGGTCTAGTTCCATAGAGTTAATAGGGTATATCTTAGCATCTAAAGAGTCTATATTTAGTTCTGCCCGTATTTAAGGGTTAAGGTACTCTAGTTATAATAGCGCCTAGGTCTATAATAAGATCTTTATAGCTATCTAGTTATTTATATTCTATTTACGCCTTATAAAAGCGTCCGCACGGTTAGTAGCGCCTAGCCTATATATAATTAGGAAGTTAAACTAAGATAGGGTATCCGCCTAGCGCGCCTATTAGGCCGTAAGGGCCTTTATTATTATAAAATATTCTAAGGCCTTATAATCGGAAACTACCTAGATAAACTTAGGGGTACCCTCTAATTAGGCTCACTAGTGCTAAAAGCTAGAGATAATAGCCAGCATTTCTTTATTATAAATTGGGTAGTTTAGCTTAGCATCTACTATAGTCTTTAAATAATAAGCAATAGGGTACCATTCTCCGTCTATCTACTTTTAGGAGTAAACGCTAGCTATAACACCATCTAAGGTATTAGTTTTTAGCATTAAGGGCCGTTCTAGGTTAAAGTAGGTGAGTAAGGGAGTAGAAACTAGTCGTTTCTTAAGCTTATTAAAGGCCTACCTATATATAGTATTAAAGTAAAAGGGCTAGTTCTTATGGGTAAGTAGGCTTAGTAACTAGGTAATTCTACTATAGTTCTTAATAAAGCGTTAGTAGAAGTTACAGAACCCTAAGAATAATTACACCCCCTTTACGGTCCTTAGGGGTACCTATTAATTAATTACGGCCATCTTTTCTAGGTCTGCCTTAATTCCACTTATACTAATAATAAGCCCTAAGTACTTTATACGCTTAACACTAAATTCTAACTTCTTAATATTAGCTTAGAGGCCAGCTTCCTAAAGCCGTTATAGGACTTTATAGATATACTCTTTATATTCCAGTTTATTTTTAGAGTAGATTATAATATTATCTAGGTATGCTATACAGAAGTCGTTAAGGTTGTTAAATAGTAAATCATTTATATATCGTTAGTATATAGCCGGTCCGTTAGTTAGTCTAAAAGGCAGTACTTTATATTTATACGTTCTGTAATAGGTCTAAAATAAAGTAAGGTCTTCTAATTTAGGGTCTATCCTAATTCGGTAAAAAGCCTAGCAGATATTAAGCTTTGTAAAGATCTTAGCTCTACTTATTTAGGCTAAAGTCTTATTAAGTAAAGGTAGTAGGTAGCGGTCTTTAAGGGTTAAATTATTAAGCTTATAGTAGTTAATACAAAAACAAAGTCCTCTATTTAGTTTTTTTGGCAAAGAGAATAGGTAAGTTAAAAGGGGCTTAACTAGGCTTGATAAAGCCCTTATCCAGGTTATTAATAAGATAATACTTTATAGCCTATAATTCGGCAGTAGATTGCTATTAGAGGGGGCTATGGCTAAGGGTAATCACCTTATCTGGCTCAATTTTAATCTTATAGTCGTACGGTCAGTAAGGCGGAAGTACATTAGATACTACTTTAGAGAAGGTATCTTTAAATTTCTAGTATTAACGGGGCAGTTTCTGTTCTACTAGCTCCTCATCTATAAGTTCGCCTTTCTCTTAGGCTAGGGCTTCTTTCTCTTTAATTATTTAATCAATTTTGTATAAGCTAGTTGTAAAGGTAATAGTATTAGGCTAAACTAGGTTCTGGTAGAATCCTATAGCGCCAATACAGCAGATATCGACTAGTGGAAGGTCCGTGGGTTTCTTTACAGATATTTAGGCCGTATTTTACGGTATAGGATTTATAGTCTTCTTTAGCTTACATTCTATTTTCTATAAGTTGTCCTTCTAATCTATTAGATTAGTATATCGTCTAATATTCCTAGCCTTCCTTTATAGCTATATAGGGCCTAAGTTCTCTATTAGGGACTTAGCTAAGCTACTACTAACTTCCTAAGTCTTTAGTGCGGATAGTATAACATAGGTAATCTAAAGGTAGCGTAGTATACGGATCTCTTATAGATTAAGCTATATATCCTTCTTAAAAGCCTAGTCCCTACGCGTCGTATTAGCCTAGTAAACGGTGTTTATCTACAGCCGTATAAGGTTTTCTATTATAATACTAATCTCTTTTATAAAGGAAGGCGTTAGGGGTATAGTTTTAGGCTAGATAAGCTGCCTATTCCGTATGTTAAGATATAAGCCTAAATAGGCTAGCTATTTTCTCCCTAAGATTATATTATAGCTTTTAAGGTCCGTAATAAGAAAGGGAATATTATACTATCTTCGTCCGTTAACGCAGAGGTAGATTTACAAGATAGTTATAATAGGTAGCCCTATCTATCCGTTATACCCGTAAATAGGGATTAGTTTAGGCAGTTCTTTAAAAGGTATATTTAAAAAGTCAGCCAGTTTTACAGCGCACTTTATATTAATTAAGGTAAAGGTATTTACTCCTAAGTCAGCTAAAGCAGAAGTTAAAACTTAATATCTATTACGGAATAAAGTATAAGGGATAGTGCAGCTTCTTTTACTAACTAGCTAACCCAGATTAACATATAATATATCAATCCCTTTTAACCCTAGAGAGGAGTCTTCCTCTAGGGTTCCTCTTTTTCTAACTCTATACTATCCTCCTAAATTAATAAGACCTTATTTATCTTTGCCTTTATTAGGCAGTTCCTTATAGGATAGCCTAGTTAACCGTATAAAAAGCAAGCTTCTTAATTACTAAAGGCCTATATACGGGGGTCGCTATATATAGGCTAGGTATATACTAGGTCCATAGTAGGGGTAGCTACGCGGCTAGCTACTAGATTAACTATAAGCTAAGCGGCTAGTGCTATAGGGGTTGCTGATCGTACTAGGGCACTATAGGCCGTTCTTGTAGTACTTATGGCCTAGTTTGCAAGGTTTTTAGTTTTTAGCCAATTAGCGCGTGCCTTAATACGATAAAGGCCTTAGTTAATAGCTAGGCAATAGTCTATAAGTTCCTTTAACGTCTATACCGTAATATAAGCTAGCAATATAGCCCACTATAGGTTTAAGGTAAGCTTATTAAAGAGGTCTAGTAGTAGGTCTTTTTAGGGGATCTAGGCCTATCTGGCTAGGTATAAAAAGCGGGTTTAGAAGGCTAAAAAGGTCTCCATTATTTTTATATTTAGGCTTTTATAGCTAAGGCAGGCGTTCTATACTTTAAAAGGGTCTTTATAAATAGAAGATAAGTATTTAACCATTTCTTCTTTAGAGATAAAGGGGTCTATAGAGTCTTTAGTGTATTATAGGCGTAAATGCATCTAGGCGTCTCCGCTAGTACGGCCGAAAACGTAGGCCATTTTAGCTTGGGCGTTAGGGAAGTAGTCTATATTAACTTCAAGCTTATCTCGCAATTAAAGCTTCTAATTATTAAAATATAGGTTGGTTCCGTCTATAAGTAGCGGGGGATCTATAATCTTTACTAACCGCTTTAGTGCTATATAGGCCTTAGTAAATCCACTAAGGCGCTAAAATAGGGCCTAAAGGACTATAGCAAGTCTTTAGTTATTTAATAATAACTTATTATTAAATATAGGGGTATCTCTAGCCTTAAGTAGCTCTCGCAGTTATTTAATTTCGGTATTAGCTACCGTAAGCTCCGCCTAGGGGGTTAAGACGTTAATTATTTCCTTATCTAAAGTATTTAAGGGTCCTACAGCTGCTTTACCTGCTACTGTATTTCGTAGCATAGTAGTAGGGGTGTTAGGTAATTCTAGGTAATTTCTTTAGGGGTTTTAGTCTATGTATATCTTATAGGTCCTTTTCTTAGGGTTCTTTTCTTTTCTTTTAGGTCCTATCCTTATAGTCTTAGTAATGTCCTTAGGGTCTTATTCTATGTTCTTATCCTATTTATAGTCTTATAGATATATTTAAGTTCCTTCTTAGGAAGAAAGAGTAGAGTAAGCTTTAGATAATATTAGCGACTTAGTTAATCAAGATATAAGCATAGTAAGAAGGACGTGTGCAAGCCTATATAATTGGATTGTCTATAAACGAGAATCTAAAACTAGAGAAAGGAAAGGAGAAGGAAAGCGGCGCTAGTAAAGAAGGGTTCTTTTATGCGGTCCTTTAGTCACGTGACCGCAAAGTTCTACCAAGTTCTACCAGTGCCGTAACATTTACTATAACCCTTAAAAGGTAAACCTATAACTTATAAAGTGCCACCACCACCTTTTATAATTATTAATAATGGTAATAGTTCTTACTTTATTAACTTAATTAATAATATATAATAAAAGACATAGTCTAAATAATTTAAACTTCTTATTAAATAGGAAGGATATAAGATATAAACCTAGGAACCTTATAAGTAAATTAAGACCAATACGCCTTCCCTAGTAAAAGAATTCTATAAAGACCATCCTTTACGGCCTACTTTAGCTAGATAGATATAATATAAAAGTAAATAACTGCTACCTAATATAAATATATAAAACACAATAGTAAAAAGCTTAAAATTAAATAGAACTTAAAATACGTTATAACGTTTATAATACGATTACGTAATACGTAAGATATTAAGGAACTTTAACCACTAGTTAAAGTTATTTAATTAGTTAGATTTACCTTACTAAAACCTACTATAAAGATATTAGTTCTACTTACCGCCTTAACTAAACTAATAGTGATTTTCTATCCCGGGGATAGAAAATCCTAATTAGTCTATTTATTAATAGAATTAGTAAAACTTTATACTACCACTTAACGCGAAAATATAACACGCGATAAGTTATAAGTCTTAACTAAAATTAAATTATTTGGACCTTCGGCTAAAAGGGGGGGGTACTATAACAGGACTAGCCCGGTTATAGTAGGAATGTCTTAATAAAACACTTAATAGATAAATTCTAACACTTTAACCGAATTCTGCTAAATTAATTAAATTTTACTAAAGTCTGTTAAAGACCGCGTGTATATATACGCACGCATTGACCACTAAGCCCCTAAGTATTTAATTATATAATTCTCTTATTATTCCCTTCTCTTCTTTATGTAACGTCTTGTTCTTAGCGAGAGCTATATACCCTTAGATTTAGATAGAATTTATATCATTTCTTTAAATCTTTCCCAAAGTCTCTCCACGCCCTTATACTTTTGGTTTTAATATAAATAGTAAGTATAAGGTAGTAGCTATATATATAGCTTCTTATAGAGTTTAATAGCCCTAAAGCCAGATCCGTTAACTAGTGAATTAAGGGCGGCTTTTACTAAGCACTAGGCTGCCTTTATATCTGTAATAAATCCTAATTAATCTAGGCCTTCCGATCTTTAATATTCTTCTACTCTTAGCTATAAAGAATACCTTAACACTAGTAAGCTTTTTACCGCCTATCTTAATCGATTTTAACGGCACCGTAATTATACTAAATCTTACTGCTTAAGATTAAAGAAAGGCTCCGCTAGAGTAAAGAAGTGCCGCTTCTACTTTCTACGCTCTCTCCGTAATAAGGCCGCTATATTAAAGGATTAGAATCTATATTACTAAACGTTCTATCTATAGTATAACAATAAGCTTCTTAATAGCTATAATATAGCTATAATACTAGCGTAGATAGCAAATATTAATACGTCGCCCGCTATAAGTATATAAGTAATAGTTAACTATATAGGTAAATATTGCAGTAAGAAAGAGAAGAAGTTAACTTTTTACTAGGAGTTACTCTAATTAATATAACCACACGCCGACAGTCTTTATACCTTTAGTTTGGTAGTAGATAAGTTTATAAATAAGCTTATTATTAAACGCGATTAGTTAGCGTAAGAGGTATACTATTTACTTCTTAACATTCCCCTTTCTAAAGGCTTAAGGAATATAGTAACTTTAGACTATTACTAGGAGGATGATTAAAGCGCTATATATAAGCTTAAGAATAGGCAACTAAGAGGGTACGGACTGTCTAACTATAAGAAATATAAGCGCTGGCTAGATAGGATAGAGGACGTTACTTTCCTTAATTTTCTACTCCATTTTAATTACTCTATTTATAAGCGTCGACTAAGAGTAAGGCCTTAAGTTATATTATACTTTCCGCGATATAAAGGTAATCCTTCCTATCTATAGTATTCTAAGTTCTACCGTATAAACCTTATTATTTATTATCCGTAGAGGAAGTATAAGGATATAGCTACTTATACTAATAGATTTAGGGCCCCTAATTATATGGCTTCCTATTAGGCTTATATTAACTCTTATTAGCACCCGCCTGACTACTTCTATAATTAGAAACTAGAGGGAGGTTATAAAACTACTAATAATATTAATAAGTTTGAGGGCGATTTCGTAAACAACTTAGAGCTATACTAGTCCTTTAAGGCCCTTTATACCCGCGTTAAAAATACTAATGGAGTTAAAATTAAGGATTCTAACAGGCTTAGTAATAGGGAGCTTAATTATAACTACGACTAAAGTATATATTAGGGTACGTACCCGTAGCTTAATAAGAGGACTTATTAGTAGGAAGTATAGCTATAGCCTCTACTATAGAGCCGCCTATCCTAAATAGCAACTCCGTCCTCCTTATAACTAGGTTAGCATTATATCTATAATATTATAGTTAATTACTATAGGCAGATCTAAGTAGGCCTTGGCCCCTCCCTACTACAGATTAATATTAATGGAGAGGCAGGAACCAGCAAACTATATCTTATTACTATCCTCTCTACTACGCTCTATAATATAGCAAGGGCTAATAGCAAGCCAATACTATTAGCTTAAGCGGCCCCTACTAGGGTAGCTGCCTTTAATATTAATGGCAGAACTACCTATAATCTATTAAGGTTGCTAGTAAATCGCAGTAAAGGCGCAAAAGACTTTAGGGAAGATTTAAAGGAATAATATAAATTCTATCTAAATTTAAGGGTATATAGCTCTCGCTAAGAACAAGACGTTGCGTAAAGAAGAGAAGGGAATAATAAGAGAGTTATATATTAAATAATTAGGGGTCTTAGTGGTTAATGCGTATATATATACGTACGCGGTCTTTAACTAACTTTAGTAGAATTTAACTAATCTGGTAGAACTTGGCAGAGGTTAATTAAGCTAATAGAATTTAGCAGAATTTAGTTAAAGTGTTAGAATTTATCTGTTAAGTATTTTACTAAGACATTCCTACTATAACTAGGCTAGTCCTATTATAGTATACCCCCTTTTAGCCAAAGGTCTAAAACAATTTAATTTAGTTAAGACTTTATAACTTATCGCGTTTTTGTATATTTATATTAGATAGTAGTATAGTATTCTATTAGTTCTAATCGTAAATAGACCAATTAGGATTTTCTATCCCTAGGATAAAAAATCGCTATTAGCTTAGTTAAGGCAGTAAGCAGAACTAATATCTTTATAGTAGGTCTTAGTAAGGCAAATTTAGCCAATTAAATAACTTTAACTAGCGGTTAAAGTTCTTTAATATTTTATATGTTATATAACAGCGTTATAAACGTTATAATATATTTTAAGTCCTTTTTAATTTTAAGCTTTTTGCTATTGTGTTTTATATATTCGTATTAGGTGGCAATTATTTACTTTTATATTATATCCATCTAGCTAAAGTAGGCCGCGAAGGATAGTCCTTATGGAATTCTTTTACTAAGGAAGGTATATTAGTCTTAATTTGCTTATAAGGTTTCTAGGTTTATATCTTATATCCTTTTTATTTAATAAGAAGTTTAAATTATTTAGACTATATCTTCTATTATATATCGTTAATTAAGTTAATAAAGTAAGAACCGTTACCGTTGTTAATAATTATAGGAGGTAGTAATAGTACTTCGCGAGTTATAGGTTTACCTTTTAAGGGTTATAGTAAGTTTATATAAAACGTTAGATATATTTTTATCTTAGTTAGTAGTTTAAGCTTATAAGCGTACGGGCTTAGTTTCTTCTTAATTTAGTATAGGCCTATAAACTTCCAATCTAGTTTCTTTAAGGGTTGTTAAGTTTTTAGGTTTTATATATTTAGGTAAATATATTACCTTCCTTAAAGTCCTATATAAGAGCTCGTTCTTTATTTATATACTATTCCTATACTATTTAAGCGTATGCTAATTTACTTTATAATAGTTTCGTTAATTACTTTATTTAATTAGCGAAGTTATACACATTAATTAGTTAAATCCTCTTAATTATAGGTCCTATTATATTAATTTTAGGTTATAGTTTAAATCTAAGTTAAGGGTCTTATCTATAGGTTACGTAGAACGGCGTTATACCTATTAATTCGTTTATTATATTATTTACAGTAAACTTAGCTAAAAGTAGCTACTTTTCCCAGTTGTTTTATAAGTAGAAGCAGTATATTTATAGGTATTATTCTATAATTGCGTTTATAATTTTAGTTTAACTATCTATCTCTAAATAAAATATAGTTAAAAGTTATATTTATATATTTAATTATTTATATAGGGCTTACTAGAAGTCTAAAACAAACTAGCTTCTATAGTTAGATATTATTAAATTAGGAAGTCTGTATAGCTTAAAGACCTACTTAATAAAATATTTGGCTACCGATATTATATTAATTAAGTTTATAGGAATTATATATTATATTTTTATAAGATAGTTAATAACTACTATAATATTCGTAAACCTATTACTATTAGGTAGGTTAACTATAAAGTTAATTAAGATATCTTGCCATCTTTATATTTAAATTAGCAACGGTTAAAGTACTCCTTACTTCTTTATATAAGAGGTTTTCCTACACACGTATATTCTGTATGCTTAAACATATTTTTATATATAGTTATACATTATAGGCTAGTAATATACTTATTAAATAATCCCATAGGTCTTTATATAGCTAAGATTGTTATAGGACACCCCCGTAACACCTTATACACATCTACCTATTTTTATTAACTTAGCAATTAGAGACTAACCGCGAAATAGCAATTTAACGGCAATCTAATAGAAATCTAACCGCAATCTACGGCATTCTGCTATATTCTACTAAGTTCTACTAAATTTTGCTAAGTTCTGCTAGGACCATAACTTAAACCCTATTCTACCCTATATATATATTAACTAAGCAACTAAGTTAACGATATATACCCTTTCTTCCCGTTTTCCTACCTTCTTTCCTTATATAACGTTTTAATTTTATTATACAGTTTATATATATAGCTTAATAATATCTACTCTACTATATATTATCGTCGCTTATACTTACTCCGTAACACTACATTATATTAAATCTATATTACCTCGCCTTACCTAATATATAGAATAACTTAAAAGCCCCTATATCTATAACTAACTTACGTAATATATTTACCAAATAAATAAAGGGCCTATAATAGGCCTTTATAGATACCCTTACTTAATAAGAGGCTTAATACTAAGAGATAATTAGATCCCTAAGAAAAGAAATTAAAGAGATTCGCCGTAACCTACTATCTGCTATACTATCGCCCCTACCTATTCCTACTAGTATTAACCTATAAGTACTAGATAGAGGAGATATATCTAAGACTAGCTCCTTAACCCTAAATTTACTAATTAGTGCCCCCGTAAAAAAGCTAACTAAATGTCTCCCTAATCCTCCCGCCTATTTAGGTAAAAGGAGCGAACTATGCTCCTTCCTTAACTAATTTAAGAGTAAGCTAAACAGTAATATCGATCACTACCCCACCCCTAATAGTTAACTATATTATACTATAAGCCGTCTAATAGAAGACGCTGCGGAAACTATATACCTATTCTAGCCAAATACTATAAAAAAACTAGTTACTATACTAAAAGCATCTTATAGCGACCTTAACCAAATTATAACCATATAAAGGAAACTAAATAAGAGGATATATAGCTCTAAGAGCTTCCTATTATACTTTACTAAGTTCCACTACTATACTAAAGAGACTAAATGGAACGAACCCGCCTTAATTAATCGCCTAATAGAATCCTTAAACTCCAAACTAAAGGCTTCCCTTATAGGAGTTAAGCTGCTAAATACCTTCACTACCTACGCTAATATTATTAACAGCCTATATAACGATATACTACGCCTTACCCTAAAATATACACCTTAATACTCTGCCCTCTAGCTATCTAAGACCCGCAAGGACCTAGATGCTATAGATATTAACGCTAAAACCCTTTCTCACGCCCTAAAAGGATTTATTAAACGTAAATAACGCATTAAATACGGCCTTTATTTTAAGTGCGGAAGTAACACTTATATCTTAAGTTACTGCTCTATCCCCCTACCTAAAATAAATATTTAAATAACTAGTATAAGCAACTAATCGCCTCCGCTAAGCTCTACCTACTAACCCCAATTATTATCTAATTCTAGTTCAGCATCTAGTAAGTACCACCTATAAGGACAAAGCTACCACCAATATGCTATAAGAACTCCGCCCTAATTATCTCTAAAAGGAAGGTTTTAGAGCTAAGTCGCTTTCCGGGACGGCTCTACTATAAGATCTTGTTAAACGCATTTAATATTACGAACTCCGACTCTTAGGACTATAGCATAACTATTAACTACTGTCTTTAGTAGAATAGTTAATAAGCTAACGCTTAAATCCTAATTAATACAGGAGCTAGCGGCATAGGATTTATTAATAAGATCTTTACGTAAAATAATAGTTTTACCTTAACCCCCTTTAACCGGCATATTAATGTATTTGGATTTAATAGTAAACGCACCGTCTTAGGCCGTATTACCTATATAGTAGCCCTAAGACTCTAATACCTAAACTACAAAGAACTAATTAAGCTTTTCGTTACTATCCTAGGTTACCTAGTAATCCTTAAACAGCCCTAGATAAAGCTACACAGAGTAGTTATTAATTGGGATAACTTTAAGCTTTTATTTACTGCCCTATATTATAAGCAAGAATGCTTTATAACGTACCACCCTAACCCTAAACTAAAATTTAGGAAATCTACTAAAATCTATTAGCCTAAAATTTCTGCTAATGTCTACCCTACGCCTAAAGAATTTACCAGATTCCACAAACTTAGAAATTCCACCGAATTCCACCAACGTAAGACTTCCACTAATATCCACTAAAGACCTAGAAATTCTACTAAACCCTATAAATTAATCCTAATTACTACACCGCCCCAAACTAAACAGAAGCTTAAGCTTAATATATAAAAGTACCAGAAGAATTAGTATTCTACTATAAAAAGGATACTTAAAGAACCCGAACCTAAATCTAACACTAACTTAGTACCTAATACTAAACCTAAAGCCGAACAAGAAACTACGTAAGAAACTATAAACTATTTAAACAAGCTTAATACCCTAGATATCCGTATGATCGGAGCCACCCCACTAGCGCAACTTGCTAAGAAACCTAAATATACGATCTTTGCTATTACAATAGCCAATATTAAGAAGGCCCTAGTACTAAAGAAGTATACTAACCCTGCTACAAAGGTACTAGTAGAGTATTACCACCATCTAGAAGCATTCTTGCAAAAGGAAGCCGATAAGCTACTGGAATACCAACCCTATAACTATAAGATTATACTTAAAGAAGGAAAGCAGCCCGGATTTGGACCTTTATATAGGATGTCCTAAAATAAACTTTAAGTGCTATTAAAGTATTTAGACGAGAACCTAAGTAAAGGATTTATTAGAGTAAGCTCGTCACTTATAGCCGTACTAGTGATCTTTATTAAGAAACCTAGCAGCGGCTTACACTTCTGTGTAGACTACTAAGCTCTTAATGCCGTTACCGTTAAGAACTAATATCTAATCCCGTTAATATAAAAGACACTAAACTAATTAAGTAAGGCTCGCTACTATACAAAGCTTAATATTATCTCTGCATTTAACCGCCTCCGTATTACAAAGGGAGATAAATAGCTTACTGCATTCCGTACTTAGTATAGATTATTTAAATACTTAGTGACGCCATTTAGCCTCGCAAATGCCCTAAGCTTGTTTTAGCATGACATAAATAATACCCTACGTCCCTACCTAGATATCTTCTATGCCGCTTATATTAACAATATCTTAATATATAGTAATAACCTAACCGAATATTAGAAATATATTAACCTTATTTTATAAGCCCTACACTTCCCTAAACCCCTAGTTAGGTGGCTAGGGGTATTTCTAGACTCTAAGCTTACTTTTAAACAACACGTAGAAATAAAAATCTCTAAAGCAAAAACAGCCTTCTATTTAATTAGAAGACTAGGCAATATA
>Ga0307515_10016343_pt1 | contig 13595 bp, 8 predicted proteins | sample 17_EM_MG_FD_194513 | JGI IMG/M metagenome (GOLD analysis project Ga0307515, IMG submission 194513) | Populus trichocarpa ectomycorrhiza microbial communities from riparian zone in the Pacific Northwest, United States - 17_EM | ecosystem: Host-associated > Plants > Roots > Unclassified | place...
TCTCTTTCACATATATATATATATATATATATATATATATATATATATATATATATATATATATATATGTTCTTATGATCATAACTGTTATTAAATAATTTTTTTTTGTTAATTTCATGTTAACAACAGTCATTCAAATCTATATAGTTATTAAGATTTTTTTTCGATTCATACTTATAAAAGTAACAAACATCCCCCGACCTGTTTGGCCACCCCTTCATGCATGCGAGACATAGATGTCTGTACAAGCATGCCAATACAACAAATCCCCAGCTATATGTGGGGATGCCATCAAAATTATCCAGGAGCGTCAGATAAAGCAAATGAACATATCTCCATGCAAAATCAATGAATAATACACTGCCAAATAGATGAAATATATATACTCTGGCATACCTACAAACAAATTAAAATAATCATAATAATTAACGTAATCTTAACAAATAATCAACATATTGAAATCATAATTGATTTTGTACCTCCACAAAACTTCCTTGTCAACATCATTTGGTGGTGTAAAAAATATCTCTTCAATCCGCTTAAGATGTATGCTACCCCCTTTTAATTTAGAAGGAGGAGGTGCTAATCCAAATGATCACTAGCATAATGAAATTCTATTATAAACACCAGTAGATGTGACTGCTTGTCCATTAATAGGCAATCCAAGCAAAACCATCACGTCCTATAGTGTCGGTGTCATCTCTGCATGCATAAGATGGAACGTGTGTATCTCACGTCTCTATCGCTCAATCATTGTATGGATCAAGCCCTGGTCAAGCTTGCTATGGTCAAGATAACTGACTTACAAAAAACCAGCCTGGACCAGATATGGTTGGGCTTGCTTATGAAGTCACATCCACCTATGTGTACAATAATAAATAATGGTCTTATTCTGCATAACAATTTAAATTATAATTATTGAAAATATAATATTTAATGATAATTAAATTAAACATAAATTAAAAATATATTAAAATTAAATATTTTTACAATGCTAAGGAATACGTCATTTGATCGATGTCAACCTGCAACCGTATGATAGAAGTGTTGGCGAGTCCGGTAGGCATGTCTCATGCTCAACATACTCATACTCATGCTTTATATGAATATCATACGTGTCACACGGGGGAAGGGGGGCGGGGGGTGATGTCAAATGGTTGAGCTAGCTAAAAAATATGCCTCTATGAGAGGTATGTTGTTGGGAAAGAAAGAATTTCGGGTTTAGTCATAAAATTATGATTAAGGTTCAGGAGTCGCCACCTAGTATTATGGTTACTAGGAACCTATGGTCTGCGAGAGTATGGGTAAGGGACTGGTTGTGCAAAGAAAAGACGCATCACCCCCAGCGCACTCTACCTAAGGTAAGCTGCATTGTTGTTTGATTGTTTTTTTAGGTCGGGTTTCTATTTGTTGGTGTTTTCTAAAGTCTAAGACAGATCTCCTTTCGTGAGAGAGTTTCTACCTCACCGAGTTTAATCCTAACCATTTTAAATTTAAATTTTAGCATCGTATTTATTTTAACTTTGTATCTTTAATATCTAAGGGTGTACTCTATTGTATAGTTTTACACCCCACGGATATCAAAGTCTACATCTAAATCCTAATATAAAAAAAAAATAATTGGTAAATGGTTTTTGACATTTTGGCCAAATTCTAATGGGTAATCATAAACTGGTTACGGTATCTGTTTTTTTTTCCTTTTAAAACATAAAAAAGATGCAATTTTTTGTTTTTTTATGAAAATATACTTGGAAAACTTTTTAGGATCTGACCATATGCATGAAAATAAAATATATATATATTTTTTTTGTTTTTGAAAGGGAAAATTAATTTAAAAGTTTTGAGATTTTTTTGAAATTTAATTTTTTTTAAGAAGAGTTTTAGAGAAAATTAGGTATTTTAATACTAGATCTGTAACTTACAATGTAAGAATACAACCCAATATTAAGCAATATTGGTAGAAAAATACGCGAGAAAATTAGAAATATTTTGAAATGACCCTTGAATTTTTTTTTTTTCATATTTTTTTTAATATATATTATATTATATTATTATTAAATATATAGGTTGGGCTCGACTCAGTCAACTAGGCTGAACCCAGCCGGGTTTGGTTAGGCCATCATCGACCCATTAGGTTTGGGGTCTTTTTTTTATTTTTTTCCTTTTTTTTTGTTGGGCTGCGCTGGCACGGATCCAACCCAGCCTCAGGGGTGTTAATTATTTTTTCCCCTTTGTGCCGTGCATGCAGAACAAATTATTGTTATGTATGCAGGACAATGACAGGCGGGGGAGATGAAGGAGAAGAAGAAGGTGTTTACCTGTTGTAGGGGTGCAATAGGCATCGCCGGTCTGACATGCAACTGGTGGTGATACCGGTGGAGGAGTTGATGGCTGCGGTTGGTTGTTGGAGAAAAAAAAAGTTTGTAGAGAGAGAGAGAGGTGGTGCACTCACCACGTAAGGTGTTCGGGCAACGACTTATAGTGGAGATGGTGGTGGTCAAACCAATGGTAGGAGTGGTGGTGGTCGAAGGCCATAATGGAGAGAGAGAGAGAGAGAGAAGAGAAAGTTCACGGTGACAGTAGAAATGGGGGGGGGGGAGGCTGATTGTTTGTTGACTTTGGACCTAATTTCCTCCTCCTCTAGGCCATAAAATCCACATCTATTTATATAGGATGGAGGAGAGATGTTTGGTCTCCACTGGTACCAAATCTTGACCCTTGGTTCGACCCAGAAGGATCCCAACTATTGGCTGAAAGTAGTCATTATACACTGTCAGATTTGTTGTAGGAAATGGCTGGTCAGGTTGGCCACTTTGGGGTGGTGCCACAACCATTATGGCATCGATAAGCCAGAATGAATTACACTGGCTTGTAGTCAAATGTCAAGTGATCATTTTGTGTAAGTTTGTCCCATTTTATCGAGAAATGAAGCGTTAAACGCATTGGGAAGGCGAAAACCTAATCAGCCTTTTCGACTGAAAACTTGAAGAATAAGATGACAGTTGCAACAAAATAACATCGTTTTGGCCAATTTCGATTTAGTCATTTGATTTGTGATTTATTCCTAATTACACCCTTAATTGGCTTCAAAACTTTTAATTTTGTGCAATTGTACCCTTGAAGAACTTCAATTTAAGCTCCAGATTTCAGTGCCTTTTTCATTTTTGATCCTTGATTTTGGATTTCTTCAATTTAACCTCTAATTGACCATTATTCTTTTAAATTTCTTCAATTTCACCCATGATTTCATCTGTTTAGATTCCTAAAGTTCGGTGCCTTTTGCAAAATGATCATTAGCTGCAAATTTCTTTAATTTAACCCTTAATTAACCCCAAAACTTCGATTTTCTTGTGATTTTACCATTGATTTCAATCAACTGACTTGGTGAAAGTTAAATTTGGTTTCCTAAGATTCCAATCTTCTCAATTATGCCCAAATTAGGCTAAAAAACATAATTTTCACTAATTAAACCTCTAATAAAATTAATTTGACCCATTTAAAGTATAATTAGTTCTTGCACTTAATTAAATCCTTCAATTGGACCCAAATTAATTCCTAAACATAATTAAACTTTAAATTGGCCTATGATTAAATCAAATTGGTCTATTAAAAATCTAATTATGTCTTTAGGTTAAGTTTTATGCAGATTTATCCAATAATGACTTAATTTGATCTTAAATCTACATTGTCTCTCTAGTTTTGAGTAAAATAAGGTATAATTTGGTTCTTGATTTTGTCAAAAATTGCAGCTTGATTTTTTCTTCATATGAAATCCTCCCAGGTTGCTTTTGCTAAGATGCCAGTCTTTATTTTATTTTTTTGATTTTGAAAAGAAAAAGGTGAATTTAGGGAATAAACCAGAAATGAGTTATGACAATAGGCATGCTCTCCATGCTCATAGTAATGCTCACCTTGATCATTGTCCAAATGTAGATGCTTAACATGAGCAGACGAACTATCACTTTGAGTGCGTGACATCCCTTGTAATAATATCTGTGATTGATGTGAAGTTATATAAGTTTAATATGCTTAACAAAAATATCATAATATATCATAACATGACCTAACAAATTTTTATACATATGTTGTCGATTAGGACATGTTTTTCTATTATGCCATGTGTCATTGCATATACCATACCTATAATGTGCATGACCTTCTTTTGTATCCATTTTGTTATGCAAACAAGTAAATATTTGTCAACCACATTCTAATTTCCATCTAGATGAGTTTGCTTCACTCGAGGTCCAATGTAATCAGCCCATTCTAACTCGTTTAGTAATGGATGAAATGATATTCCATATGCTAATCTGTAGCTCTAAACTGTGTAATAACCATCAATAAACTGTGTGAAGTCTAAGTGATTCTCGGCACAACATGTAAAAACATGTGAACATAGACAATAGAATGTCTGTCATTTACCACATGTGCATGTTCTATCATTCAACCTAACTGCTTGTTTGACTTCTTTCACACACCCAGCTTAATAGGGGTGTTAACCTACAAAACCTGCTCTTCATAGTCAAACAACATTGCAATATGATATCTTGATCTATCGTTGCTTATTGTCAATTCAATCTAAATTGCAAAAGGCCAAATTACTCCACTTTAAATGACATCATTAGCTTCACATCTTCGCTTGACCCAATAACCATTACATCTATAAAATGTTAATTGTACCAGAGTAGAAATAGGCATTGCATGAGCATTTTTCAGAACATTATTAAATGATTCTGAAAAATTAGTTTTCATTTACTATACTGGTGACCATCATCATAACATAAAGCCATTTTTCTTTTGGCTCCCTTTCAAACCATTCTTTATATACTTGGTTCAGGCTACATATTTTTTTACACCACAAATTAAATTTGTGTCTAGAAGATTCATAACACATCCTCATTAAATTTGTTTGGTAGATGGGTATTTGAATTTATGGTTGAAGTTGCTAACAAAATGTCTAACATAATACTAATGGTATCCTAAAGGTTGACACCAAATTTATGCTACTCCATTCTTTATGCCTGCATATCTATCTAATATTATATATATACCGGTTCTCTCACCTGTAACGTATCTTTATAAGTAAAACAAAAACATCTCCAATTGTCATTATTTTCTTCATCAACAATTGCAAAAGCTAACGAGAATATCCCATTATTCGTATTAAAAGCAACTACAATCAATACTTCTCATCATATCGCCCTTATAAATGTGTCCCATCAACACTCATAAGTGGTTTATAGTACTTCAGACCTTCAGTATAAGGTTCAAATGACCAAAAAGCTCGACAAAAAACCATTGAACCATCATCAAGATTTTCTTTGTGTGTCCAATTAACAACTATTCCAGAATTTGATTCCTTTATTGCCAACAACAACCTAAACAATTTCTCAAAAGACTCAATCACCTTTTGTTTTGCAACCCATGCTTTTCATATGATATTTTATACTTGTATTGCAATTTTATTTCATCTTGTATGCTTGTAACCGTTATTGAAAGATTATACATTATAATGGTTGATATAGCATTAACAATAAAATTTGCCTCATGTTATTGGTGGTCTTTATGGACAATGGTCAAGATACACGAGTGTAACCTTTTTAACTTTGCCATCTCAAATAAATCTGACCTTTTTATGATTGAACAAATATAGAGTTCGACTGTTGAACTCGATACTCAACCTAGTGTGTAATGTGCCACCGTTTAATGACATTAACCAATTTATTTTTACTACTAAATACTTAACCAATCTCCAAATCAGACCCTCTTAGCATACATCTATGACTAAGTGCCCAATTATATGAAACAATAAAACTAGACCTAGAAATATCTCTAAATTCAGGAGCATGAGGAATAATTTCATCATCAATATCATTATCAACATCAACATCAACATCATCATCTTTATTTTCATTAGGCCCATAATAGTCAAATATATGTTGATCAATAAAATGATTATCAAACATAATATAATTTATCATTTGAAGCAAATCATCCAACAATAAATTATTTTTACCTCAACCAACTGAATTTGAAGGACCAACAGAAGTTAGGACACACATAGATTTTGGTTAACTACTCATATACAATATCATCATGTTCAAACCATTTTGAATGAAACAATCAATCATTATCTTAAAACTACCATCACATACAATTGGTACAAGATAATACTAATGTTCATCAATTTAACACCTCCAATTTATTTCAATATCAATATCATTATAATTCCACCCAAGCCCATGAAAAATGATTTCTTTCAATTCTACATATGACATGTCTAAATTACTAGTTAACAATAAAATGCTCCCGTCATTGTATGTGATACTACTGTTCACTTCAGGAACAATATTACCATCGTAATAACATAACATAACATAAATATGTTATTAGATATTCTATATATATAAAAAAATTGTTGGTTGTTCACTTTCAATTCTACATATGACATGTCTAAATTACTAGTTTGATTTTTGGTTGTTTAAATGGAAAATTCCAAGTAATTAATGAGTTTTATTTAGAGAGAAGTGAGGGCATTGGTGGTTTTTTAATGATATAGAGATAATGTTTGTGTGTTGTTGTTCTTCAAAATTTTAATTGATGCTGTGCTTATAAAGTGTGATATTTAGTTAATGTCACGCTTCAGAAGCACGACAGGTAGTTATCGTGTTTCAGAAGCGTGACAAGGTCAAACTATTTTATCATTTCACCATATCTTTTTCAAAGAGTGTCATTCCCCTAAATTTTTTAAGTTTACTATGCTAATTTGACAAAAAAAAAAAAACCTTGATAATTTTCACAAACCTACCAAATACTAATTATGCTTAGCTATATATGCCAAAGATTCCATCGTTTTTGTTTTAAAAAGTCTTTAGCTAGACTTCATCATCAACTAAGTGCTGGTTTGTTGTTAGGGTCCAAAAATTGCTAAGGGAGGGGCAAGTTCTTTGATTGTTTTTTCACTTGTGCTATCCAAGGCTTTTTTATGCACAGTTCTGTCCTTTTGGCATATAGATCCTTGTGATCTCTTGTTTTCCTTTTATAGACTTATTCTGCTTATATGTATAAGAGCTGGTTTAGCTACGCGGTGCTTTTAAGGTGTAAACTGCAATTTGCATCTCATAGACAAAAAAAACCTAAATCAACCAGGGCAAATTATATAGTTTCTATGATCTTTAATGCATGTGATCATCTTATGCATCGAATATATATGTTCATAAGAGGGCCGGTTTCATATCCAATGGGATATATGCAAGGCTTTATTCTGATTCTCTTGTATGCCTATATATTATTAGGTGTTTTCATGCATTTTATTGCCTATAAAAAAAAACAGAAAAATTCTCTTTTTGAGGTTGGTCCCTCAGTCCCCTCACCTACCAAAGAAACAAATGCAACAATCTGTGCATGCTGCCTTCATATGAATGTTGGCTTGTAAAAGGGGTCCAGCCCCCCCTGCAATTCTCTATAAGGTGTATTAACCTTTGTCTCCAAATGGCCCCCGGGTATCAATCATATATGGCATTTTGATTCTCTGACCTTACACTGAACACACTTTTAGATTTTGAGAGAGGGGAGAGGCTAACACATGCACATTTGTGAGGACAAGCACTAGAAATTTTGGGGAAGGAGATGAATTGAACCAGATTAAATATGGCTACGAACCAGAAGCAGTGAATTTGCCTTCTCTTTACACTTATTAGAAGTAAATGAATAGAGAGAGGTCGCTTCTAGCTTGAAACCTGTGTATTTGAAAGCCGCCGAAATATTAATCTCTAGACACAAACTTAATTTGTAGGCTAAACAATATTCATTACAAGGAATGGAAATTACGTAGACTAGTAATCAAACCCTAATATACATTAATTTGTATAAGTCATAATAGCAAACTAATGGCATTAGGAGTAGATTATATGTGGATATATTACGAACAACATCAAGTATAACCTACCTATATATGTGCAGTCCATTAGTTACTTAAATGGATTATTGTAGTCTCTGTTTGATTCTGGCATTTGATTCCAATCCCATATCCTGTCTGGAAAGGTGGTTGGTAGCAAGTTTGGTAGCATGTTGAAAGGCAGTGACTGCGATTGTGGTGCCATACTAGAGAGCGGTGAGGGTTGGTGTTGTTGAAGAAGATAAAATTGCTGCTGCTGCTGCTGACCAATGTCAGCTTGTTGGTAGTTAATTAGTCTATGAAGATCATCATAGACTGGATTCGACGACACTGAAGATGTGACAGTGAAGAGGTTAGGGCAGTTGGGGACTAAAAAGCTGCTGGCAGCTTGCTTGGTCTGGTTTAGAAACATTCCTTCTTCTACTGAAGCCGGCAGTTCAATTGAGGTACTAATTGGATGGTATGCATTGATGTTATGCTGGGAGAGTCCAAGAGCTGTTGTGACATCTGAGCTACCGCTTGCATCTGTTTCACTCATCTTCTCCATTTCAATTTGCTGTGATGATTGTCCCAAGAAAGGTTGAAATCCTTTCACCGTAACATGACTCTGGTGTTTCTTGTCAGATTGAGTCCCCCTCGATGAGGATGCCCGTGATGGAATCGAACGAGGGAGAGATGGGTGATCTTCTATCCCAGCTCTCTTGTAGACGCAACAAAGTGATATCTCAGCCTGAAATTTGTTTTTTAAAAAACAACAAGGAAACTTGTGAAAGAATCAATGACTAAAAGAAGGAAATAACCAAAGGAAGAAACTTCGAACACCAAAATAAATTGTAGGCAATGAAAATTTACCCCACTCTCGACAATGAGCATTGATTGCAGTTATGAGGGAGCATTAATGGAGTAGAATTCAATACATAGGGAAGCTTTGTGGGCAATTGAATTAAAGTTCATGCATGCTGATGGTACCATTATAAATTTTGTGAAGGATCCATTAAAGAGATTGGAACTTAAATGTCAGTATTATTCCTAGCAATCTTCTTCTCCTTGTGCCTTTATTTCTTCCGGCTGGCTTACAATATTTATGCACCTTTGGTACTTCTCTTAGCTGGCTAGAAAGCTAGCATATATATATCTATGGTGTGCTAGCTATGGATCGATCTATAGCTTAAAAGAAGATTACTAGCAAGCTGCTCAATTGCTTAAATTGAACAATTCACTCTGCACGATTGCTTAGAAGAAGAAGATTACTAGCAAGCAGCTCAAGTTAGGATGTATCAACTAGAGCTCTAGGAACTAGCTAGGGTTAATTACTGAAGGGAAAGAAAAGGGATTGAAATTCATGGAAATATGTAGTTTAATTCGTGGGTTTCATTTTTTATGATTTGAGATCAAGAAAGCAAAAACGATGATGAGAAAACAAATAAGAAGAATATTGTATTCATAGGATTCTTGATCACAATCAAGAAACAAGGGAAAGATTCGTAGCTAGAAGATCAAAACAGGAGGAAGCCTAGGCTAGATGCTACGGGCGCGTTGAATTGCAACCGAAGATGATATAGTAAAATCAAGTACCTTTTGGTATCGCTCAGTTTCATGCTGTGGCAACCGATATTCATTCATGATCCAACTAGTTCGGATACCCTTAGGAGCTTTCCCGGAGTAGAAAACTAGGGTTTTCTTTAAACCAATTGATCTTGAATTCTCAGCTCGGATCATCCGGTCAGCTCCTGTTGCCTTCCAGTAGCCTGAAGTGGTCACACGATTGGGACGATCCCCGTTTCGATATTTCCTGTCTCTAGGGACATAGAAGAACCATTCTTTCTCTCCAATTGCAGCCAAAGCTGATCAGCAACACAACATATAAATATATATACATCATCTATCATCATTCAAATTTGAAACTAGTAGTTTAGCTATGGCACTTGACAGAATGGAAGAAGAAGAAGAAGAAGAAGAAGAAGAAGATATATAAAAGAAGGGGATTAGCATATGGTATACCAGGAAGTTCCCAAGGGTCATAGCTATAAAGATCCAAGAAAGTAATGAGCTCGACATTGAAATGTTTGCCCTCAACCTTACGGCGAAGGTAGAACTCAATGAGTTCTTCTTCGGTAGGACGGAAACGAAAGCCAGGCATAACCATGTCATGCTCATGATCATCATCATCATCTTTGTTGTTGGTGTTGTCGTTGCTGTTGTTGTTTTCATCGTTGTGGCTCATGGTTGCTGCAATTGCCATAAACTAGAAAAGACTAACAGGGAATTAAGGATAGAAATCAAATCCAGTTGGGGCTTGTCATCCTCCTCTCTTATTTATACTAGTTGAGAGAACTGTACGAATTGAGCGGTGCTGCTAGCTGCTAGCTGCGAGTGCAAGTGGGTATGCTACGGTATAGACTATAAGTGATCATCATGGTTAAACATGGTGGACTATTTATGCCCATAAAAGTCACTCTTCTCTTCTCTCTTGTATCTCTGGAGAGGAAGGAGCATACTTGTCAGCCTTTACTTAGTTTAGGACTCGGTCATTAGGTTAACCACAGTTTCTCACTTTTGTCCATAATAATAACATCCTTTTATTTTTTTAAAAAAATTATTTTTTAATTTTAACATATTCGAGTTTGAACAGGGTTTAGTTAGGTCAATCTATCTAGAATTTGATTACATCAACTTAAGAAATAGTTGGAAATAAAACTAGTCAGAATTAAACGTGAGTTAACAGTTGATATATCTAATCAAATTAGATTTAAGGCTGATTTAGTTTTGTTTTTTAAAAGTATTTTTGAAAAAGATTAAATTTTATTTTTATGTTTTTCTTTGCTTCAAATTATTTTTTTGGTATTTTCATATCGTTTTGATGTGCTGATGTTAAAAATTATTTTTTTAAAAATAAAAAATATTATTTTTATATATTTATGAGCAAAAAATACTTTAAAAAATAACCGCTACTATATTTCTAACTAACTTTTAATAGCTATGAGAATGAGAAATTGAGAGAGAGAGAAAGAGAGAAGAGTTGATGATAGGAAACATGTCCACATAACTTTCAAGCCCTACATGTAAAGAGCTGGTATTCCATGAGGGTGTTTAAGATGAGAAAATGATATATTATCAAATATATATATATGAGAAAATGACATTTCAAAAGGAGGCCAGGGTGGCCACAGCGCCCCCTTAGCGGTGCCTTTTGGACCTTTCTTAGTTCTAACCATACACACCAACGCAAATTCTACTTCTTCTTTTTTTTTCTTTTTTAATGTATTTAACGCTTAAATTCACCCAAAACTATGGAAACAAAAATAGATTTCAATTCATCCACTATTTCTCGAGGCCTACCCTTGTCGCCAATACCCAAGGCCACAAGATCAATTAATTTTGTTCATTACTTGCAAAGCCAGGACGTACCTGATAAATCCGTGACCCTCCATCGATCTCACAGGTTATACATACGACACCAGCATTTAATTGGCTTTGTTATATATATATATATATAGTTTAAATGTACAAATAATATTATAAATATTGTTATTGTAAAATATTGTTTTCTTAAAATGTCATTAATTATAACTTTTTTTTTCTTCGACAAATTGAGTATCTCTAGGCTAACTTTTCTTTCTATGTAATATTAATGACACACCCCTCACATCATCCTGATATATTCTGAGAAATTCAACAATTAAATTGCTGGGTTTTTTTTTTCAAAAAAAATTAAGAGAGAGGGTTAATAATTAATTAAGAAGAGAAAGAAATTCATCTAGCTAGTTGTAGAAAAGTAATTGGTAGGGAGGTGGGCATGGGGGCTTAGAGGGAGCAAAATGCATATAGGTGGGGGATGGGATGTGAAAAATGAGTTGTTTGTGTTTGTTTGAGGTGGGGTGACATGAGAGTCAAGGCTCAAAGGATTCCCGTGACTGCTCTTGCTGTGGACACTACCATGGCTGCCTTCTTCTTGTTTTTATTATTTCCTCTCATATCTCTTAATTTCAAACATTTTATTCATTTGAATTGTTATTAAATATTATATTGTATGTTTATCAATCTATTTACTAGTTATTATTTACTTTTCATTCTGACCAGTAGCTGTATCATGACTGGCAATCTTCTCTACAGCTTTCTGCATTTATGGGATGTGCACAACTTGCAGTGCGTTCCTTATAGGCTGTGTTTGTTCAGTGTTTTCCAACACAAAAGACAAAAACATGTATTTTTGTTGAAGATATAAATATAAGTAATAATCAAGTGGCAAGGAGTCAATTAGAAAGAAAGGATATTTTTAATTAAAATTCTATTACTTGTATTTTTTAATCAACATATAAGTATGTGATCGATTAAAAATCTCGAATTAACACTCTTTTTTGTAATTTGATTCTTGAAAGTGACCACTCACCTATGAATCGATACAGAAATATGTTCATGATACAATAAAAAAGAAGAGAGAAACAGAAAGATAAAATAAATACATGCCATATAAAGTTGTGAAATGAATATTTTCAAAATAAAAAATATATATCCCTGTTATTTTCATCTCTTCTATCCTAAAATAGTAATCATACACTATATAAATGTGCTTTTCAATAGTTTTTTTTTTCCCATGCTTTTTACTCATCCATGCATGTTTCGAAAATATATATACATGTGGTTATTCTCGCTTTGTTTGTAAAAGCAAAACCGTGTCTTATTATTGAACTAAAACCATCTAAATGCATGGGGTCCTTAGGAATCCAAGAAAAAGAAACCTAGCTACAAATATAATATTCTTTCCTAAAATTAGTTAGCCAGTAAGAGGAAGAGAGGTTATCATTTCTAATTACTAATGTAAAAGGTATTGACAATTTCTTAGATTTGTCTTTTTCTTTAGAGTCTCAAATGGTTTTGGAAAAGAAAATCAAAGCATTCCCATAAGGATTTACTTGACTCGCATTATGGGATCGACTCTGCGTACATGCACATGCTTACAAAGTTTAGCAATATTAGAGATAAGAGATAAAATTTTCAATGACAATGACTATACCAGTTGCTCTCCATTCTCATCACCATATATATATATATATATATATATATATAGATGTGGGACTTGGGAGACTTGTAGTAGCAAGCTAGAAAATACTGGAACCTGAAACCCTAGCTAGCTAGAGTCAGGGAGTACTGAACTCTCTATCGATCCTTCCAACAAGAAAATATATATATTCCGAAGAAGATTTGGTCAGTACCCAATTTAGAGATTTAAATGGTCATCAAATTACAATTAGGTAATATACTTTAACAAGAATGAAGAAAGTTAGGTTAACTATTCATCAACAAACCAATATTTATTGACTTTATATTATAAATCTCTTAATCATATTAATGAGATTAACTATATCATATGATATGAGGCCATAGAATATTTATATATGAGACCTTTGTCATCACTTTCATCACATTTACCCCACTTGATGGCCCAACAGCTAGTTTAACTAGACTCCTACTTTAGATTCGGATGGATCTTTCATTCAGAAATGCGAAGAAAGTGCCACTACTGGAAAGTTGTAGTCTTCTTTAAGTGCTGCCAAAACCTTTGACCTCTCTTATAATTTTGTTTTTTTTCATACTTTAGATAAACCTAGCTAGCAAGCTTGTGATTGGGAGGTAATGAAATCAAATATCTTACACGGTGAGAAGGATGGTCTCCATGATGGACGGAAACGCGTTGCAG
>Ga0307515_10016344_pt1 | contig 13595 bp, 1 predicted proteins | sample 17_EM_MG_FD_194513 | JGI IMG/M metagenome (GOLD analysis project Ga0307515, IMG submission 194513) | Populus trichocarpa ectomycorrhiza microbial communities from riparian zone in the Pacific Northwest, United States - 17_EM | ecosystem: Host-associated > Plants > Roots > Unclassified | place...
GTCTGCTTTAATACAAGAGATAGTCACCACCGTCTAAATAAGCATACGATACTATACGTATTTCGTGCCCCTAGACACGACTCACTACCATTAAATTGGTACCAACACTATCTAATATAATCTTACTTAGTGCTCTATATCTTATAAATACTTCTTTAATATAGATTCTAGTGATATCCTCTACTGAGATTTCTTCTATATATGCTATCAAATAGCCCTACTTAATTAACTTGTCTACTATTATTAGGACTATATTATACTTCTATTTAGTAATAGGATCTTTTAATTTTAGTAACTTTATAATAAAGTCCTATAATATTATTTCCTATAGATATTCTAGCGTTTTAACTAGCTATAGCTTTCTATACAGCTTATACCTTATTAGTTTATTTCTTTAGTAACTTAGGTACTCCTTTATAACTTCCCTTACTAAGCCCTAAATTCTATTAATAATATACTCCTCTTAAAGTCTTAATACTAAGCCCGCGGCTCTATTATATCCCCACACTATTCCCTTATAAAAATCTTTAATAAATCCCTTTATAATACCCTTTAGTATATATATTGGTCACACAGAATGACTTACCAATAACGACTACTCAAGTAGGGTTACAGTGATGTTGGTTAATAAAGCTTATTAATTGGAATGAGGGAGGGCGAGGAACCTAAGGCTCCTCGCCACGCTAGTGCCGCGGCGACACATAATGGCAACTTGCCATCACGTAACGGCAGTTTGCCGTACGTGACGGCAACTTGCCTTATTCCCAATACTAGCAACTCTTCTTTTATAGTTGCCATCTATATACAAATACTGCTTAACTATCGTAACAAATATAAATCCTCCTTATTTACTATTGCCATTATAATATAAGTCTCGCTGTCCCAAAATTTGCCTCTTAGCACGTAGTGCTCTCTTGCTTAGGAGTTGCAGGTAGGTATCTTATTCGAAGGGCCGCTAAGGCGCTAGTAGTAAGCGAGCTAATAGCGATTTTCTATCCCGGGGATGGAAAATCCTAATTAGCTGGGTTAAGTCAGGGTCTATAGAATGTTATACTCCCCCCTCCTAAAAAGTCTTAGCAAGAGAATTTAACTAATTAGATAACTTCGACCGCCGGTTAAAATTTCTAGATATCTTAAGACCTTACGTAACTAAGAAATTTCTAGGGACTCCCTTTTAACCTAACCTTTAACTTATACACGTAGAGTATTTGTGTTAATAAACGTCTCTAGTGCCTTATTTAGGTTCGCCTTTATTATCGCATCTACCGGGTTATCTTAGCCATTAATCCATTAAATCTTAAAGAGTTTTTAACGCTTATAGGATTGCCGAAGTGCCATAATATCGATTATAAGGCGCTTCTCCTTTATAGTACCGAGCTTAACTAAACACTTATAGAGGGAATATAAGTTAGTGTATATGATTGTAGGGATAATAGGAACTTTAAGTTAATCTATAATTATCTTTAGGGTAGTTCCAATTGTAATTACCACATTAACTCCGCTAACTATTCTATATATCTCTAACACTAGAACGCTTCGAGTGACGCGTTTACTCTTAGTTAAGCTCTAATAAATAAGATTACCGTGGATCGTGAAGTTATTCTCTTTAGTAGATTCGTTCGCGATAATAATCTTATATCCTAGCTAGGAGCTAAAATCTTTATTATTTATAAACAATCCATTAATAAATATAAAGAGCTTAGCGGTAGGAAGATTAATAGGCACGTAGAGTAGTCCCCAATTAAGATGGTTTATTTGCTAGGAAAGACGCTTATTTAGAGCAAGAATGTTATCCTTAGTTAGTTCCTAGTATTAAGCGGCAACAGAGAGATCGAATAAAGCCTTAGGTTAATAGATAGAAGCAATATAAGCTCTGCGAGCGCGTTGCTCTACGTATCCTTGCTTTAGAGAATTAACGTTAATAACGTTAATCTTCTTACCTTAACCCCTTTGGCGCAAAGTAATAGAATCCTTATTTAGGGAGAAGATATATCCATTAAAGAGTAATAGTATTATTAAATTAAGCTTTTCCTTTGGCTTTGCCATAAGATTTGCCTTTATTAGCTCGTCTTCTTTAAGAGCTAAGAACTGGTCGTCTCCTAAGATAATTATATTATTAGTTTATATACTAACAATTCTAAATAGAGTTCCTATAGTTATAATAAGGAAGCAGGAATTAAATATAGAAGTAGTTATTAAAAGCTTCTCTTTATGGTGCTTGCTATAGGTAGCCCACCAGTAAGTTCCTGCCTCTGCAATTCCATATAATGGCTTAAGCACAACCATAATCGTATCTTTAGGGTACTAGTGGCGAATTTGCTCCGGAAGGTATGCTAATATTAAGCGCTAAAGGTATATCTCTAATTGGGTATAAGCTTAAGTAATATCTTATAAATAAACCGCTATTCTATTCTTTATTAAGGAGGGAGCTAATATAATAATGACTCGCTAACTAGCTCGTTAAATCGTAGGAGACTGCGTAAGAATTACCTCCTTACCATTATTGTTGTAGCCTTAGATAATAAGCCTTAATTTCTTAAATAGGGCGTTAGTAGCTTTGCCCTTAATCTCGTTAACCATTCTTAACTTAAAGATGCGAACTCTATTAAACTTAGTAGGGTTATACTTCTTAAACTTAAAGACTCCTCTTGCAATAAGACCATCGATCTCCTACTTATTAGATGCTTAGAAAGGAGCTCCAGAAGTTATAATATGACCTTCCTTTCGGAGCTATTTTACGAGCTTAAAGTTAGCCTTCTCCTTAGCTGTCATAAAGGCCATTAATAACTTAACTCCATTCTTAATAGCGGCAATAAATTGCTCTTTAAAATTAATAAGATATTGGCGATTTCGTAATCCCTTCGGGCGACCCCTACCGCGTTGTGGTTGCGGTATATCTACTACAATTATATCAGGATTATAGTCGTCTTCTAGAGTACGTTAATCGTGGTTCTTCTCTAAGGTATTTTTTAGGGTATCCTGCAAAGGCTTAAAACTATTATCCTTATAGTAAGGCTTAATAACGGTTAAACGGAATTAAGTAGGTCCGTAAGGCATCTAAATAGTGCAAGTTTAACTATTAATTGCAATAAGTTAATATGGGCCTAACTATCCTCCCTTTTTACGCCATATACGTACCTTAGACTGGAGTAGTAGATCGAGCGTAGTTAAGGTATTTGGGCTATTTCTTATTCCTAGTGCGTCGTTGACCTAGCGTATAGCGTAGAGATATTATACCTCCTTCGTTACCTTATAAATAGCCTTAGCTCATTATATAACAGAGGGAGATAGTAGAGAATTATTAGTTATTTAAGGGTAGGCGCTAAAGACGAGCAATATAGGTATGAGTTTATCCGGGCCAGCGGAATCGTTAACGGCTTTAACAGCTATTTACAAGGTAAGTTCTTCGCTAGCGTCCTCTAGTTCTAAAGAGATAATCTTATATACGCGGCGTAATAGCGCGTGATATTGTTTTACTTTTCTAATACTATTATATGCCTTAACAGGGACTTCCTTAACCTTAATTGCTATTGCCTTTATCTATTATTAAAACTCTATAGATAAGAAGTTCTTTCCTACGTTATAGACAATTTAATTAGGGGGTCCTAAGTAGATATTAATCTAGTATAATTATAGAGTATCCTATACGTTTCTAGCTAACATATCCTTTAAGAAACGTGCGGCTTAGAAGGAGGTTAAGAAGTTAATAACTTAGAGTACTAGCTTACTACTAAGGTATATAACGTTAATAATAATACAGAAGTTAAAGTCGTAGTTATCTTTAAGGCTAAACTTAAATCGGCCAGGGGACTTCTGGTTTATTTGGCAGTAATAGCAGTACTTTATAAGATGCTTAATTGTCTTAACCTTAACTTTATAGCCTACTCGCTAAAGGACCCTAAGCAGTTAGTAAATAGATAGGTGGCTAAAGCGACGGTGTAGTTAACGTAACTCTAACTTAGTTAAGTGGCTTTAAGTAACACTCTTTTCTAGTTAATAAAGGAGCAACCAGAGGTAACCCTACTTGCGTATAACGGGTACCTAATTATCTCCCTAAACGAGTACATTCTTAAGGTTATTAAGCTTAACGCCTAATTTATTTATATCTTTAATGTAAAATAGAAACGGGGTATTTGTGGGAATAACGTAGAAAGTAATGCACCCTAAGGGGGTTCGGACCCTAATTGTGCTAAAAGAGATTGCAGTACCCTTGCTAAAACAAATCGTGTATTAGCCTGCCGTTAAATAGTTAATCTAAATAGAGCTATTAAGCTACTAAAGGGCTCAAACTTAAGGTTCTCCTACTATAGATACTCCTGCGGCTCTAGTGTCTGGCATAATACTATAAAAGACGTTCGCTAAGTATCTATTATTAAAGGAGAACGTAGAACTTTCCCGTAGCTTATTAAAGATATCTAACTTCGTAATAGAGTGGAGCGTAGATTAGTTATTAAGAATGGTAATGGTTTATATACCATCTACCTTACTATACTTAGTAAAGTATTAGTCGGGTAAGTAGTCCTTAATTTTTATATCCATAAGGAGCTATTCGGCCTTATTAACCTTACCCTTAAGATCTTCTACGCCTTTATATTAAACTAGGAAGCTTTAAAAGTAGGCTATAATAACCTTATAATTTCTAATATTTCTTACACTCTAGCGAAACTTGTTATATACTTCCTTTTGCTTATTAAGAGAATACCTAGTTAACTAGCAATTTGGTTTCTTACAAACGTAGCACTTCTTCTAGCGATTACTTTAAAATAAACCTCTATAAGGACCTCCACCTTTACCTTATAGTCGTTAATTATACCCTCTACCGTATTACCTACCCCAACCACTATATATTTAATTAGTCCAGTTATAATTATATTAATTAGGCGGGTTAATCAAAGTAGGTTAGAGTTAGGCGTTAAATTGCTATACTTCTTAAGAGCGTAGAGCGGTGCTAATAAAAGATCTTAATTAAGTATATACTCCTTCGTAAGTATTTATAGGATTAAAGAGAGTAAGGTTATATTCTTTAATACCTCGGTATACGCTAATAACTTAATTACGTAGGCTAAAGTCCTCTTAATATAATTTGGATAAACTACGCTAAATCGTCTAAAGTTAATTAAAGAGCTTTTAAAGATAATTAAGCCGAGGGACACCTAGGTTTGTAGCAATAATCCTTAAAAAGGTAGTCTCTCTCCATTCTAATATATACTGCTACTTATTCTCTTCTATTTTAAAGTGGTATCTTAACTTATATATTATGCGGTTAAAATTATATCCTTTTCCTACTAAATAATTATAATAGAAGGTACTAGCTCGGCCCTTAAGCGTAACGGAATAAGCGTTATGGTATTAATTAGACTCTATTTCTACCTTTTAGCAACAGTTATAGAAGATATATAGTTTTAAATTAAGAACATTATATAATTCCCTGCCAAACTTCTTTTCCTAATCTAAATAGAGCTTCGTAAGCTCTATAAGTAATTTTTAACTGCCTCTAATTTAAGATTGGGATAGAGGAGGTGGGGGTTACATTGCAGGCTGTAGTAGGGACGTAGGTCTAGTTAGTGGAGTCCGAAGGTCGTTAAATCGCGAAGTAATAGGATCCTATACCTGCTCTTGTTAGGGTATAGTATTTAATATTAAGGTTACGGGTTAAATTGGATATAGAGGAGTTAAAGGCAGAGGTAGGTTCGTCTCTAAAGGTGTATTACTTAGGTTCCATTATAAGTTAAGCTTCCTTATAGTGCGTAGTTAGTGCTTAATCTCTTATAGAGTCCATTTATACTCTTCTTTTGCGTTAATAACCTACTCCTAAATGTTATCTCTAATAGTACCCCCGTCCTTAGGGACAAATACTCTATTCTCCTAAAGGAAGTTACGAAAGTCCTATATAATATACTTATTTACAGGGGCCCATGTTTCCTTTATCTATTTAATAAAGTCCTCCTTTATATATTCCCATAGCGCGGTATTATTATATTTACTGTCCTTATGATATGCCATACGGTATAATAAAAATCTATTTAAGTCTTGTTTATTAGCGTTTACAAGGTTAATTATAGCTTTATTCTATATCTTTAGGTTAATATCTTCCTTATACTTCTTTAGGTAGGTTAATGCTATAGTAGGTATAAAATTAACGGGGTATCGTACGTCGAAGGTAGGTAGGATTTTCGGTTTTATAGGATCTCGTAGGTTTGCTATCAAGAGGTAGGCAATTTGAGATATTATTTAACGCGTTTTGGACGTCGTTTGACGCGTTTCGGACGTTAACTTAGGACCCTAGGTTTAGTAACACTTTTGACCTAAAGTACTTAACCAAATCTTCGTAAACGCGGTTGTTCTATATAATAGACGCAACTTAGTATCTCCTAGTACTTAGTAACACTTCTATTACTAGTTTTCCGCAAGTTTAAGATAGTATAGTATCGCCGGGATCCATTCCATATAAGCGTATATAGCACCCCTATACAAGACTGTCTCTTCTATTTAAAAACCTAGCTGCTCTGTGGTTGACTGTGTATTTAACCACTAATTAGTATTAGTTACATAGGGTGACTCACTAATAACGACTACTCGAGTAGGGTTATAGTGATGTTGGTTAATAAAGCTTATTAATTGGAATAAGGGAGGGCAAGGAACCTAAGGCTCCTCGCCACGCTAGTGCCGCGGCGACACGTAATAGCAACTTGCCATCACGTGACGGCAGTTTGCCGTACGTGACGGCAACTTGCCTCATTCCCGACAATATATATTGCTTTTTAATTTTTATATCGCTCTATATCTAAATCCTTAAATTATACCTCTTAAATTCTTTTAGTCTAATTACTTTCTAGTAGCTCGTGTTCTTAGGTTGCTATAATCTTAGGGTAATTATATTTAATTAATCCGTTACTATATTTGCGTAGTATTGCCCCTAATAGCTTTTTATTATTTTATAGTTTAGCCTTTTTACTAAGTATATCTGCCCTTATATTTTCTATGCCTTTAATATACTAAATCTTAAAATAGTATTTTATAAGTATCTCTACCTATTTAACCTATCTCTAATTAAGCTCCTTTATTGTTAGGAACCTTATTAGGTTCTTATAATCTATCTTAACTATAAATAGTTTCTCTATACCTTATAAGAATGCTCTCTATTTTTTAAGTACTATAACTATACCTAATAACTCCTTATTATAGATGTTATAGTTTAGTTCCGGTAGTATTATCTTTTAACTATAATATGCTACTAGATACTAGATATTTATATACTTCTATAGTAAATATACTCCTAGTATAAAGTCTAATATATCCGTTTCTATAATCGTTTTTAACCCTAATTAGTAGATTTTAAGGATTAGTTCCTAGGTAAACTTTATCTTAAGTTTCTAAAAAAACTCCTTTTATTTATTTCCCTATATCTACGGTTCCTCTTTCTTTATTAGTCTTATAAATGGCTTAATACTTATTAACCACTATACTATAAATCTCCTATAGTAGTTATAAATCCCTAGAAATAATTTTAACTGCGTTATATATTTTTTGTTCTTATTAACTTACTATAGCTTTAATTTTTTTTAGGTCTATATTAATATAACTTAGTTTAATAATAAATTTAATAAAATTAGTCTTCCTAGTAAAGAACTCGTATTTCTTAATTGCTATTAGTATCTTTTCTTTTTATAATTTCTTTAAGACCTATTTAACGTATTCTCCGTGTTCTTCCTTACTTATTAAATAGATAATTATAATATTAAGGTATTCTCCTAATACGCTATTAATTCGCTTTTAGAATATTGCTAATATATTTATAAGCCCGAATTATACAACTAATGGCTTATATAGTCCTTCCTTTAATTTAAAGGCTGCCTTTTATTTATCGCCTTTCTTAATTCTAATTCGGTAATATACCTACCTTAAATCTATCTTTATAATGATTTACGCGTTGCCTATTTAATTCTAAATTTTATTAATTAAGGGTAAAGAATACCTATCCTTTCTAGTAATGCTGTTTAATTGTTTATAGTTAATGCATAGTCTAAGCTTTCTATTTTTCTTTAGTAATAAATAGTACTAGATAATCTACTAATAACTGTAATAGTCTAATATATCCTTTTTATAGGTTTTCCTAAATAAACCCCATAAGTGCTCTTAACTCTTCTTTAGTTGGTTTATAGATTAGAAAAAACTTTAGACTTATTTCTAGTTCTAACTCTATTTTATAGTCCTATACTATATACTTTAACAGCTTCTTACTTTTTAGGTCATATAAACTTTTGCTATACTTATAGTATCTCTTTAGTATATAACTTAGCCCTTTTTTAGTTTCTTTGTATATTGCTCCGACTTAGTACTATATTATCTTAGTTACTATACGCCTCTTACATTATTAAGTATTTTTAATATTAACCTAACCTATAATCTAATTGATCCTTAGATTATATTTTTATAACTAGGGTATACCTAATACTGCCTTATTCTATTCTAATAGTAGGATATTAAAAGATCTCTTAATTTATCTCCCTTTAATAGTTATTTAAATAGGTTCTGTTTTAAGGTTAATAATGCCTCCTCTATAGGCTATTAGATCCCCTAAAATTGTTACTAATAGATAAGAGTGCCTCTTCTATCTATAAGGTAATTCTTTTTTTTTTACTACGACTAGTAAGATATGGTTTTTAGTTGCTCTACTATCTATTAATACTTTAAACTACTAATCTTTCCAATTAACTTATAAATTTAGGTGTTAACCTTAAATTCCTTTAAGGGTCTAAGGCTTTACTATTAGCTCCTTTTGGTTTTATAGGCCTCTACTAGGCCTTTACTTTTCCTAAATATTAGCTGCTTAATTTTGCTGCGCTTAGCTTATTCTTTAGCTAATACCTAGTTTACTTTTTGTCCTTAATATATTATAGATATATATTCTTTAGGTATTTCTACCACTATTATTTATCTAAGTATTCTTCCGTAAGAAATCCTTTTAGTTAAAATATTAAGTTTTCTAGCTTCTAAACTTTTATTAGATGCTATCTATATATATACTTAGCATTTCTATACTATCGCTCCTCTAGTACTTAATATATCCTTATAGAGTACTTTTAATTCTTTTTTTTAAAATTTTTTTTGGGATTTTTATGTATATTATATATATTATCTATATATATAATCCACGCCAATATATAATATACTATGTGCTTTAGGTTAACTCTTAGCTTATTTTTACCCTTAAGTTTAAACCTCTATCGCGTTAATCTAAAGGTTATAGCTTTATTTATAGGTATTAAGATTTATTATTTACTTTTCTAGTCCTCTAATTACTCTTTTAGATATTTTAATATTATAATTAAGGCTCCTTTAATATAGTTTATACCTTTTTCCGTAATTAGTTAGTCTTAGATAACTCGCTTATCTAGCTATATATAAAAGTCCTCCTACTTATTATTATGTCGTTGCCTATACTACTTTGAGTATAGCTCTTTAAGTATATACGATCTATCTATAAGGAAGTATCTTCTTATTACTATATTATAACAACCTTTTATATATCGTTCTTTAAATCTAGTTAGGATTTCTAAATCCTCTTCTTCTTCTAGTTTGGTTAGCTATTTTGCCCTAGGTATACCTGTCTTAGGTCTATTAATAATCATTTTTATAAATACTCTTTTTTCTAAATAATCCGTTACTTTTAGTATCTACTTTTACCACGTAAAGATTTTATTCTTAAATTCTTCGCTACTTTTATCTAGTCTTTTTCTTACTAGTAGGTTAAAGCCTTTATATTTTTTAACCGAGGTATTAACTTTTTAATCCTATTACTAAGCCTTACTTATAATTTCTTTAATAGTCCTTATTCTATTGCTAAAATCTTAGTTCTATAGGATTCTTAATCCCAACCCTGCTTCTTTTTTAAGCTATACTTTAGCCTTAGTCTAACTAGGCTTCTATAGTGTTTTTATTTTATTTTACAAGTTTTAAATCTCGCTTGTCTTGTTTTAAGAGTCCTATACTATATTTTCTACTCTAATCCATTCTTATAGACAGCTAGATTATATTTTTATCCATTTATTAAAATATTAAATCTTACTTATCTCTTCTTAAGAATCTTATGCCTTTAGCTCTTTGCCTTTATTAAGTGCTAAAGTAGTTTATTATCTTACTTATTTTACGTCTTATAAAGGGATAGATATTATATTTAATAGAGTCTTTATTTCTATTAATATTTCCCATTCTATAGTAGAATTATCCTTTACCTCTATTACGTATTTAAGTTTTATATACTCCTAGTTAGTTACCTATTTTCTCTTATAATTACTACTAATAGTCTAATTATTCCGATCTTTAGATCTTATTGCCTAGTAAAACTAGTGCGTAAGAAACTTCTTCACTAACTACTAGCTAGCTATACTATTTTAGTTCTAATCTAGTCTATAGAGTTAATCCTGCTCTTTATCTAACTCTCTTATACCCTAAAGTCCTTTTAACTTAGGCTCTTATAGCTAATAGCTTGCGCCATACTTAGCGCCCTTATCCCTTGCACCGATATCGTCCTTAGAGATATAGCCCGTGCACGTAATTAAGAACATTAACTTCCTTGCGTCAAGTTATCTATTTATAACTTAACGCGAGGAAGTTAATGTCCTTAATCGCGTGCACGGGCCATATCTCTAAGGACGATATCGGTATAAGAGATAAACTTAATATACATTATTATAATAAAACGCGAAGTGATTAATTAAATATTTCTTAGTCCTGCGTAACACACTTATATCCGTATTATTATACTTTAATAATCTTATACCCTTTACTACGTAGTTACTCTAACTACCTTTATAGTCTTTGGCGAAATAACTCTATTTTCTACAGTTTATATAAGCTCCTTCCTTATACTACTTTTTTTGCTATAGAGTTTGCCTAAACGTCTTCTACTACTAAAATCCCTAGTTTAGCCTCTACTCCTTAGTCCTATAATTACTTAATCCTTAACCTTTAGGTTTCTATAGTTTCTTATTTTACTTTCTAGATTCTTTAATACCGCTTAGGTCTATTAGCTCCAATCTACCATTCTATAGTTTTTAATTTTGGCTTTATTACTGCGTACTTTACGCCTTATATAACTATAAAACTCTATCTTACCCTTTTTTTTGGCTTACTCTCTTTAATAGATCCTATTATTAATCTTAATTGCTTAATCTATTAATTCCCTTAGTATATCCGTATTTTCTATTAGGATAATTACGTCCTAGACTTTTACCTTAAGTCCCTATTTATACTATGCTATAAGCGCCTTATTATTCTAATTAACCTATATAGCTAGTATTTAAAACTGTGTTATATACTTAATTACTAAAGTTTATTATATTAGGTTTTGAGGCTTCCGTTCTACAATAGTTACTACCTTTAAATCTCTAAATATCTATATAAGTCGGCTCGCAAACCCGTTCTAGCTTGGGAATATATACTTAACTTCTAGATTAGTAGTTATATCTCTACGCTCCTATATTTTCGTAAGGTAAGATTTAAATTACTTAAGCGCTCTTCCTGTTAAGAACAATCCTATATAGACCACTTAGTCCATTAGTATGGCAAGCTTTATACCTTCTTATATTACCTTAAAGCACATTTATATAAGAAATCCCTTAAGCTTTAACTTCTCCCCCAAGAATCGCTCGACCAATAGTAACTTAACTTTTACTACTCCTATTCTATTAATTCGATCTTTAAGTATTTAATTATTATCTGTTAATCAATTAACTATTTTTTATAATTAACTTACTATAACGAGCCATAAATTAGTATCTCTTATACTGGTATCCCCGCTTATCCCTAAGGTGGTTACTACTATTAATAGCGTTATAACTAGTGCTTTTAGTGGTATATTATTTAACTTATTAATACTATAACCTTAGTAGTAAATATATAATAAAGCCTTATAGGAAATACTATGGTAGACTTGTTAATGGGCTAGGTATATAAGTAAGAATAAGTTAATAATATAGTAATAACTAATAGAGTAGTTACCTAATAGATTAACTCTAATTATATTCTAAGATTTACTATACAGAAGAGAACTATCTAGGTAGAGACTAAGATCCTTTAAATACATAATACTGCGCCTAAGAAATGTATTAAGTACGTTAGTGCGTTAGTATATTAGTATATTACATCCCTATATTCCTATGTTCCTATATTTTAAACTTATAACGTAACTGGCCACGTAACTTAGCTACCCCTTATTTTATAGCTTGATTAGTTTTAGCGCCTCCTATACTATTCTAAATAACCCATTTATATCTCTTCTTAGTAGTGTAACTACTGCCGATATAAGGTCCGTAACACTTTCTATATCTCTATTACCTTAAAGGTAAGTAATTATACCCCTTACTAATTACTAAAAGCAAATTAGAAAACGGTAAAGCCCTTTTTTTTAGCGTTAAAAGCTATAGGTAATATAAATACTATAGTAGCAGAACAACTTTAATATTAAGTAATTTCTTAATATACAGTTTATAGAGGGTATTGGTTATAAATTAGGTAGCCTCTGTACTAATTAGCGGCTTTTATTATTATATTCTACTCTTTTAAACAATATAGCATTAGGACTAGATAGGATTTTAAATAAGGCCTTAAAGACCTATAGACCACTTATAGCACCTTAGCTTGCAGACGTAGCCAGAGCATGCTTTGCTATAGGCTACTACCTATAACTTGAAAGATCTATAACAACGTTTATTTTACAAAAAGAAGGTAAAGCAGATTACTTAATCCTAGGAAGCTACCGCCCTATTGCCCTAGAAAACACCCTTAGTAAGATCCTAGAAAGGTAATAGCGGACCGTATAGCAGACACGGTTAAGGAATACGCCCTATTACCACAAAGCTAAATAGGAGCAAGAAAGAACTGACTAACACTATTAGCACTTACGCTACTCGCTGCCACTATTAAATCTGCATAGGCGATGCGAAGGGACTTTGTAGTATTAATGCTTAGCCTAGATATTAGTGGCGCCTATAATAACGTACCCTACGAGCGCCTCCTATATATCCTTAGGGCAAAGGGCTTCCTAGAATAGATTATATAATTTATTTAAGGGTTTACAGGCTAAAAAGAAATATTATTAGTCTTTAGCGAATACCAGAGTCCCCCTATTATAGTTGCAATAGAAATACTATAAGAATTACCTCTTTATAAGCAACCTGCTTAATACCTTTAAGAAAGGGGCGACCTAGGGGATAGGCTTTGTTAATAATATAAACCTAATTATATATGGGCCAATAGCCACAGAGAATTGCAGAATACTAGAGAAAGCCTATAATACCTATATAGAATAGGCAAGACGATATAGAGTCTAATTCTTACTAAAGAAATACCAGCTAATCTATTTTATAAGAAAATATAACTAAGCTGTAGATCTTTAGCATATAATCTATATCTAAGGCTTTAGGGGTTAACCAGTTTAAGGCCCAAGGGTATTAGAAGTATGGGTAGATAGTAAGCTTTAGTGGAGCGTATATATAGCGTAAGCGGCCTATAAAGGCTAAGTATAGTACATCGCATTGTCTAGGATCGTTAATTCTATATAGGGTCTATGCTTCTAGAGGTTACGCCTACTA
>Ga0307515_10016347_pt1 | contig 13592 bp, 18 predicted proteins | sample 17_EM_MG_FD_194513 | JGI IMG/M metagenome (GOLD analysis project Ga0307515, IMG submission 194513) | Populus trichocarpa ectomycorrhiza microbial communities from riparian zone in the Pacific Northwest, United States - 17_EM | ecosystem: Host-associated > Plants > Roots > Unclassified | place...
ACTTATTTCCACTTTTCTGCGACATTCCAACTTTTTTTCTAGCTTCGAGAAGTTATGTCCCCAACTTTTATAAGTTGATCCGTCATTTACAGTGGGGAATCCACTCGTTTTGGCGGATGGGAAAGTCAGCTAAAATAAGTTGATGGTCGTTTTACTGATGTTGAACTTACCAGGATCCTCAGGATATAAGATCCTTTCCCACAGGATCGCAGGGTCGATGAACAGGCGTGGGGAATTCTTGTCAGCAAAGATTGGAAGACTTATAGCGACCTTGGAACCACGGCTGCTTCTGGTGTTTGTCGTCAAGGTTCTGGATTGAGATAAGTCTCGGTCGTCCTCTTCTCACGGGATGTCGATTATGAGAAGCTGGGCCTGTGCTTACGGGAAACGGGCGTGTGGATTGGCGATCTCCCCTGGTAGGAATAAACTGTGATTCGAAACAGCGCCGACCGGACCAGAGTATGGGTCGGTGAACTGTCCTGGAACCCCGAGGTGGGGATATGAGGTGAGGGTCAACGGAATCTTGTTCCTCTTCAAGTGTTTCTGAGCGAGTGAGTGTCTTGGGGACGAGAGTCAGGAAGAACTGCCTCCGGAAATAAAATTTCATCAAACCTATAGCGCATGTTGCCTTCAACCGTCAGGAGATTCGCGACTTCGTTCGAGTAGGGAGCACCAGGAGTTGACTCCGACATGAATCGACCGTAGTCCGGGTGGAACGACTGTACAACAACGCTGTATAACAGTGAAATTTAGCTTTTTGCTTTCCAACGGGATCATCCCTTGGAGCGACACTCACTGGTCCGGGCAGTTGGACGAAATATCGCCGATGACAGCATGAAGCTTTGCTGAGATCTCCGATTGTCGGAACGATAGTTTGACATTCCTGGCGTCATTATCGAAAGACGCAACCATGTACTCGACCTCAAGACACGGTAAGCATATAACTATGCCGGTCAATTCCACGTGTGAGTACCTCGTCGCCCCAGAACAACCCATCACCGCACCGGTCCTTGACCCGATCCCACGTGTGCAAGAACTGAGTGATCCCACGGGACCGGACGTGGTCGGTGAGCTCCTGTGCATCTGTCGAGGCGAGGCGAGTACTAAAAGATATGAGGCCCATTGGAGATAGTTTGCGTTCAAGGCGACATGGGAAAAGTTGGGGAGGGAAAACGATATGGGTTTGCTGACAAATTCGCAGTTGGTCCAGTGTTCCGGGGACAAAACGTTAGCTGGGAGTATGAAAGAAAAGCCAGCAGGTACATACGTGTGCACGATTGCCAACCAAAACGAAAAAGAAAGCGCAGGAAGGGATGAGGGATCTCGACACCCTCCGATATTGCGGAATTGCGTCTTCGTAGTTCCGCTGGAACAGACACTCTCCGTCGTGCCTTCACCACGTATGCCACCAATTCGTGCGCATAATCTACTCTGGGTTCTGTTGTGAAAGTTGGAAATCGTGAAGAATTTCAGCAACAGTAGGGCTCCACGGAAGTGTGACCAGCTAAGAGACAGGAGTCAAATATTTTTACCCGCAACGTCAACAGTGGAACGCACCTGATTCTTTTTAGTGACCGCCTCCCGGCCATCCACCGAGGGTACCTCCAAGATCTCAGACACCTCAAGCTCCGTATCAGGTCTTCGGTTCGTATCATCCTCATCTCGCCCCCTCTTTGCGCCGCGACCATCTTTCCGTCGAGTAGAAGCGGTTCCCCCAGTACCAGTCTCTAGCAGAAAAGATGAAACAAGTGACTTGAGACCGTAGGCTGGGATATGCACTCGTGTTCGCGCTCTTTGAGGTCGATGCGGTCGAAGCATTCTTGAGAGTTTTCGCCAGTTCCAGATTTGTCTCGTTATACTTCAGCAGCAGAGCAACAGGGACCCATTTGTCCCACCTACAATAGGTCAGAGACGTCGGGAATTGGGCATCGTGGTGGCACCGACCCGCGACGTGAACCTGTGTAGTTCTCGATGCTGGGATAGGAGAATCATGACAGGTTTCTCAAGGTTTCCATTTCCTTTCGCCGGTTCCGAAGATTGCCACGTGGACGGGAATGGGTATTTGTGGGTATAAATAAATACAGGGTACGGTTCCAGACGATTCAGGGCGATTGACAGATAACATCTACTACACATCAGTAATCCGGCTGCCCAGCGACCGCGTCGAGTATAGAAGATTTTGAGCGGGGAGGTCAATAACTGGGCTCAAAATCCACTTCGTTTGTTCCGAATCGATTGCTTTCTTGCCTTGCAGTCGGATTTCTTGGGAGTACCGGATTTCTTGGGAGTACCGGATTTCTTGGGAGTATCGGATTTCTTGGGAGTATCGGATTTCTTGGGAGTATCGGATTTCTTGGGGGGGTCGGTTTTCTGGGATGTGTCGGTTTTCTGGGGTGGGTTGGTTTGCTGCGGTGGGTTTGTTTGCTCGGGCGGGCTGGTTTTCTCGGGCTGGTTGGTTTGCAGGGGTGTGTTAGTTTTCTGGGAGGAGTTGGTTTGTTGGGAGGAGTGGATTTCTTCAGGAGTGCTGGAAATCTGGACGCGGACGGGCTGCCCACCCAAATCTACGATCTCGGGACCAGGCAGGGGGTAAGTCGTCTGAACGGTCCCGTCGTAAAGCTGAGACAGATAGAGATGAGTTGGTCTCTCGGAACGAAGCGTAGGTATATCACTCACGTTCCAGAAGATTCCAGGGGTGGAGTCGGTGTAAGCGCTGCAGTAGAAGGGCGGGTATGTGAGCGTTTTCGTTAGCAAAAAAGAATGACCTGGACATTACCCCGGAAAAGTGACACCGGGTGGCAAATCGCGGGTTCCACTTCCGGTAACTTCGATTTGTATACAAGATGGGTATAATTGAGCGCCACGGGCAGGATTTTTGGAGTAGAGGGTGTCGGCCTCGTGGAGTGCGATAATCTCAAGGCGGAGGATATACTTTCCCGGGGCCAACCCAGAGGGAATGGGAACGTCCCACTGTAGAAACCGGTTCAACCAGAGTGACCATCTATCAAAAAGAACACGAGAGCTTACCTTTCCTTTGTTTACCCCATCGGCCCGGATCTTGTCGGTGGTCCAAATGCCAGTGTTACCCTCGTGGAAGATCTTGACCCAGACATCACCCCCACCATTGGAGCTTGCGGGTGCGAGGTATGCAACTTCGAGGCATATCAAAAAGTGTCTGATGTAGGTTGATGGTTCACGTACGCAATGGTCCGTGGTGTGATTCAGCTATAATGTCGTCTCCACGGTTGTCGTGATCTAGGAGCGGATAAGACACTTTGAGCAGCGGGGAGAAGTTCATACGTACACCACTCCGAAGTCAATGTGTGGCCAGCTGGGACTGTCACATATTCTGGAACAGAGTTTTTTCCGTTGACGTTGCAGGCGAGATTCGGTGAGGTAAGGTCCTTGACGGGGTCATTGTTCGGGGGCTGTCGAATGTAACGACCCTCCCCTTTGCCCTGATCAGAGCCGTCCACCCAGACAGACCACACACGAGAGTGGGCGCTGACTTCAGAAATGAGAGTAGCGGCGATAGCAGCGATTGCGAGGAACTTCATGGTTGGTTTGGGTACCACGATAGCCGAAGCAACGCCTCCTTATATACTCGGCGTGCTCGGAGGGTCTCGAGGTTTTCACCACATGCTTACCTCCAGGTTGAACGTTCATCCTCCAGGTCTGTTGGTGAACGACCTTGAAACGCAATCGTGAGCCATCGCGCGGATTCTGGGCGAAGTTCCGACCGGTTGCAATGAGTGCTGGTACTATAACAACGAGTAAGGGTCGCAACGGAGATCAGCAACCCACAGAAGTAGGTGATCGACCCGGTTCTAGCGTGGATTCCCAAGTCTACGGTCAAGAAATTCGGGAGCTTGATCGCGTCTTGAATAGGCCTGAATTCCTAGTCTCGGCGCAAGCCCGGATCGGCGGAGCCACCTCACGGAGAGGTTCGATCTTCGATCGGCCGGAGGATGCCTATTCAGAGGAGAAGGCGATTGCAAATCGCCGGGTTTGGAACGAGCCTACCTGAATTCCCACCAGTCCGCATATTGCTATCAACCCATCAGCACGAGTCTATCGTGTTTTGGAAACGTATACCGTGAGGAGTCGGAGGCTTTATGCAGTAACGGCCCTCCAGGGGGAAATCACAAATCGAACAGCAGAAATACAAGTTTCGCTCGTAATCCCCTTCGACATAGCGATTGATTCGTAACTCCACTCAGGCGGGACCGGATACACTGCAAGTTGACCGTAACCCGGGCAAAATAGACTCGCGTCCACGGGAAGGCACATCTGTTCCCTTCCACGCATTAACCCACCTCGTTTTATTTGAAATCAGGCGTCGCCGTCACAACGAGGTACGCACCTCTGGATTGCATCGTCCCAGGCGTAACTATCGGCGGCGAGCGATTACTCAACGGCCGGTGTTTCTGATACGCTTGTATATCCTAATGTCTATCATGCCCGCTATACAGGTAGAATGTGTAACAAGCTCGGGGATTGATCGTAAAGATCAGATCTTTTGCCAGGATCTGGTGGGCAATCCCCACGGCCGTATTGGAGGGGGTCTTGCGGATTTCTCTGATTCGGTTTCCCCAGGTACCCATGTAGTCATGCGCAGTTGATGTTTCAGACTCTACCCACATCAGAGTCTGATGATGGGTAACCCGTGCGGGTTCCTGTGTGGTTGTTTGCACCATTCACACCCACCCACACCCACAACGCATAGTACGTGGAGTAGCCAGGACGGAAGCTCGAGATGTTAAAATACCTGACCTGGCGGTGTAAATAGTGATATTATAATAATTAAAAGGGACGATAAGAGATCCATGAGGGAATCGCAACCGGAATATGACCCGGAATTGAATGCGGCCAAAAGGGACGTCCCACTTCAATACGCATCAGCGTTCACTACGACGATAAATCAAGAAAGCCGCGTGGCGACAGTGATGCTACAGGGGGTCCGTAGCTGAGGAAAATGTTGGAGAATTCGATGTGATCCGCAAGCTCGCGTGATCCATCCGGGGGTTTGCTAGACGAGCGTTATGGGTGCTCAGGATTATCTAACTGTGGCTTCCGCAAAATCAATAAACCCAAAATCCCGGTGTTGTTGTTTCGATGCAGCGTTGAGTCTAATAATTTTCTCGATACAACTTTTGCCAACTTGGTGTCTTGGATGCTTTCCTTTTTTTCCACTTGCTGCTGCGTTCGCTTGTGCCACTTCATCGGTATGTCATCGTTGCGGACAAAATTTTAGTCAAGTTCAGTCAAATAGCCCCACGGCTGCCGGTGTACGTGTGGTACGAGGGAATGGCAGACAGCGTCTCTAATTTTAGCGTGATAAATGGCATTCTATCTTAGCAACTCCTGCCGCCCTGAAAGAGTTCCAACAATGTGGCCACTGCTACAGTGCCGGTTGGTGGCATCCTTACCAGACCTTCGAGATGATGGTACCCGATTGTACGCGACCAAGCGTCGTTATGGTGCTGGTACCTGACGGTACGCGAGTAGACGCCTGGGCGGTTTTGTTGATTACCTTGCTTACAAGGTTTCTCCACCCCCTAAATTATCCCGCCTGAACGAACATCGCAGCATCTCCGCATTCGTTTGGCCCTGTTGTTACCGGCGCTAACATGCCGCTTGATCCGACAATTGTCCAATGATCGAACGGTAAGTAAGTATATGGGACGCCTACTTTCAACGCGTGTGGAAATTCCACACAAACCCGGGCGATATGGGGGTATGCGAGTCGGGGATGCTTGTTTTATTTATTTTGTGCTTGTGCAATACATAGATGCTGCCATGAAGGCAAGATGATTCTATATATTCCTCTGTTGAGGAGCACTGAATGGGAGACAATCGAGCCGTTGCGGGAGTTTGATGACAGATTTTTTGGGGGCCGGCCGGCCGGGGCTGGTATTGGAGGGATGAGGCCTTGAGAGTTTGGATGATCTAGATGATAAAATGAAGCCCTGGCGGCAGGAAATAGGTTCCAGGTCAGATTGTTGATCTGTACGCACACATTTGCTGTAGAGAAAATTATGTACAGATAATCACTCAGCCTTGTGCAAGCAAGGTTCGTGCCGACCGCAGTCGGCGCTTCTCTAGTGATTGTGGATACGGCGATATCGATTGATCACTTGAATTCCCAGCAACGTTCCACCACGCGGATGGTGGGGTGTTCTCTGGCTGGAGAAATGATTATGTTGTAGTTCCGAATCGGCTCTTTCGAGACAAAGGCGGACGGAAACTTCACTCGTTCTATTCTTTGGATACTGATTCAAAGTAAATACTCCGTTGCCCCCGGTGTTCGGAACCAAGAATAAACTTTGTTCGTGTTTGACAACAGCCCAAAAATTACAAACAAGGGCTCCACGATTTTGACACCACGGGACATGCGGCACAATACGCTACTGTCCCTGACGAGGCGAAAAAGTGTAGGAAACCTCGGTACTTCCAGTTGCAGGGGAGCACGGAAACGCCAGTGTCCTATTGCCGCCCCACGACCACCCAACATCTACAGTTTATTTTGTACAACTCAAAATTTCCCCTTTGAAATACTCGACAAGGTAACCAAGTGGAACTCACGGGAGGGCGCTGTGGACATCGATCAGAAAACAAGCTATATGGTGGTTTGACGTTTCTGAAGAAGACCTGAGTGAATTTTTGCATTCGTGACCTCCAGGAATGAGCACCCTGGGTCGGAACGGCCGTTTGGTGATTAAGTTGGCGTCCACGGGGAGAAAGCAGCCAAGCCATTGTAGGCGAATCTTCTCCATGCCCTGGCAGAATACCACGGTGGTATATCCGTTCCGATGAAATGTCAATGCCGACGGCCGACCGCAGACTGGCATCGCAGCTGGTCCATCAATACCATTCTAGCAGTGCCGGAGTCATAACGGGTCCTTTGCCAATAACGTTAGATGTCGCCTCCGTGACGTGTCAAAGCCATTGTTCAGAGCGGAAAGGTGGCGAATGCGGTACTTGATCCGGCTGGAGTAGCTGAACGGCACGAATCTGGGATGCACCAATGTTCAAGAAGAGGGATTGGCATCTGGTCGATGAAGTAAACATTTTCAGGCGGAAGGCAAAGATCACCCATGGAATATCGGACCTGTTATGGGCGGCCTGCAGGAGACGGTCCGTATCTGGCCGGCATGATGGACACGGTACCACGTGGCCCCGCTTGTGAAGGACGAAACCCAGCCAAAACCAACCACGCCACAGGCACAGTACCGATTGTGAGTTGGACGAGGCGCGCGAGGTGCCATTACAAGTCACTCAGAGGTTGCCCCAACCCGTCCCTCGAATGCTGCGACAACGTTGCAAACTTTGAAAGGAGGTCGTGGGATACTGCTCCACTTCGGATGCAGGCCCTGGAACGATTCCGAACTCATGTCAGACTCAACCTGGGCAACGAACACACATGGGAATCAAATTGTAGCGATATGTAATATGAATACTGAGTATCATATATCGCGTGGCCATTCGTCTATTGCACAACCCTCTTAAAGTTGAAGTAGCACGTAGCTCCAAGAGGACGAGCCTGGATAGAGTGGGGGAAAGAGAGACACGGTGAGTATCTGCATCAGAACACCTTATCCACGATTTCACCCGTACCTGGTGAATGTCGTTCCTGTCCGGGACAGGTAAAGGATTGGGGAACTTCCCGTCCTTATCCACAAGGTCATACTCATACCTCATCAAGAAGAAGGCCAAAATCAACTTCATCTCCAGCTTGGCCGCCTTCATCCCCGTACAAGGGTGCCTACCGGCTCCCCAACCGAGGAATGGATAGGCAACGTTTGGAACCGGGTCCGGTCGCAACCACCTATCAGGGTCGTACTTGTATGGTTCCGGGTAGATTTCGGGGTTCAGGTGGACGTCACCCAAAGCATACGCGAGGAAATCCCCTGGTTTGACCACCTGTTCGCCTATTTTCATCTCCCCACGAAGGTTTCTTCGGAGGGCGACACCACTGATGGAGATTCGTTGCGACTCCCGAATGCAGGCGTCGAGGATAGGCAGTTCATCTTCCCAAGCGGAGACAGGAATTGCTCCGAGTTTATCGTATAGTGTCCCGGAGGAGAGGGAGTCGCCGAAGTGACGGGAAAGTAAGTCTTGGATCTCCTTCTTGCACTTCTCTCTCCACTCTGGGTGGATGGCGAGGTCTGTGAGCATCCAGCACGCTTGATTGGGTGATGTCAGTAGATCTTCGCGAACCACGTCAGATATCGGGACATACAGATGATACCGGTATTCAGGATACCAGCGAAAAGCACCCCCATGACGAACTGGAAAGGTTGGATCAGACCTCGGAAAACTTCACACAACACTCGTTGGGGAACCTACCCCAACGATATTCTGAGTCGTCTCTCCCTCGGCGATCAAAACGTCAATGGCATCGCTCGTAAGTTCCGCGTCCCTCCTGGTCTCGACGTAGGTGTAGAGCATGGTGAACAGTTCGGTGGCGGCCCCCTTTCCTGTCTTCCTTGCTGGGCTGGGGAACCAGGGCAAAAGCAGAGAGGTGGGAGTGGCACTGGTCTGGAGGGTCATGAACAGCTCTCCGATCTTCTTGAGATCGGCATCGTTCTTTGTCAAGTCGTGACATGTGGTCATACGGGCGGTCATGACGAAAACGAGCTGAAAATGGGAAATTCAGCACCAGTCCCGAATACAGATGGAAAGTCTCACGTCGTAGATCTCGGTGAATGGGTCGATTCTCCCGCTCTTTCCGTCGTTCCCCCACTTGTCAGCTTTGTCGACGATATCCTGCAGCAGCGTGGGAAGAACTAAAATTGAAGTAAGACTAACACTCGAGTTCAGTGGCTTTACAACGGTGATCGCACGCACCGTCTTGCATGCGAGTCTTATTGAGGAGCTTATTCAACTTCTTATTAAAGAGGGCGAGGTTCCCATCCTCATTTTTTTCTGTCGCTGCGTCCACATCATCGACCCGGGGCGCCTATGACCATCAGAATCAGTGGAACGTTCCGTCACCATGCGAGAGAAACGCGCACAGCTCCCATAAGAATCTTGTAACCCTCGTCGAAATCGAGGTGTGGGTTAGAGAAGAAGGCTTGACGAGCATTCTCCCCGGTCAAAGCAATGATCTTATGGTGGAGGACGTTGAAAGAGAAGCTCTTCCCGAAGTTTTGCTTGAAGTTCGACTGGAGGAAGTCGTACCGGCGTTGAAAGAAATTCCAAGCATGGTACAGTTGGAGACCCCGCAACTTGGGGAATTCGTGTCCTTTATCCTTGGAGCTGAGAGCGTAATAGACAGCGGTTGTCGCGAGGATGGCAGCCGCACCGACGGCACCAGCGACGAGCTGGTTATCCTCGCCGGCGGCATTCAGGATGGTAGAGTTAAGAGCGGACATGGGGAGGATAAGGAAGGCAGAGCAGGAGGGCGCGGGGTTTTATTCCGATCCAGATTGGGCGGGCGTGTTCTCTCGGCATTGTCAGGCATCGTATAGAGACGCAAGCTTTGATGTCCTCAAAGTTCGGCTCAGGTTTGGTTTATGTAAATCGAATTTCTAACCTCTGTCACAGCCTTCGATCAGGTCGGATGTTAACACAAATACCACCTCCGTCCAATGAGAACTCGCCAATCTCACACCATCCCTCCTCGTTCTGTTTTTTGTTTTTTGCATCCCTTGCGCTGATGCTCTCATCGGCCGCCGTCGCCAATGCGTGCATTTGGAGGCCTGTGGCGAGATGACACGGCATGATAGCGTGTACCCCCTCCTGGCACTCGACACTTGACTTCTCCGAGCTCGACCCACAAACGCTATCGGGCACCCAATCTTCAGCATCGCCGGCCGCCGTCGTTGCATCACTCCGGTGACAACTTTCAAGTTCGGAACGATCACCTTGTGGGTGGCCGGTTGTACTGTCACAGCAAATTGATCCTCTTCAAATGTAGCCTCGGGCCCCAGGGTTCAGTGTTGGTGAACACCGACGATTGCATTCGCCCAACTGATAATTTAGCACCTGGTGTGCGGACACCCCGAATCGGACGTTGGTAAAACCCTGGCCCGGGAGCAAGGCCCATGGAAATGTCGACCCCCGCCGAAGCGAGCAGGAACGGACGAGCGCTACTATCACGCCCAAACATCAAATTTCGTCACTTGTTGAATGCGAAATGTGCGCCCAAAACCAAGGACACTTACATATCTCCCAACGCCGAGGCGGACACATTTCGGCAGGGGGACGGCACCAGTATGTAAGGCTGCCTCGAGGCTCGAGCTCACGACTGTCGTTCACGCTTCCGATTGATTTGTGATGGATCGGCCTTTCGGGATGGCGGGCGTGAATCACGAACGGCCTCATGATCAAGAATTCATTGTGCGGGCTCAGTTGTAACGCTTTTCTGGTGCACCAATAAGGATCATGGTTATGAGCCATCGGAGTCGCAGACTGTGGTTACAGGATCACAAGTAATCATTGTCCGCGGGAATGAATATCTTGCCCTGCAAATGGCATGAGATATGTGTCCCTCGTACTGTCCAATGGGATCATCGGCAGGACACTGAACATGAGTGGTACTTTGGATACGAGAGTGGGCGCGAGATTTCGCTGCTAGTCACACCTGTCGCTCATAGTCATCGTTGAACTCCCAGCCAGTGAGCATTCGTCCAACCCCCTGTGTGCCTGCAGCAGCAGAATACAGCGACGCAGCTCGAAGCAATCTCCAAGTTTGACGCTCCGGGAGATCATCAAGAACCTGACAAGTAGTGGAAGAAGGTAAACCGCTGCTGTACCCGTTCCCACCACAACACTGCATGGCCTCCAGCGCGATCCCAACCGCCTTCTCTGTCAGATAAATAATCGTACCCGCATAATCTCTGAGGCTCACATGTCCGCTGTCACACACGGCCGCTCAGAGGTCGGGATGCGGCGAGTTTCGTATACAAGTCAGCGGTGTTTCCTTGCATGAGTTAACTGAATTGGTGACGCTCATGGACGTAGAGTCAAAGGCGTAGTCAAGGGCGGTTTGCATGATCCCCAGAGGACCATCGCTCAGCACCAGACGCTCAAGGTCTCGTCCAGGCATGAGGACGGCTGCGCCTCTGTCGACCGCTCCTAGCACGATTTCTAGTGTTTTTCGTGGTCAGTAAAACAAGATATACTGGGTGTATGCGTTTGTACCCAACTCGTAGACGTCTCTTTCCCTCATGCCAAATTTGTCCAGGTTCTGGCGCATCGAGAACCCCCCGAAACCTTTCTCGATGATGAATGTATCGATGCTCTTGGAGAGCCCTCCCAGGCGAGGTCTTCGCACAAGCGACCAGGGCCGAAGCAACAGACCCGTTCGTGATCTAGAACTCATTCCCGCACAACTTCCAACCACCGTCAATCCTCTCCGCCTTCGGCTTCATACTGAAGACATCGGTTCCATTCCCTGGCTCGCTCATGGCCAGACTTCCCACCTTCTTCCCGGAGATGAGACCTGGTAGGTACTTTGCATTGTGTTCTGCTGTTCCCCGACGGTGTATCTGGTTGACGCACAGGCTCGAGTGGGCACCGTATGAAAGGGCGACGGAACTGGATGACTGGGAGAGTTCCTCCATAGCGAGGGTGTGTTGAAAATAGCGTTGGTGGAGACTGCCATGCTCCGAGGAGACGGCAATGTCCAAGAGACCTATCTCACTGGAAATCTCCCAAAGGTCCTGGATGTTCAAAAGGGTGTCGGTGGGTTTGCCTAGGATCGAGTGACGAGAAGTAACGTACCATAGGGGAAGTGTTCGTCCGGTCGATCTCGGCAGCTCGTCGTGCGATTTCCTCCTCAGTAAACTAGTGAACCGCCTCCCGGGACTACGAAACACGACGATTGAATGTCCAACGTTCAACGTTAAGTCAATCAACGACTGTACCGGAAAAACTTCAGCTTATTCTTCGGTCAATTCTGCAAGGCTGACATTGTAATGCGACATAAGTGACTGTTGGAGCGGCGGCTGCTGGCTTTATGGCGCGCTAGCTCGATGCATTCCTCGTAGAAGGTTGAAGCGAGCCTGAAAGCTACGTTCTAGGACGATGGAAAGGTCGATTTTGCTACGAGGATGAGAGGGTGGGGAAGATTGGATCTGGGGACGCCGTCGGGGAACTCGGTTGACCGGAACGTGGATCAGAATTTCATTCCCACGAGTACTCCGACCTCTTGTCATGTACAACCCCAGCGCCGAACCTTCCGGGACACGCGTACCCGAAGGAGGTGGGTTACACCAGTCATGCCCATCATAATGTGCGGTCCAACAGGGGTGTAAGCCTCTCGCGACTCAGGCGGAGGGACGGCCCGGGAAAAGTTGAGATCACTGGACGTAGATCACCAATTCGAATCTTGCTCTTCCGAACCGTTGGGGCTTTCAAATCCTCTCGAACCCTGAAAATTCCCCGTTTTTTTTTTCGTATACAGTCAAACCTTTCCCCAACCAATACTCCAAACATATCGCACGGGATGCAAGGTATACGCTCCTGCTCTCACGATAAGAAAACATGAACACGTCCAAGCGGGAGTCAATCCCCAAGATCAAGAAAAATACAATGTCGTTGATACGGGTGATACGCGCCAATAACCAGGACGAAGGCAAAAAAAACCGGGCCAAACTCGGCAAGATCACAAAACATGTTTTGACGGGCAGAGTCCTCCGCGCAGATCCTCTTCTCAGCCTCAAACATGCACCTGACCACATCCCTCCCGCTTCTCGATTCGTCCTGAACTTTTCGGGTCCAGATCAATGACTCGTTAAACTCTCTGACCCAGATCCAGCTCACGATTGGAGGTAGTTTTGAGCCTGATTACTCGGGAACTCAAAACCATGATTGAAGTCTCTAACCGAGACTCAATCCGCTCGAAGCACAAGGCTATCACCGCATTCCTTCCATACGCGGTCTGGCGAGGCGAGGTGGTAAAAATGAGTTACTCGGTATGCTGTTCCGGCTTTACGGGGCTGTGATCTTGGGGGGACAACTAGAGGCGATAAACCCCTCCTCCCTCCGTGCCATTTCCCTGAAACAGATCATAATACTTGCGTCACCATACCTACCCTGGGAGGACTTCACAACCAACGAACAATTGATCCAACTATTGGCCGTGGCAGCCTCGACATTCCCGTATACCAACGACATTGGTCAGAGTGTGGTCGACACGTTGCTGCGGATCGCGAACGATACCTCCCTACAATCACACATTCCCGTTGGGATGTGGTCGTGGTTGAACAAGCGCCCTTCCCTCCCCCGTTTCTGCTGGGGACGTTTCTACGGATCCACCCGACACGTTGCGCGGGCAGTCCGAGCACTCGGGGACATCGAAATTCTCAACTCGTACCTGTTCCTCATCCGGTCGGAGTGGGATGGACCCAGGTCTCTTCGTCTCGGCGAGGCGTATGCCTCACTCTCGGAGTGTTTTAGTGGAATCAGGATGGGACACCACCGACAGGATCTTCTCCGACGGCTGGACTGTGTTCTGGGGCAGGATCATATATCCGGCGCTCGATACACATGCCATCAGGTCCTCGAAGAAATGATATGAGGAGCTCAGGGAGGTGTTGCGAGAGGGAGATGGGTAGACGACTATTACCTTTATTCGTAAGCTGCCT
>Ga0307515_10016348_pt1 | contig 13592 bp, 12 predicted proteins | sample 17_EM_MG_FD_194513 | JGI IMG/M metagenome (GOLD analysis project Ga0307515, IMG submission 194513) | Populus trichocarpa ectomycorrhiza microbial communities from riparian zone in the Pacific Northwest, United States - 17_EM | ecosystem: Host-associated > Plants > Roots > Unclassified | place...
AGAAGCCCACCCAGGCGCGCTCCTCGGTGCATCCGGGCAGCTCGGCGAAGACGTCGCCGAGCCGCCGCACCCACTCGTCGGGAACATCAGGTCGCTCGCTCATGTGTCCGAGTCTTCTATGCCGCGAGGACGCCGTCGCTGCGCCCCCTACCCTCCGCTCCCGCCGGTCACGGTCGCCTCGCCGTCGTACTTCCCCTCGATGACGTCGGCGACCCGGATCGGCCGGCCGAGGGTCGCCGACAGGTACACCGAGCGGACCGTGGCGAGCGCGAGAAACCCGGCCTCCAGGTCCACCAGCGGCTTGCGGCCTTCGCGGATGGCGCCGACGATGTCCGTCCACTGTGTCAGGTGCGGATTGCCGTAGCTCCCGGTCTCCTCGGTGATCCCGGCGCGGACGGTGGCGAGCTCCCGCGCAAGTTGGTCGCCGTCGACGCCTTCGGCGTCCCTCGTGTGGATGAACGTCCGCTCGTCCTTCGCGATGACGGCCGACCCGTCGACGCCGTGGATCTGGAGGCGCACACCGAGGTCCGGGTACGCCGCCGTCGAGGCGTGCAGGGTGGCGAGCGCGCCGTCGGCGAACCGCAGGACGGCGACCGCCACGTCCTCGACCTCGATGCGCTCATGCGCCAGCCTCGTGGTGTGCGCGACGACGTCGACGGGTTCGCCGAGGAACCACAGCAGCAGGTCGAGGGTGTGCACGCCCTGGTTCATGAGGGCGCCGCCGCCGTCGAGCGCCCAGGTGCCGCGCCAGGCGGCCGAATCGTAGTACTCCTGGGTGCGGAACCAGTCGATGTTCGCCACGCCGGAGGTGATCCGGCCGAACCGTCCTGCGTCGAGCGCGCGGCGGACGACCTGCGCGGACTCGTCGTGGCGGTGCTGGGAGATGACGGCGACGACCTGGCCGGGCCGTTCGGCGGCGGCCTCCCGCAGCCGGCGCGCGACGGCGACGTCCACGTCGAGGGGCTTCTCGATGACCACGTGGACGCCCGCTTCGAGCGCTTCGAGGCCGAGCGCCACGTGCGTGCCGCTGAGGGTGCAGACCACGACGACGTCGATCCCGCCCGCGGCGAGCGCCGTCGTGAGGTCGGCGAAGATCCGCGGCGAAGGGGCGCCGAGCCTTGCGAGTTGCGCCGCAACGGTCTCCGCGCTCGCGGGGTAGGGGTCGACGAGGGCGACGACCTCCAGGTCGGGGCTGTGGGCGGCGACCTCGGCGTGGAGGCGGCCGATGACGCCGCAGCCGACGACCGCCAGTCGCAACGGCGCAACGGCGGAGGAGGGGTGGGGGCTCATGTGCGTGCGGCTCCTAAGGGGAGGGGGCGGATCGCTTCCGGCGCAACGTGTCCGGCGGGTGCCGGTGTGCCGTCCTCAAATTAGTGTTCACTTGCCCATTGATTTATTAACACTCATGGTTTTAGTTTGTAACACACGTTCTCACACCCCGCCCCGCACACGGAACCCCTCTCCACCCCAGGAGTTTCAATGAAGAAACTGTCACGACGTCAGGTGCTCATAGCCGGATCCGCCGGCGCGGCCGTCATGGTCGCCGGCACCACCGCCGGGTGCAGCGACCCCGGCGGCGACGCCGCCACCGAGGACCTCGACCCCTCGGCGAAGGTCACGATCTCCGTCGGCGACCAGCCGACCGAGGACAAGCCGGACCAGCTCGCCGCCTTCAACAAGCGCATCGAAGAGTTCCAGGCCGCCAACCCCAACATCACCGTCGAGGCCTCCACCGAGAAGTGGGAGGCGCAGACCTTCCAGGCCAAACTCGCCGGCGGCACCCTCCCCACCGTCATGGGCGTGTCGCTGACCTACAGCCACGAGCTGATCGCGAACGGCCAGCTGCCGGACATGACCCCCTACCTCGAAGAGCTCGACCTCGTCAAAGACCTCAACGCGCTCGCCCTCGACAACGTCAAGGGCGACGACGGGAAGATCTACACGATCCCGACCGGCCTGTTCTCGGTCGGCATCGCCTACAACCGCGCGGTCTTCGAGAAGGCCGGCCTCGACCCGGACAAGCCCCCCGCCACCTAGGAGGACGTCCGGGCCTACGCGCAGCAGATCAAGGCCAAGGCCCCGGGCGTCACCCCGTACGCGCAGATGACGACCAACAACACCGGCGGCTGGATGCTGACCACCATGACCTACGCCCTCGGCGGCCGCATCCAGAACGAGGCGGGCACCGAGGCCGTCATGGGCCAGCAGACCATCGACGCGCTCCAGCTCCTGCACGACATGCGCTGGGGCGACGACACGATGGGCCGGGAGTTCCTCTTCGACCAGGAGGCGGTCCGCCAGGCCTTCGCCGGCGGCAGTATCGGCATGGTCCTCCAGGCCCCGGACTGCTACTTCACCGTCGTCAAGGACTACGGCTTCGACCCGGCGTACTACGGCCAGGGCCAGCTTCCGCAGGGCGGCGCCGGCAGCAACGGCACCCTCACCGGCGGCAGCCTGAAACTGTTCAACGCCAAGGCGACCCCGAACCAGCTCCTCGCCGCCGCCAAGTGGGTCAAGTTCTACGAGTTCGACAAGTACTACGACCAGGCCGCCGCCCTCACCGACGCCGAGACGACGGCCAAGAACGACAGCCCGGTCGGCCTCCCCGGCCTCCCGCCGGTCTCCCAAGAGGTCTACGACCGGTACCTCGGCTGGATCGAACCGCACATCAACGTGCCGCTGGAGAACTTCGCGAACTACACCTCGTCGACACTCCAGCTCATCGCCGAACCCCCCGTGGGAACCCAGCAGACCTATGCCGCCCTCGACCCGGTGGTGCAGCAGATCCTGACCGATGAAGGCGCCGACGTCGTCAAGGCCGTCGCCGACGCCAACGCCGCCCTCAAAGGCATCATCGACCAGGCCGCACGCTAGCGCCGCAGGACCGGCCGGGCACCACACCCGGCCGGTCCCCGGAACGGAGACGCAATGTCAGAATCCCTCGACGCGGCACCGGTCGCCCCCGCGCGGCGGCGCAGACGCCCCCGCGCCAACCTCGGCAGGTGGGCCAAAGGCGGCGGCCTGCACGCCGTGCTCTTCGCGATCCCGGTCGTCCTCGTCTACCTCTACTTCAGCTGGGGACCGGTCGTACAGGGCCTCGCCTTCAGCTTCCAGAAGACCAACCTGATCCGCCCCGCCGAATGGGTGGGCTGGAGCAACTTCGAGTACGTCCTGTCCGACCCCGGCCTCGTCCAGGCGTCGCTGAACACCGCCTACTTCGCGCTCCTCGCACTGGTCTTCGGCTTCCCGATCCCGATCATCCTCGCCGTGCTCATCACCGAGCTCCGCAAGTACGACACCCTCTACAACGCACTCGCCTACCTGCCCGCGGTGGTCCCGCCGGTGGCCGCGATCCTGCTGTGGAAGTTCTTCTACGACCCCGACACCACCGGCCTGTTCAACAGCGTCCTCGGCTGGTTCGGCCTCGGCCCCTACCCGTGGCTCAACGACGCGTCGAGCGCCATGCCGTCGATCGTCATCTACGCCACCTGGGCCGGAGCCGGTTCGACCGCGATCATCTACATCGCCGCGCTCTCCACGGTCCGGACCGAGCTGTACGAGGCGGCCGAGATCGACGGCGCCGGAATCTGGCGCCGCATCTGGCACATCACGCTCCCGCAACTGCGCAACGTCATCTTCGTGATGATGCTGCTCCAGCTCATCGGCACCTTCCAGATCTTCACCGAGCCGTTCCTGTTCACCGGCGGCGGACCGAACAACGCCACGCAGACGATCCTGCTGAAGATCTACAACTACGCCTTCGTCAACGGCGACTTCGGGGCGGCGACCGCGCTCAGCGTCCTCCTCGCGCTCGCGCTCGGCCTGCTCTCCGCCTTCTACTACTTCGTGACCAGGAGATGGAGCAGCGCATGAGCATCGTCGACAAGCCGCTCACGGCAGCCCCGTCGCAGGCCGAGACCGCTCCGGCGGCCCCGGTCCGCCGCGGGACCGACCAGCCCAAGGAACGCGGCGTCATCTCCGCCTCGGACCGCAGGCGCCCGGTCGTCCGCACCTGGTTCACCGCCATCCAGACGATCCTGCTCATCGGCCTGATCATCTCCGGACTCGGCCCGCTCCTGTGGGCGGCGAAGGCCTCGGTCTCCACCAGCAACGCGATCGTCTCCGACCCGATGGGGATCTGGTTCACCCCCAACGAGTGGGGCAACCTTCTGCTCGCCTGGAACGGCGCCAAGATCGGCAGCTCCCTCGTGAACACCGTGATCCTCGCCGTCGGCTCGACCCTCTCGACGCTCATCGTCAGCGTCGCCGCGGCCTACCTCCTGAGCGTCCTGCGCCCCAAGTGGGGACCGATCCTGTCCGGCGCGATCCTCGCGACCCTGTTCCTGCCCGGCGTCATCTCGTTCGTACCGCTCTACCTGACCATCCTGGACATGCCGCTGCTCCACATCAGCCTCCAGGACACGTTCTGGGCCGTGTGGCTCCCCGCCGGAGCCAGCGCCTTCAACGTCGTCGTTCTCAAACGGTTCTTCGACTCGATCCCGCGCGAGTACATGGAGGCCGCCAAGATCGACGGCGCCGGGCCCATGCGCATCCTCACCATGATCGTCCTGCCGCTGTCACGGCCGATCCTCGGCGTCATCATGCTGCTGTCGGTCGTCGGCTCCTGGAAGGAGTTCCTCTGGCCCATGCTGGTTCTGTCGAACCCCGACCTCCAGCCGGTCTCGGTCATGCTCCCGAAACTCGCCGCCGGCAACTCGCCGCTCTCCGTCCAGATGGCCGCGGTGTTCCTGTCGATCCTCGTCCCCGTGGTGCTCTTCGCGATCTTCCAGAAGCAGTTCCTGCGCGGCGTCGGCTCGGCCGGAGGGATCAAGGGATGAGCGCGCGACTGGACGGCGCCCGGATCCTCGTCACCGGGGCCTCGGGCCGGATCGGGACGGTCACCGTCCCGCGCCTTCGAAAACTCGGCGCCCACGTCACCACACTGTCCATACAGGACGGTCCGGGCCCCGAAGCCGACCGCGTCCTCATCGGCGACACCAAATCCCAGGAGGACGTGGCCCGCGCGCTCGAAGGCGCCGACCTCGTCGTACACCTCGCCGCGCTCGCCCACCGCGACATCGCGCCGCCCTACGACGTCTACACCACGAACGTCGTGTCGACCTTCAACGTGCTCGCCCAGGCCGGCGCCGCCGGGATCGGGCGGGCCGTCGTCGCCGGCAGCATCAACGCCTACGGGCTGCCGATGAACCGGCACGACGTCGCCCCGGCGTACTTCCCGATCGACACCGGCATCCCGGTCGACATCGCCGACTGGTACTCGCTGTCGAAGCACAACGACGAGAACACCTCGCGGATGGCCTGGCGGCAGTGGGGGATCGACGTCGTGACCCTTCGGTTTCCCCATGTCCACGGCGAGGACGCGCTCCGGGCCCACTCGAAGACCTTCCGCGACGACCCGAAAGCCGGGCTGCGGGAGGCCTGGTCCTACCTCACCACGACCGACGCGGCCAGGGCGATCGAGCTGTCCCTGACGGCGGGCACGACCGGCGCCCACGCCTTCTTCCTCGCGGCGGGCAACACGCTCGCGCCGTACCGGACGGAGGATCTCCTCAAGACCTTCGCGCCCGCCGTGCCGCGGCTGCGCCGCTTCGTCGACCGCGAGGTGCCCATCGACCTCACGCCCGCGCGCAGCCTGATCGGCTTCGAGGCACTGCACGAGGTCGACCTGCCGATCCTCGACCTACCGGCCTAGCCGGAACCATCCCGCCTACCTCCACAAGGAACACTGACACGCCATGTCCATTGAAACGTTCGCGAATCCCTGGCAGCCGCGCGAGGACGTCACGATCACCTCGGTGCGCGCGATAGCCACGGCGCCGGAAGGCATCGCCCTCGTCGTGGTGCGCGTCGACACCGACGTCCCGGGTCTCTACGGACTCGGCTGCGCGACGTTCACGCAGCGCTGGAAGGCCGTCGTCACCTTCGTCAACGAGCACTTGGCGAGACTCCTCATCGGCCGGTATCCCGGCGACATCGGGGACCTCACCAGGCTCGCGGGCTTCACCGGGTACTGGCGGGGCGGCCCGGTCACCAACAACGCCGTCTCCGGGATCGACCAGGCGCTGTGGGACATCGCGGGCAAGCGCGCGGGGATGCCGGTGCACGAGCTGCTGGGCGGCAAGGTCCGCGCCGCCGCCGACACCTACCTCCACGCCGCCGGCCGCACCATCGACGAGACCATAGAGCAGGCGCAGGAGCTGGCCGACGCGGGCCAGCGGCACGTCCGCCTCCAGGTCTCGACTCCGGGCGGCGGCGGATACGGTGCTCCCCGGCTCCCCACCGAGTATCCCGATGCCCCGTACCGCAACGGATGGAGCGTCCGCGACTACCTGCGGCGCACCCCGGCGCTGTTCGAGGCCGCCCGCGACAGGCTCCCGGACAACCTGGAGCTGCTGCACGACGTCCACTCGCGACTGTCCCCGAAGGAGGCGGTGTGGCTGGCGCGGGCGCTCGAACCGTACCGGCTGTTCTTCCTTGAGGACGTGCTCCCGCCCGAGCACTGGGACCGGCTCCCCGAGGTCCGCGCGGCGAGCCCCGTCCCGATCGCCGTCGGCGAGCTGACGACGTCCCTCCAGGACGCCGTGCGCCTCGTGCGCGACGGCGGCGTCGACTTCATCCGCAGCCACGTCTCCGACATCGGCGGCCTGACCCCGGCGCGCAAGATCGCCGATCTCGCCGAGCTCTGCGGTGTCAAGACGGCCTGGCACGGCCCGGGCGACACCTCGCCGGTCGGCGCCGCCGCGAACGTCGCCCTCGACGTCACGTCGGCCGCCTTCGGCATCCAGGAGGGCCACGTCTACAACGAGGCGACCCACGAGGTGTTCCCCGGAACCCTCCGCATCGAGAAGGGCTGGCTGTACCCGAACGAGGCCCCGGGCTGGGGCATCGACATCGACGAGGCGGCCGCGGCGCGGTATCCCGCGGAGCTGTCCGGGCACGACGCCTGGGCCGCGGGCGTCCGCCGCATCGACGGAGCGCTGGAGGCCCCGTGACCGACCCGACCGTTCCGCCGATCCGTCCCCTCGGGGAGCTTCGGCGGCACCGCGCGAGCGGCGCCCGTCCGCTCGCGGGACGCCGGCAGGCGGGCGCGAACCAGTCCGATCTCGGCTCCTTCAACGAGGCCGCCATCATCGAGACGATCCGCCAGGCCGGGATCATCAGCCGGACCGAGATCTCCGAGCAGACCGGGCTCACCCAGCAGTCCGTCTCCCGGATCCTGCGGGCCCTCCTCGAACGCGGGCTCCTCGCCGAGGAGGCCCAGGAACGCGCCGAACGGCTGGGGAAGCCCCGCACTCCGGTGCGGCTGCGTGCCGAGGCGGCCCACGCCGCGGGCGTCCTCGTCGACCCCGAACTCGTGTCGGTCGTCCTGTCCGACCTGAACGGCCGCGTGATCGAGCGCCGCAGGATCGCCCTCGGCGACGAGGTCGCCCCGGACGCGCTCGTCGAGCTGATCGCCGCCTGCGTCGAGGAGGTCGTCGCGGGCTCGGGCATCGACCTCGCCACCTTCCTCGGGGTCGGCGTCGCCGTTCCCGGCCCGATCACCCCGGACGGGATGCTGCTCGACCTGCCGCTGTCGCAGGCGTGGCGCAACGTTCCGCTCCAGGGCATGCTCGCCGAGCGGCTCGACTGCCCCGTCGTCCTGGAGAAGGACGGAACGGCCGCGGCCGTGGGGGAGCGGTGGGTCGGGCGCACCGACCGTGCCAGCGACTTCGTGTACCTCTACTTCGGGACCGGCATCGGTTCGGGCCTCGTCATCAACGGCGAGTCCTACCGGGGCACCAGCGCCAACGCGGGGGAGTTCGGGCAGCTGTGCGCCGTCCGCCTCGGCCGCGTCGACAACGCGGGGGTCCCGCAACTGGTGCGCGAGTGCAACCCGCCGGTCGCGCTCCTGGAGATCGCGAGCGAGCTCGGCTATGCCGGGCCCGCTCACGGCTACAAGGAGATGTGCGCCGAGGTCGGCGCGGGGAACCCCGCGGCGACCGCCGCCGCGCAGCAGATCGCCGACGCGATCGCCCTCGGCGCGGTCGCGCTCATCGACCTGCTGGACCTGCCGCTCCTGGTCATCGGGGGGCCGGCCTTCGAACCGGAACTGGAGGAGATCGTGGTGTCCACCATCGACCGGGCGGTCAACAGCCGCCCGACGGCCCATCTCGCGCGGCGGGTGGCGGTCGAGCGTTCGCTCGTCACCGTGGAGGCCGGCGCGATCGGCGCCGCGTCGACGATCTTCCACGCCTCGTTCGCGCCTTCGGTGCGGCGCACCCGGAAGCTGGCGCTCCAGTGAGCGCGCGCATCGGCGTCCAGGCGTTCACCCTGCGCGAGGAGTTCGCGCGGCAGGGCGTCTTCGAGACCTTCGAGCAGGTCGGCGGGATCGGCTACCGCGTCGCCGAGATCTCGGCGATCCCCATGACACCGGAGAACGTCGCCGAGCTGGTGCGGGTCCGCGACGAGCTCGGCTTCGACATGGCGTCCATCTCCGGCGGCCTCACCGGTGAGAGGTCGCTGACGACGGCGTTCGACGCGTTCGTGGCCGACGCGAAGGCCCTCGGCGCCGACATGATCCGCATCGGGATGCTCCCCGCCGGGGCCATGGCGACCCCCGGGACGGTGGCGGCGTTCGCCGACGGCTGCAACGAGGTCGCCAAGCGCCTCGGCGACCACGGCATCGCCCTCCACTACCACAACCACCACATCGACTTCGCCAAGTACGAGGGGCGCTACCTCCTCGACGTCATCGCCGAGCGCTCCCCGCTCGTGGGCCTTGAGATCGACGCCCACTGGGTCCAGCGCGGCGGCCTCGACCCGGTGCGAACCCTGCACAAGTACGCGGGACGCGTCGCGATGGTCCACCTCAAGGACTACCGCGTCGCCCGCCTCGACCCGGCGGTCTTCGCCGCGCTCGACGCGGGCGACCGCGAGCCCTGGGCGGAAGGGATGAAGCACGTCGTCCAGTTCGCCGAGGTCGGGGAGGGCAATCTCGACTGGCCCTCGATCATCGCCGCCGCCGACGAGACCGGCGCCCGGTACCTCCTCGTCGAGCAGGACGAGTTCTACGGCCGCACCGCCGTCGAGTGCCTTACGACCTCCCACGACAACCTCGTCGCCATGGGCTACGGGGACCGGTTCTAACGCGTAGAAGGAGACGGATCATGTCCGGCACCGAATCCAGTGAACGCATGTTCTCCCGGCCGATCACCCGCCGCGTCCTCTTCGGGGGAGCCGCCGGGACGGCCGCCCTCGCGGCCTTCGGCTCCTCGGCTTTACCCGCCTTCGGCGGCTGTCGCGCCACCGCCGGTGCGACGGTTCCGTGGGTCACCGTCGGTGCCGAGGCCGGCCGCCTCGGCGGCGGTGCGGCGGTGCGCCGCCTCAGCGTCGGCAATCCGGTCGGCACGATCGCGACCCTGCAACTCGAAGCCGGCGGTTACGCCTACGTCGAGCTCAAGGGCACCGGCGCGTCGGTCACCGTCCCCAACACCACCGGCGTGCGCGCCAACGCCATCACCGTGCGCGCGTCCATCCCCGACGCACCCGACGGCGGCGGTCTCCAAGCGACCCTCAACCTCTACGTCGACGGCCGGTTCCGCCAGGCCCTCACCTTCGACTCGACCCAGATGTGGCTCTACCGGGGCGCGACCACGAACCCCAAGGACCCGCACGCGGGCGGCGCCGCCCACCGCTTCTACAACGACTTCCCGTTCCGGATCGACGGCGCCCCGATCGCACCCGGCAGCGCGATCATGCTCCGGAAGGACGCCGGGAACACCGCCGCCTGGTACGCGATCGACTGCGTCGACTTCGAGAACGTCCCCGGCCCGCTCCCACGACCGGGGAACTCCCTCTCGGTGGTCGACTTCGGCGCAGACCCCGCCTTCCAGAACGACTCCACCGCGGCCATCCAGGCCGCGATCGACGAGGGCCGCGCCACCGGGAAGACCGTGTGGATCCCCGCCGGCAAATACCTCACCCACAGCACCACCGGCGTACCGCTCGAACTCGCCGGAACGAGGATCCAGGGCGCCGGGCGCTGGCACACGATCCTCTACCGGCGAGTGCCGCTGCCCTCCGTCAACACCTACCGCTCCAAGTACGTCGTCGGTTCCGGGACGCACATCAGCGACCTCCAGGTCGACTCGAACGCGCTCTACCGCGGCGATGCACGCGCGGGCGGCGCCGACTACTCCCTTGAGGCCCGAGGGGCCGGCGGCTGGACCATCGAGCGCGTCTGGACCCGGCACTGCGACGCGAACTGGCTGTCGGGCTCCTTCGGGACGGTCCGCGACTGCCGCAGCTCCGACAGCTACGGCGACGGCTTCAACGTCAACAACTCCAACGTCCCCGACCCCGACAAGCTCGGCAACGACATGCTCGTGGAGAACAACTACCAGCGCAACGCCGGCGACGACGGCTTCGCGGTGTACTCCGACGCCGGCGAGAGCGGCCGGAGCGTCCAGATCGAGCGCGTGAGGTTCGTGCGCAACACGTCGGTGAACCCCTACTGGGCCAACGGGATGCGCATCGCGGGCGGCCGCGAGATCGAACTGCGCGACAACCTGGTCGAGACCGTGTCGGCCAACAACGCCATCGACATCGGTATCTTCGGCCGCACCGGCCTTCCCCTTGAGTCGGCGGTCGTGGACGGCAACGTGTTCATCGGCGGCGGAGGCTGGAACAGCGTCCGCCACGGCGTGCACATCGGCTCACCGGCGAAGGACTCCCTCTACCCCGACGCGTACACCAACGTCACGTTCACGAACAACACCGTCAAGGACTCCCTGCGCTGCGGGATGTTCGTCGACCTGTGGCTCGACAACGTCGTGGCGCGCGACAACGTCATCGAGAACCCCGCCGAGGACGGGATCCGCATCCGCACCGACGTGACCGGCACCGGCGAGTTCACCGGCAACGAGGTGCGCGGCCTGCGCGCGGGCCGGCAGCAGTTCGTGAACGACTCGGAGAACACGTTCACCGTCACCGGCGACGGCAACTCCTGGCAGGAGTAGCCCCGCCTCAACCGTCGTATTGGAGTACGTACCGCACATGTCTGCACCAGAAACCAAACGCGCGCTCGTCATGCGCGGCGGCTGGGAAGGCCACCAGCCGGTCGAGGCCACCGACTCGTTCATCCCGTTCCTCACCGCGAACGGATACGAGGTCCGCGTCGAGGACACCACCGCCGTCTACGCCGACGCCGGCTACATGGCGTCGGTCGACGTCGTCGTCCAGACCAACACCATGAACAAGATCGACAACGACGAGCTGCGCGGCCTGCGCAACGCCGTCGAGAACGGCACCGGCATGGCCGGATGGCACGGCGGCATCGCCGACTCCTACCGCAACAGCTCCGACTACCTCCAGCTCATCGGCGGCCAGTTCGCGACCCATCCGACCAAGGCGCCCAAGGACGAGCTCCCCGGCGACGGCACGGACTGCTTCGTGCACCACACGATCAACATCGTCCCCGAAAAGGCCGACCACCCGATCGTCGCCGGGATCGAGGACTTCGAGCTCACCACCGAGCAGTACTGGGTCCTCTCCGACGAGTACAACGAGGTCCTCGCGACCACCACCATCCCCGTCACCGGGTACCACCCGTGGCACCGGCCGATCACCTGCCCGGCCGTGTGGACCCGCCTCTGGGGCGAGGGCCGCATCTTCGTCGCCACCCCTGGCCACGACACCGGCGTGCTCGCCGACTCCAACGTCCGCACCATCATCGAAAGGGGCATCCTGTGGGCCGCCCGCTGAGGATCGGCATCGTCGGCGTCGGGGCGATCTCCGGTGCCTACCTCTCCACCTTCGAGCGCCTCGACGCGATCCGCCTCACCGCGGTCGCCGACCTCGACGCGACCCGCGCGAAGGCCGTCGCCGACGAGCGGGGCGTCCGCGCCCTCACCGTCGACGAGCTCGTGAACGACCCCGACGTGGACCTGGTCCTGAACCTCACCATCCCGGCCGCGCACGCCGAGATCGCGCTCAAGGCGATCGCCGCGGGCAAGGGCGTCTACGGGGAGAAGCCGCTCGCCGCGACGCTGGAGGACGCCCGCGCGGTCGTCGAGGCGGGCCGTGCCGCCGGTGTTCGCGTCGGCTGCGCACCCGACACCGTCCTCGGCACCGGCGTGCAGACCGCTCGCAAGGCCGTCGACGACGGCCGCATCGGCACCCCGGTCGCCGCCACCGCCACCATGGTCACCCCGGGTCACGAGCGCTGGCACCCGGACCCGGACTTCTACTACCAGCCCGGCGGCGGGCCCCTGCTCGACATGGGGCCGTACTACGTCACCGCGCTCGTGACCCTCCTCGGCCCGGTCGCCTCGGTGATCGGCGCCGCCGGCCACACCCGCGACACGCGCGTGATCGGCTCGGGCCCTCGCGCGGGCGAGATCGTCCCCGTCGACGTCGACACGCACGTCACCGGCGTCCTCCGCCACGAGTCCGGCGCACTGTCCACATTGGTCATGAGCTTCGACGTGGTCGCCACCCGCGCGGCGAACATCGAGGTCCACGGCCAGACCGGCTCGATGATCGTCCCCGACCCGAACGGCTTCGACGGCGTCGTCCGGCTGCACCCGCTCGGCGGCGAATGGGAGGACCTGGAGCCGAGTGCCGGGTACCTCGACTCCAGCCGCGGCTACGGTCTCGCCGACCTCGCCGCCGCCCGCGACGGAGAACCCTTCCGCGCCAACGGCGACCTCGCCTACCACGTCCTCGACATCATGACCGCGCTGCTCGCCTCGGCCGAGAAGGGCGCGGCGGTCGGTGTCGGCAGCACGTGCGAACGGCCCGCCGCGGTCCCGTTGCAGGAGGCGCCGTAGGCTCCGCCGACGCCGACGCCGACGCCGACGGCCGGTCTGATCAGCGGCTTGTTGAGAGCCTCCACTCACGTCTCCCTATTCCGGCACGGCTTCGTGTCCGGTCAGGCGGACTTCTTCGAGGTCGAGGCGGCCCTGCATGTAGCGCAGGACGGTGTCGTCGATGCGTTGCTCGTCGCGCAGCCGGACCACGGTCGCGCGTTTGGTCGCCAGGAGGGCGAGCCGCAGTTCGGTGTCGTGCCGGTCGAACCGCTGCGCGGGGTCCTCCTCGCCCTCACCGTCACCGTCCTCGGCGAGTAGGAGTGCCAGGTGCTGCTCGTAGTCGCGCCGGAGCCGGTCGGCGACGTCAGGGTCGGTGTCCATGCGCTCGGCCGTGGCGTCGAGGACCCCGAGGGCCTCCTCGATGGCCGTGATCTGGGCGAGGCGGCGTTCCTCCTCCACGCCCGTGTCGGCCGGCAAGTGTGCCCAGCGCAGCACACCGGGCAGCAGCAGACCCTGGACGACGACGGTCAGCACGACCACGACGGCGGTGGTGAAGATGATCTGCTCCCGGACCGGGAAGGCCGTCCCGTCGTCGAGGAGCAGGGGCACGCCGAGGGCGGCGGCGATGGAGACGGCACCGCGGAATCCGCACATCGAGGAGAGGACCCGCGGACGGGCGCCGACACGGCGCAGCCGCTGCGCTGGCCTGCGGTCGAGTACCCGGATCAGGTAGGGGGCGGTGAAGAAGAACGCGAACCGCGCCGCCACCACGACACCGCTCAC
>Ga0307515_10016349_pt1 | contig 13591 bp, 16 predicted proteins | sample 17_EM_MG_FD_194513 | JGI IMG/M metagenome (GOLD analysis project Ga0307515, IMG submission 194513) | Populus trichocarpa ectomycorrhiza microbial communities from riparian zone in the Pacific Northwest, United States - 17_EM | ecosystem: Host-associated > Plants > Roots > Unclassified | place...
TGCCCAGGTGCATAGATGGACGTTCAAGAACAACGGCGTCCTATTCCGGGATGAGCCCTTGAGGACTGGAATCGATTGAAGGAGACTGGTACTACGCTTTTTGGCGGAGAGCATGTCCCAAAAAAGTCGCTAAGACCCCTGGACATAAAGGTCCCGGGAATTGATCGCGTTTGAGGCCACTTGACTAGATTTTGATCTTTACCCCAACTCTCTCCATTTCCTCAATGGACGCACAAACTTACCCCGGAAAGGGCATGTCTCTTTCGCAACTCGCCTTCGCTCTGAGCGAGGAACTGAAATACGTAGCATATTCTTCATCGTACGTTTTGTGAAAGATGAAAGACCATCGTGGACTCGCTCGCGAGGTCTTGGGGAACGATACGCTGACTTCCCTCTCCAGCTTCACCTTCGATAAGGTTTCTCAACTCGACTATGACATTTCAACTGCGTTGTCGACCATCCGCGAGTGGAGGAACTCCTTCGTTCCCATAAACCGCATCCCGTTGGACGTCCTTTCACTTATCCCCACCCATCTCCCTTCCCAGAAGGACCGTTTCCATGCTACTTTTGTATGCCGCCATTGGCGCAGAACCTTCATTCAACGTGCCACGCTATGGTCCTCGTTATACCTCCCAAATGGCGAGGTCTACGTGAAAACTCTTCTTGAGCGCGCGAAAGGGTCCCCGCTGAGCGTACTCACCCGCGGTAGTGACCCTGTCAGCGTCATGACGTTGTTTACTCCCCACAACAAACAAATCAGTTACCTTGATTTTGCGCACAACTACTGGGTGGACATCCAGATGTTTTCGGAACTCAATCCCGGCCCTTTCCCGCTCCTCCGTACCCTTATTATCAGTGGCATAAAGGGAAACGGCCCCCGAGCGCGGAACCAACCCCCGACCCCCCTCTTCAGCCACGCCACAAATCTGACGGAGTTCCAGTTCCACTCGGAGATGTCGCCATTCTTGAACCACTTTGCCTTTCCAAACCTCACCGTGTTCGAATTATCGGCGGGACCATTCGAGGGGCTCCGCGCTTCGCAGCTGCTCGACTTCCTGGAAACCTCGCCCATGCTGCGAACGGTGCGCATGCGTATCACTACGAACGTGTTGCTCGAAGGCATCCCTCGGGACAGGCTTGTCGTCCTTCCCCACGTCGAGTTTTTTTACCTAACCGTGACCGACGGTGGGCCTGGCTACAAACTTGCGACTCACATAGGATGTCCTTCCGTGAGGTACACATTGCTTTTGCACGAGATAGACGCCGAAGATACGATTCCTGAGGAAATATTTCCCGCTTCGGTTTCGTGGGACGCGATCATTCGTCAGTATACAAGAAGTCCAGTCGAGGAAGTCACACTCAAGATCAGAGCCCCCGAGAACCCCGCCTTCGCGTGTTCCATCACTTTTCAGTCCCCCGACGCGACCACCATCGGGTTGGGTTTCGAAGCTACAGTAAGCGATGAAGACGATGACGAATTTGAAATCCCCTACGTGGAGACCCACCTCGAACTCTTTTCTCAAGCTTCCAGGATTATCCGTGGCCACCCCCTACTGGCAAACGTCAAGCGCCTTCACATTTCCCATAGGTACTTTTGTATTGGTCCCGACCAGGCCACGCCTATCGTGAACGAAGTTGGGCGAATATTTAAGTCCGTAGGCCCTCTGGAGGAGTTGACCATCCACCGCAGCGATCTACGGCCGTACCTCTCTCAGTTCTTCGACCCCCCGTGGTTCCACGACATTGAACAACCGGTTATCTTCCCCCCAACTAAGGAGCTCACTATCACGCACCCATTATATCAATCTCCTGGCAAATGTGCGGAGGTCATCGTGAGGCTCGCGAAGTCACAGCACGCGCTGGGGATGCCCTTCGAACGCGTGACAGTTCGAATGAGGAATCTCCATGCGACGATGGCGGAGAGGTTGAGGCCATGGGTTGGTGTAGTGTATTTCCACGATGAGGTATTAATGCATAGCGATGATTAAGTCTGGACACGCGCGCAGATATTTGTGTTGTACGGTAGATTTACATAACAGGCGGAATATCAACTACATGAAGCCGACAGGATCAATCGATCGTACGTACTTTTTTGTGGCAAATCCCCAGCAAGACCTACGTTTGTTGCACACCTACAAAACCCGTAGGTTTTCAGTCCGGCAGTGGCAAGCGGCGCTGGAGTCACCAAGTTATGTAAGTGTAATCCTAATATAACGACCTCACGGAGACAGTACACGGAAAACATCCTCAGGCTTCGTTTACCACATTCCTATTTGGCGAAAATTTCCCCAACCCTCGTTCCATCTGACGGGTCAGCTAAGTGACCGGTTTCGATATGGCTGGTTATTCAGCTTCGCCGATTGACCTTACTCTCGAGGATGAAGCTTTATCGGAGAGGATGGCAAACATGGTCTTGGAGTCTCCCCAGTCCTCACAAGTCTTCCAGCATCACGCTGGAGTAATCCCTCTGGATCAGCCCCACACTCCTCCAGATCCCTACCGGTCACCGTTTGTCGTTAACAACTTACTTCCACTGCCTTTCATGAACGGAGCATACCCCCCTCCGTTCCTGCAGCAGCAACAATCAGAACAATCTCATGTCCCTGCCAACCCGATCATCAATCCCAACCTACTTCCGCCGCAACCTACTTCACAAGCCCTCTACTCGCAACAGAAACCCGTGGAACCCGCACCCCACCAGGTTGTCGATTTGACCAGCCGTTCCCCTTCTCTTGAACCGCAAGTTCGGAGCCTTCCCCCCCAGCTTCCTCCGAAGACGTCCGTGTGCATTGGGCAATTGTCAGCCGCCGCTCTCATTTTATACCCGGTCAACTACCTCAACCCTGATGGTGAACAGTCAGTTGGTTCTGAGAAAGAATGGGCGCCTGTCAGACTAAGCTACAAGCATGGCCTCTCAGGGGCCTCTGGGGGAGGTACCATTAACATTGGGACCCCGACGTCAAGAGGTACTTTGGGCGAGCAGCTCGGCGGCGAGGATTTTGGTGTAGTTGAGCAGAAGGTTGTGAACGTAGTAGGTCCCATGCTTGGAAAAGGGATGGTTAGGTTGGAAGCCAAGATTCGCAAGGGACTGCCCAACGTGAGTTTCGATAAACGGTTATTCAACTTCTGCTGCTGATCCTTGTTTGACGCAAAGCTCCCTATATTACCTCTTTTGCTCTTGGTATACACACCGAAAGGAAACATCGCCGTCATTTCGCAGTACCTCCAACAGCATGACCTACTTCTCGACCACCCCACGCTCCTGTCGGACCAAATACGGCTTCGGAGTGAGCACTACCTGAACCCACATAATCCTCCGCCAGGTGGTTTCAGAGGCACTGACCAACTAAGCTGAATGGTAAGGTACGAATCACTATTATGCTTCGTAATGACGAACCAAGCTTAACCCTCCCCTCGATGTCCCTTATCACTTCCAGGACGATGGATACACATGGTTTCCTCGGCAAGGACCTCTCGTTTTTTTCTTTGAATGAATAACTGGGGCGGGTGATACGTTCTCCGTCGTTTTAATCCCTCCAAACATGATTACTACGTCATGTTCATTTTCGTACGTATGTAACTTACATCCCTTGATAGCGATACCGTAGAGTCCCTCATTCCCCCACAATCATATCCGTTTTCCGTTTTCCTCTCTGTCGCCGCTCCTTTGGTGATGGCCACTACACGTCCTTCCAGTCATGCGCCGAGAATTATCATTGTAGGAGGCTCGCTTATGAGGAAAGGCAACTATGTGCTGGCCTGCTCACCGAAACAGCAACCACCTTCGATAAAGGTTTTTAACTTGATCAGGATGCTCCCCGATTGTATTGGTGGTAATTCGCGAATGGGGGAATTCCACGCAAAACGGCACGAATACTGTCCCGCCGGCAAACAGCACACACATTATTTAAACGCCGTTAAGCCATTCATAGTACAATAGCATCGTACGTGAGCTTCGGGCTTGGCTGATGGCCTAATTTCCTGCCCTCCCAACCCTCAGGAAGGTTCTCCTCGTGCCGACGACGTTTCTGCCGGATAAACGGAAAGCCACAACAGACCTCATGAACTGTTACTCGCCCTCGATGTTCCTCAGTTCCACGGTGTCGCGAAACACCCACGGTTCCAAGGAACTTAGGAATCCCGAACAACCACGACCCGAAAACGGGGCTCGATCGGTCGCGCTACTACCTAGTCATATATGTAACTTACAACAAAGCTACAGGCCCGTACCTCCAACCTTAACGTTAACCCCTACAGGTTCGGACTGCTTACGCAACCCGGAACTGCAGGGTGACGGTAGCTAAGGACCTTCGACTGGCCCATTCCACGCAACCCAGCCGCGTTGCAATAATGAAAAACACCAAATCACCAGAAGCTTGGCTCCCGCAGTCATTTGGACCCCCACGATGAAATTTTTAGCTTACGCGATATGAACGTCGGTGAACTAACAAAACTCCAAAATTATCCAGTACCTTTTATTTCCGTGCCATGCGTTAACATGCTGGCGGCATTTCCGGGGCCTCTCAAGATGAACGGGGGAACTAATGTTTCAATGTTCCCACGTTCCCACCTCATATCGTCCCGAGCCCTCCGGCGATAAGGATCCTCACCACTGAGGTTGCCGGCTTCGGTCAACCGGTTACACTATACACAATTACATTCAACATCCTTTTATGTACAAAATCAGCACAGCAGCGAGGGTACTTATACTAAAAGGGAGTAATGAGGAGGAAAAAAAAGACAAGTATGCCAACGCGTAAAAGTTTGAGAGAGAGAGAGATTGAATTGGGTGATTGGGATAACTTGCATAATTGAACGGATTGGAGGATCGACAGAATGCTTTGCGAACCTGGTGTTCTGTGTTTCAGCTTCTACATTTTTATAATCGGGTTGGAGATTGTTGCAATGTGGTTGATAAAAAATGGGATAATGGGGGTGAAAGAAATGAAGTGGATGGAAGGGTAAACGCGGAATAGGGTAATGGGGAGATGGTCGTAGAAGGCGTTTGATGGTAAATTTTGAACGAACCGGGGGGAAGGGGATGGAGGAATGGCAACATATAAGTATAAGAGTAATGATACAAGGACGAGGGGGGAGAATGAAAAAAAAAAAGAAACCCGATAGCATCTTCGAATGGTCTGTTAGATGGACATGTGTTGTACAAAGAAAAGGCAAAGAGAATTGTGCTGGTCCAGTGCACCGCTTTCATTCCGCATACCCACTGGCGGCTTCCGGTGGGTATCAGGAGGAAAGGGAAACGAACGCAGACAGATGAGATTACGCCCTTGGACCTTTGTAACGAAACCTGTTTCTTCTACAGGTTGTATGCACGTGTGCGCTCGGCCCCATATAAAAAACACCAGAAATAAAGCGTCCGATAAAGATAGCATGGGGGAGGTAGGAGAGAGTGTGGGACCCACGATTAAGAGAGGTGAGGTGGAACCCTGAGTATCACCGCTGGTGGTTTCTCCCCGTTCACAGGCTCGGGTGACGTCCTGGCTCTCTTCGTCGTCACCTCACGTTTCTCGCCCGGGTTCTCGTACTCGAGATCGTCAGCCTCCAACTCCTCGGAAGACCGTTTCCTGGTTCTCGCGGGCGAGTACGATCCAGAAGTTCTTCGCTTCTTCGCCGGAGTCAGGCTTGCCACCGCTGTTGGTGTAGCCGTGGTGACGGAGAGCTGGACCTTTGCGATATGAGGGGTGATGGTGGTGTGTTTTCCGTAAAGCGAAGCTGCATCTTGGAGGTAAACCGCGTCCCCATAATCATCTGCTCCATTACTACTAACCGCATCTGCATCTTCAGAAGCATAGACGTCATCGGCATACTCTAAGCCTTCGTCGCCATCAACTTCATCCAAAGTTCGTTTCCGCACATGCGAAGGCACTACGTCGGTTGTTGTCGTCGACTCGGTGACGGAGGCGGAGGTCAGGTAGTCCTCCTCCTCGATCTCCTGTTCGGCACCGCCCTCGGTTTCTATGCGCGGAAGCTGTCCGTGGCGAATCTCGACCGGTTGAGGGTGAGTGATAGGAGACGACTCGGTGACAGCCGCAGGAACGGTATTGGTGTTGGTGTTCTCGGCGGTGGCAGTGGCGGGTGCAGCGGCCATGCCGTTGGCGACGTTTTCAATCTGTATAGCCCGTTCACAGATCCTGCACCGGCAGTGGTATAATGGTATCGTGACTTCTCTCCACACCTGACGTGAGGCGGTCAGTAAATGTTGTAGATAAAAAACCTCATGGTCTCTATACTTACCGAGATGAAAGTCTCCCTACTATATTGAGGGAGGTGTTCCAGCGCCTCCGGGATGAACGGGATCGAGTGTAGTAATTGAGGGGGATTCAAGTTCGGCCCGATAGCGATCGGCCACTGCGGAGGAACAGTCTCGACCGCCGGTAAATCGGAGGGGACAGATTCCTTGGTATCTTTCAGCTCGGCAGCATTCGAGGGGGGCGGTGATGGGGTTGTTTGAAGAGTCGTGGTCGACAGCACGGGACTGGTCTCGTGTGAAGCGTCAGACTTGACCGAGGAAACAGTTGAAGACTCGTCCTCTTCCTTCTGCCTTGCACCCGCACGTCTTCTCTCCCTCTCCTCTGCTTCCTCCCGCCGGAGGTTTGCCCTCCTCTCGACCCAGTCGACGCCGTTGAACCATACGCCCTCGTTCCTCAGCTCCTGGCCGATCTCCTCGACAGTCATCCGGGTAGCCTTCAGGGCTGGGTCTGTACCATCCATGGTGCACTCCACCACCATCTTCCTCACCACGTTCTGCATGGCTGGTCCGAGGATCAACCGCATCTGCCTCTGGTAGGCTCTGTACACCTGATCACACAGGGTGAAAGAGCTGGGGACCTCGGAGCGGATGATCTCCGGCTGGGGATGCCGAATTTCCTGTATTGAGACGTCCTCGATCGTCCAGGGGCACGGATGAATGGCAGGAACCACAGTCGGCTTGTCCGGAACGCGATTGCCGAAATACTGGTCGGCAGGGCTGTACCAGTGACCATCGAGGATCCTGATTCGAGCCCAGTCGTTGACTGCCAGATCCCTCACGCCACCAGCATCCTCCGTCAAGGACAGCAGCTCGGGATCTTCCTCGTCGTCGCTCAACTCCTCATCGCTATCGTAGCCACCGCCACCGGAAACAACAGCGTCCTCGCGGGAAGCCAACCTCGAGGCGGCCAGCGCTTGGGAAAGCAGGTTGGAAAGTTTGGTGTTAGATCGGAGCCAGTGCTTCTCCAGAGCGACGTTGATGACATCAGTAATAGTTCCCTCGCCCATCTCAATGAACGTGTCGATCGTCTGACGCGTCTCCCAATCTGGACTCTCCCAACGCGGTCCTCCAACCGCCTCGCGATCGCGGGGGTTGCTCATGGCGCGTCTCAATAACGCCTCCTCTCGACACGTCCGACACGTCGCCTCGACCCCAGGCCAGGTCTCGACGTCATCGTTCTCGACGCACGACACGAGCGAACCATCGGCTTCGTTTTCAAGCGGGGGTGCATCGCGTAGGCAAACGCCACAAAAAGCAGAAGTGGCGCGTTTGTGAACCCGACACATCTTCATGACGCCGAGAGGAACGGTGCGGACGGGTTTGCGACCGTCCCCGAGTCCGTGGTTGCTGAAAGGATAGTTTATCCGGCAGACAATGCAGGAAGTGTTGATTATGAGTCGGAAGTGGTGGTAAGGGGAAAGGCGCTGGATGACGATGAGCTGTGAACCAGCGTTCGGGGGAGGAGCAATGATTGCATGCTCAGAGAGGAAATCGTGGGGGTCTAGGGTCACGCAAGCTTGTTGCCAATAGGGATGGACTTCAACTACGAAAGGGTGATCGAAGCAAGAGTCAGAACGCAGATCAACCAGGGCTGTGGCCCCTCCCATACGGGAACGACACGAACACAGAAGCGAAATGAGAAACGGAAGACGTACGAGCGGCAGACCAAGGTGGACATATTTGCATGAGCCTCTCTAGTTGTATTGCGTCTCGGATTAAAGTAAAGACCATCCTGGATGGCCAAGCTTCCCGCGCGTCCCAAGTGTGAGGACAGTATGCGTATGTGGTAACATCGAGGAGGTAATGGGTAGCAATCAGGCTTTGGAAATGAAAAAAGAAAGAGAGGGAAGGTCAGCGTTTCCGATCCGTGTTCGCCTAGCGAGATTGACGGGAGTGTGCAGGGTGGGAGGGGGGTTGTGAAGGCGAGGGTGGCGATAAACGGAAAGAGGGAGGGGAGAGACACGTACCGAATGATCTCTGGGGGGAGCTGCTGCCATGATCTGTTGGATAACTTGCCCTTGTACTGGGAGGTCGGGGGAGACATTAGAGCCGTGTACGCTTCCGTTGCGCGAGTGGTCACACTCATACGCAGGCGATGATTTTCGATCTGTCACAGCCAACAATCCAGGAGAAGTCAAGGCCACCGCCACAACTTTCAGGCGGAGATCAAATTTTAAATCTCCGACCAGCTCACAACACGTGGCGTCGAAACAAGGCACAAAGCCTACAAACCTTGAGGTATGCGAACGCGGATAACAGATATAGGGTATACAGTCCGTGAGATTACAAGAAAACGACCCCAACCAAGATCAACGCAGGTCCAATAAGGACACCCATAGAACCAGCCATCCCCCACGTGCCCCTCCAACTTGAAGCGCCGTTGCCGTTACTACCCCCAGAAGTTTGGGTCTGGGTCGGGCTGGACAGCGTCGAAGACGGAGAAGGTGAAAGCGATAATGACGACGATAACATAGAGGACAACGAAGGAGGTAGAGGAGGGAACGAGATCGATGTGGCCGAAGGTCCAACGTTGCAAAACATTCCAGCCAAATGCTCGCCCGTCAAAAGCTCTTGCGGACAATCGCTATTCAAACACGATATGATATTCTGTTTGAAGCCCTCCCTGTATTAATGCCAAGAACCGGATATGCAATCAGTAACCCATGAGGATTGCAAAAGAGTAATAACCGATCCGGAAATGAAACGGGAGGGCGAGGGGCAGGTCATGGACGTATTTTACTGTATGGATCACCATGTTATCTCTCACTGGAATAGTCGGGGGTTGATTGATAACAGGGATCCACACGGACGAATACGTGGAAGATAACTCACACATTAAGAAACGAAACTCACACGTTGGTGCTATTACAATAGCATTCGGGTGCCGTGAGGCTCGAGCAGTCCCTAGACGCAACAGCGATAGCGAAGCAGTTCGTAACTGGAAACCATTCAGATTTCGACACGACCACAGACAAGTTAGGAACAAGACATACCACACTCAGAATACCCGCTCAACGTGGGGAAGTCCGCAGAACTCGTCGGGGTGCCAGTAACACCCAAGCTGATGCCGGAAATGCTGGAGGATATGGACGACGAAGGGGGCTGGGTTGATATCGAGGGGGGTATCGACGAACTGGTCCCCGTTTGACCATTTGCCCCGAGAATGAAAGGGAGAAAGAAAGCGAAGCAGAAACGCGTCGTCTGCACCAACACGTAGTGGGAACGCATCCCTCGCCCTGCGGAGAGACTCAAATGAGCGACTGAGCGGATGAAGGAGAGAGAGAGTGAGTTGTGTTTCCTTACCTTGTTGGCGTTTGACAGCGACGGCATTCAGTAACCTTGACAGTGACTGGACAGGCAACGAAACTCCTTTACGTCAGGCAACCCCGCCAAAGCTCCACAATTCTGTTTGGCAACGACTTGTGATCCAAACAACCTCCTCCCAACTTGGCCTCTTCTACGCTCCGCTCCGCGCGGACTCAAACTTATCCATGCGAAACACTGTTCAGTTATGAGTCTAAGTCTGTTCTATTGGCACGTAGCGATAAGCTCCTGAAACTACCAATTACGTATTCTTACGGTTACAACATATATGAACACGACACCCTACAACCTTAAAGTGGCAGCGCGCCTCCCCAGATAACACGCAAAACAAGAGGAAAGAAAAGTGACAACCAAAAAGAAGGTAAACCATCGACCAGCGTAAGGAGTGTTCTCAACAACATTAGTGTAACAGACAACCAGAGAACAAAACACGAGGGGAAGGAGAAAGCAAGAAAAAATATAACATATAATGTTCATTAGTGCATTGGGTTTCATACAAGGTTTTCCAGAGGCGATAGAGCCTTGGACTTCTGTGAAGAGTTCGCCTTCGTCTTCGTCTTTGAGTTCGAGTTCGTACGGTTCATCGAGTTTGTGGGCACGCGAGAGTAAGAGCGGGTAGGCATATCGTTGGAAGCTCGAGTGCTCGAATTCGAGCGGGTAAGAGGAGGGGATAGTATGTCGCGTGTGTTTTCACGAGTGCTCCGGGTTTGAGCCTGTACGCCTCTTGATGTGTGGGTATATCGGCTCTTCGTAGTGAACATGTCACCGGTAGACCCGTCAGCAGACATCGAACGCGTCATCTGATTCGCGTTCTTTCTCGCAACATAGGATGGTGCATTCTGGTTCCTCGCCGTATTGGCTGCGGTTGCGCTATCTGCTCTCCTCCGGGTAGAGGTACCATCACCACTTCTCGACAGTTTAACCGGACCAGCTGCCGAGGGCCGTTGTCGCTGCTTAGGCCGTTGGTTCGTGGACATCGACATCGACATCGACATATCCTCGTGCCTCCGTTTGAAGTTTGAGGTGGAATTTGCGCGAGCGAGAGCAACCGCAGTCGCCAACTTCCCGCTCAATAGAAGAACGCGCAGCTTATCGTAAGATGCCTGTCACACGGATCAGACAATAAGCTCAAAAACCACTAGGAAGAGACGTACGAGGATCCGGATGTTCAAATCTCGAAACTTTCGAAGATATGCCACAAGCTTATCCATCCTTTCCTCCATCCTGCTGATCCTTGGAGGTTTGGTCCACGTGTGTTCGGCAAGCTGGTAGTACTTGAGCACGTTCCTGCGCGGTGAAATGTCAATTTATGACTCCACATAGCAGGAAGGAATCGCAGAACATACTTCTGAATGGACTGCTCCAACAACTCGTGCTTCTGCCTCCATTGCAGAATATCCTGCGTCACAGTCACACTCAAAGACGACCCTTCGCTGCCAAGGCTGCTCTCGGCCCCTCTTGCAATAGTGCCCATCATCTCCACCAGTGCGCTCTTTAACAGGTCGCAGATAGTTGTGAACGGTGTCGAGTCGAAATAGCTGCAAGCGCGTAAGGTCTACAATGGAGTAGAGTTAGAACAGGAGTCACGATAGCCACGAGAAGAAGGCTCACCGCCTCCATCCCGTCCGTTGCAGCGATGCATTCATCAATCTGGGCACACGTCTGCACCTCGGCCCTGCTACTTGCCCTCTTCACGTTCACCGGAATATTCTTGGTCACCAGCACAGCTCTCTCAATAACTTTCCCTTCACCCTTCCCCACGACCTTGGGTACAGGAACAGGTTTGCGCGCTGTGGGGACTGGTCGGAAAGGTTCCTTCGTGGGAGCCAGTCTCTCTGGGGGACACGGCGTCTGTTGGGGCGAAGGAGTCGGGGAAGGGGATAAAGGAGACAACGGTTGCTGTGCGTGAGTCGACAGTGAGGGTTCGTTCCGCCGTGCCGACCGAGGTGTGACGCCCGTAGTGGACACAGAAGGCAACGAAAGCATCGTTTTGCCCATCAAATTCTGCGCTGGCGGTTTTGAACCCGACAACGGAGTTCGTGGGCCAAGAGTGCGAGTTAGCAAAAGTGGGCGATTCTGAGGGAGGGGGAAGGGTCTATTCGTCGTCGTAGTTCTTGAGGGGTTGTTGTTTGAAGCCGCAGAACGGGCGGGTTGAGCAGATCCATTGAAGGGAGTCTTGAGAGCCAGGGAGGTAGGGGGTAGAAGAACAATCGATTCCACCGGAGTAGGCTGTTGTTGTCTCTGAGCATCCCTAACCATAGGTTGGGCAATCTGACGCCTGTCTTTCGTCTTGCCATTCGTAATAGTCGTCTTCATCGTCATCGCATGCGTAACGTCCGTCATTTGGTCCATACGTATATCACCGTCAGCGTCGAGAGCGTTGACGTCGTGATGGTTGTCGATATCCATAAAATCCGTATCCATAGCCATAGCCAATTCCATCTCGATCCCTTCCAACCCGAGCCCAAAAGTAGTAGTTGGGATAGTGTGAATTTCCATGGGAGGTGAGGGGAAGCCGGTCGAGAGAATCCTTCCCTCTCGCTTTGCCCGCTTCTTTGCCCTTTCCTTCGTTCTTGGGGTCGAAGTGACCACTGAAGCGCTTTGTAGTACATCATCGAGAGGGAGTGGTGAGAGGGAAGGCACGGTTTGGATCGTTGGAAGTGATGGGTTCGGGGGTGTAGGAGCTGCTCGCGGCATGACGAAATCCGTCGAGGCAATGGTCAGTGTGTCCCCCACGGTCTGGAGGTATTCTGTCCTCTTATTACCCCCTTCCCCACTTCCACGATCCTCTCGTCCCCCACCAGCAGCGAAAAAACCCTCATCCCAACTTTCAGCATCACTAACCCCGTCTCCCCAGGTCGAACTCTTGAGCTTCATGGGGTCTAAACACAGCCTACCGTCGACGCCGAGATCCATCATGTCCTCGTCGTTTGTCGGGACAGTTTTAGGCGCACTCTTGTTCACGTCCTTGCTCTTGATACCCAACAACGAAGCGAGGGTCCTTCGCTTGGAGTTGTTGGTGACCGCCTTAGCACCGGCGCAAGCGAAGCTCGTCTCGCGACTCTCCCGGTCACGAGTATCCTTGCTGAACCTCGACTTCGTTGGCGTAGTCATAGGGGAAACTCGAGTCGTCCGCGGAATAGACCTAATAGCACCTCCACCACCCCTGCTAGCGATGCGTTTCTGAACAACGGGGCGACCACGTCTGCCCGCGTTATCATCGCTGTCAGGCGTTCTTGGAAGTTGAGCGTCGAGATCCGGTGAGAAGAAAGTCGAGATGGTCATCGGCCGTGATTCGGTGACATCGTAGTCTTCGTCCTCAGGGAAAACCGGGCCATCGAGATCATCACGTTCCGATACGCGTGAGAGGGAGTGGTGAGTCTGTGATTGAGATCCGACTTCAACGGCAATGACAGAGGAAGGAGGTAGGTTGTAGGGGTTGTAAGGTCTTGTCACATACTCCTCGTCCTCAATTCCCTGAAATTCGTCGAAGGGGGGCTGTTTGGGATGGGTCCGAGCTGGACCCTTACCAACGAATGTCGGGAATGGGAAGGCGGGTGAAAGAGACTCGGGCGGTGAAGATAAGGACAACCGAGGGTCAAAGGCATCCGGAAGCTCAGCTGTTTGGCTCTTTGCCCGGAGCGGGAGTAGGCGCGGTGAGGGTCGCCATTGTGGAGGGAGGTCTGGACGCGATCGGTGGTTCATTTCCTTCTTGTTCTCTCCTCCCTATAAGCCGCCTTGAACTTTCGGACTCAAAACTCCGGAAACCGATGGGACAAGGGTAAAGTCGGGCCCAAAAGAGGATCTGGAAGAGGAAAAAGTAGGAATGGAGAGAAGAGGAGAACAAAGCAGGCGAAGGTTTCAAAGAGGGACAGGCGAAGCGAAGAAGAGGAGGGCGGGACCCGGGCGTTCGAGCTGTCGCTCTTTGTTTCGTCGCTGTGAGGCTCAGCCGAGTAACCAACCGGGGAAGGGGGGGGGGGGGGGGGGGGGGATAATGAA
>Ga0307515_10016350_pt1 | contig 13590 bp, 1 predicted proteins | sample 17_EM_MG_FD_194513 | JGI IMG/M metagenome (GOLD analysis project Ga0307515, IMG submission 194513) | Populus trichocarpa ectomycorrhiza microbial communities from riparian zone in the Pacific Northwest, United States - 17_EM | ecosystem: Host-associated > Plants > Roots > Unclassified | place...
TATATTCTAAGAATCACTATAAGGAAGGAACTATCTAGGTAGGGACTAAGGGTCCTTAAATACACAACCGTACTCCTATAAAATCCTTCTTATATATAATATACGTAAGGTACGTAAGGTACGTAAGTTTCTCTCATTCCTCTCGTTTAACACGTAGCATATTATATAACCTTAGTTACTATTTCTTATTATATAGTTCTATCGGCTCTATCCTAGACCGTGCTTAAATTAACCAACTAGCTTCTTCTGTCTCTTCTCCAAGTAGTTATAATATTGTACTTAAAGTGTCCGTAATATCTAGATCTAGTAGGGTTTAACCTAAGCTAAGTAAATTCTTTTATAACCTAGTTCGGGCTAAGGGCTTTCTAGGAGCTACCTAGTATCTACCTAAGAAGGTATAGAAGACTTAGAGACTTATCTAACTCCTAAACTTCTATTAGATACTATCTATATATATACTTAGCATTTTTATATTATTGCTCCTCTAGCGCCTAATATATCCTTATAGGGTACTTCCAATTTTTTTTAGATTTTTATATATATCGTATATATTGTCTATATATGCAATCTATAATAGCGTATAGTATACTAGGTGCTTTAGGTTAACTCTTAACTTATTTTTAATTTTAAGTTTAAACCTTTATTATATTAATCTAAACGTTATAACTTTATTTACGGGTACTAAGATTTACCTTTTACTTCTCTAGTCCTCTAATTATTCCTCTAGATTTCTTAATATTATAATTAAGGCTTCTTTAATATAACTTAGAGCCTTTTCTATAATAGGGTAGTCCTAGATAACTTACTCATCTAACTATATATAAAAATCTTCCTACTTATTATTATATTACTGTCTATACCACTTTTAGTATAGTTATTAAAGTATATACGGCTTATCTATAAGGAAGTATCTTCTTATTACTATATTATAATAGCCCTTTATATATTATTCTTTAAATCTAATAGGGATCCCTAGATCCTCTTCTTGCTCTAGTTTAATAAGCTATTTCGCTCTTAGTGTGCCCGTCTTAGGCCTATTAGTTATTCTTTATATAGGTACTCTATCCCTTATACGACCTAGTATACTAGTCCTTTAATCTAGTTTCTGTTCTTACTATATAAGGATTTTTTATCTAAATTCCTCTATAGTTTCTTTTATTTTTTGCCTTATAAGTAAATTCTTAAAGTCTTCTTACTTCTTAACCTTAGTGTTAATTTTCTTAATAGTCCTTATTTATATATTAAAATCTTAGTCCTATAAGATTCTTAATCCTAAGCTTGCTTCTTTATTATGCTTTACTCCAGCCTTAGTTTAACTAGGCTTCTACGGTATTCTTATCTTATCTTAAAAATCTTAAATCTTACTTATTTTGTCTTAAGAATCTTACACCTTTAAAAAACTTAATTTTAAGCTTATTTGTATATTATTAAACTAAGCCGTTACTCTGCTCTATTAGTTATTATCTATTATAGGTCCTTAAGCTTATCTTATCCTGTTTTAGAAATCTTAAGCGTCTTTTATCTCTTTTTAAGAATCTTAAGCCCGTAGCTTTTTACCCTTATTAAGTGCCGAAGTGGTTTACTGTCCTTCTCTTATATTTTATAAAGTAATAGATATTATATCTAGTAGGGTCTTAATCCCTACTAATATTCCTTATTCTATAATAGAATTATCCTTTACCTCTATTATAATATCTCTAAGGTCTGCATGCTCCTAGTAAGCTACTTTTATTACCTTATCGTCGCTAAATATTTCGCCTATATTAAATTCATCGTCCTTAATATCTAATTTATAAGATGGTTTGTTAGTTCCTCTAAACTCTAATATTTTTTAGCTCCTATAGCTAATAGCTTACGCTATACTTAGCGTCCTTATAAATTTGGTATATATTATTATAATAAAACGCAAAACTTCTAATTAAATATTCTTTTATTCCTTATAGCATATTATTGTTCCTCTATATATATATATTGTCTACTAATCTCGTTTCTTTTACTATATAATAACTCTAACTACTTTTATAGTCCCTAATAAAATAACCCTATTTTCTGCAATTTATATAAGCTTCTTCTTTAAACCATTTTTCTTGTTATAAAGTCCGCCTAAACGTCTTCTACTGCTAAAATCCCTAGTTTGGCCTCTGCTCCTTAGTTCTATAATTATTTAATTCTTAACCTTTAGGTTTCTATAGTTTCTTACTCTATCTTTTAGATTCTTTAGTACTACTTAGGTCTATTAGTTCTATACCATACTATAGTTTCTAATTTTAACTTTATTATTATGTGTTCTGCGCCTTATATAACTATAGAACTCTATTCTAACCCTTTTTAGTCTGTTCCCTTTAGTAGATCCTATTATTAATCTTAATTAATTAATTAATTAATTCCCTTAGGGTGTCTGCATCTTCTATTAGGATAATTATATCCTAGACTTTTACTTTAAGTCCTTACTTATACTATACTATAAGCGCCTTATTATTCCATTTAACCTATATAGTTAATATTTAAAACTACGTCGTATACTTAATTGCTAAAGTTTATTATACTAGGTTTTAAAGCTTTTATTCTACTATAGTAGTTACTTCTAGGTCTCTAAATATATATTAAGTATTCTACAAACCTATTCTAGCTAGCGAATATATATTATACTTCTTAATTAGTAGTTGCTATGCCGTATTCCTATACTTCTATAAGGTAAGATTTAAACTACTTAAGTGCCCTTCCTGTTAGGAACAATCCTATGTAGTTATTAGGTAAAACCTAAGTAGATAATTATATAGCGGTAAGGTACGGGCGACCCTAGGGCAACCTAGGGGTAACTCGCCCGTAAGGTACGTGCTCTATATATACCTAGGGAAAACCCTTCTTACTTTGTATATAGACTCCTCCTTTTCCCTTAAGGATTTGTCTCTGTCTATACAATATACCTATTATTCTATTATTGGACTCCCTATCCACATCCTTACCTCATAGTAGGCTATTTAGTCTATAGTAGTTACTAACCTTCCTCCTTCTTATATAACCTTAAAGTGTATTTACGTAAGAAATCCCTTAATTTTTAACCTTTCCCCTAAGAATTGTTTAATTAAGGGTAACTTAACCTTAGCTACTCTAATCCCATTAATCCTTTCTTTAAGTATCCTATTATTGTTTATTAACTAATTAACTATTTCCTATAGCTATTTAATGGTAACTATTTATAAGTTAGTATCTACTATACTAGTGTTATTACCTAATCCCGAAGTAGTTGCTGCCGTTAACGGTGTTATAGCTACTACTTTTAGCGGCATATTATTTAACTTTCTTTACTATAACCTTGGTAGTAAATGTATAATAAAGCCTTATAGTAAAAACTACGGTAAACTTATTAATGGGCTAGGTATATAGGTATAAAATAGTTAATAACGTAATAATAACTAGTAGAGTGGTTGCCTAATAGATTAACTCTAATTATATTCTAAGATTTACTATAAAGAAGAGAACTATCCAGGTAGGGACTGTAGTCCTTTAAATATATATATACTCCTAAGAAATCCTCCTTATACGTAATATATGCGTACTTTATCTACTTTATTATAGATCTTACAGATTATACAAATTATATAGATTACGTTACATAACCTTAGTTACTATTCCTCATTATATAGTTTTATTGGCTCTATCCTAGACTATGCCTATATTAACTAACTAGCTTCTTCTAACTTCTCCCCTAGTAGTTATAATATTATACTTAAAGCGTTTATAATATTAGAGGAGTAATAGTATAGGAATGCTAAGTATATATATAGATAGTATCTAATAGAAGTTTAGGAGTTAGGAGACTTAATACTTTAACTAAAAAAATTCCTTATGGAAGAATACTTAGACGGATAATAGTAGTGGGAATGCCTAGAGAATATATATTTATAGTATATTAAAGATAAAAAGCGAACTAGGTATTAGCTAAAAAATAAGCTAAGTATAATAGGATTAAGTAGCTAATAGTTAGGAAAAGTAGAGGCCTATAAAACTAGAGGAAGCTAATAGTAGAGCTTTAAACCCTTAAAGGAATTTAAGGACAACAATTAAATTTAAGAGATAATTAGTAAGATTAATAGTTTAAAGCATTAATAGATAGTAGAGTAACTAGGAACTATATATTACTAATAGTAGTAAAATAAATAGGATTATCTTATAGATAAAAGGAATACCCTTATTTATTAGTTATAATTTTAGGAGATCTAATAGCCTATAGAGGAGGCATTATTAATCTTAAAATAAGACCTATTTAAATAACTATTAAAGGAAGATAAATTAAGATATCTTTTAATATCCTACTATTAGGACGGGATAAGGCAGTACTAGGAATGCCTTAGTTATAAATATATAATCTAAAGATTAATTAGGTTATAGGTTAGGTTAATATTAGAGATACTTAATAATATAAGAGGCGTATAGTAACTAAGTTAGTATAGTATTAAGTTAGAGTGATATATAAGGAAACCAAGAAAGGGTTACTATACGTACTAAAGAGATACTATAAGTATAGCAAAAAGCTATAGAGTCTAGAAAGTAAGAAGCTGTTAAAGTATATAATATAGGACTATAAAATAGAATTAGAACTAGAAATAAGTCTAAGGTTCTTTCTAATCTATAAGCTAACTAAAGAGGAGTTAAGAGTACTAAAGGAGTTTATCTAAGAAAACTTATAAAAAGGATATATTAGACTATTGTAATTATTAGTAGGATATCTAGTACTATTTATACTAAAGAAAAACGGAAAGCTTAGGCTATATATTAACTATAGATAGTTGAACAATATTACTAAGAAGGATAGGTATCTTTTACCCTTAATTAGCAAAATTTAAGATAGGATAGGTAATATGCAAATCTTTATAAAAATAGATCTAAGGTAGGCGTACTATTAGATTAGGATTAAGGAGGGCGATAAATAAAAGGTAGCCTTTAGGTTAAAGAAAGGACTATATAAGCTATTAGTTATATAATTCGGACTTATAAATATACTAGTGACGTTTTAGAAGCGAACTAATAGCGTACTAGGAGAATACCTTAATAATAATAATATCTACTTAATAACTAAGAAAGAATATAGGGAATATGTTAAATAGGTTTTAAAGCGACTATAAAAAGAATAGATACTAGTAGCAATTAAGAAATATAAGTTCTTTATAAGGAAGACTAATTTTATTAGATTTATTATTAAACTAAGTTATATTAGTATAGACCTAAAGAAGATTAAAGCTATAGTAAGTTAGTAAGAACTAGAGAATGTAATATAGTTAAGGTTATTTTTAGGGGTTTATAACCACTATAAAAGGTTTATAGTATAGTAGTTAAAAAATATTAAACTCTTTACTAGACTTATAAAGAAAGAGGAACTATAGGTGTAGGGAAATAAATTAAAAAAACTGTTTAAAGAACTTAAGGAATTATTTGCTTAGAAACTAATCCTTAAAATCTACTAATTAGGGTTAAAAATAGTTATGGAAATAAATATATTAGACTTTATACTAGGAATATATTTACTATAAAAGTATAGGAATATATAGCATCTAGTGGTATACTATAGTTAAAAGATAACACTGCTAGAGTTAAACTACAATATCTACAACAAAGAGTTATTGGGTATAGTTATAACACTTAAAAAATAAAGAGCATTCTTATAAGGTATAGAGAAACTATTTATAGTTAAAATGGACTATAAGAACCTAATAGGGTTCTTAATAATAAAAGAACTTAATTAGAGATAAGTTAAATAGGTAGAGATACTTATAGAGTACTATTTAAGATTTAGTATACTAAAGGCACTAAGAATATAAGAGTAAATATATTAAGTAAAAAGGCTAAACTATAAAATAACGAGAAGCTATTAGGGGTAATACTACACAAGAATAACGACGGATTAATTAAGTGTAATTATTCTAAGATTATAGTAACTTAGGAGTATAAGCTACCGGAAAGCGATTAAATAAAAAGGATTTAAAAGGCGTAATCTAAGGACCTAGAAACGGACTAGTATAAGTAAAAAATAAACATGTATATCCTAAGGGGAATAGCAGAAGAATTTATTAAAGATTTCTATAAGGGAATAATATAGGGACATAATAGAGCTATAGGCTTAATGTTAAGACTTTAAAAGGAGTATATTATTTATAGAATCTAGGGACTAGTAAGAAAAGTTATAAAAGAATATTTAGATTGCTAAAGAAATAAGCTAATAAGGTATAAGCTATATAGGAAGCTATAGTCTATTAAGACACTAGAACGTCTATAAGAGATAATATTATAGGACTTTATTATAAAGTTGCTAAAATTAAGAGATTCTATTACCGAATAGGAGTATAACGTAATCCTTATAATAGTAGACAAGTTAACTAAATAGGTCTACTTTATAGCGTATATAGAAGAAATCTTAACGGAAGATATCGCTAGAATCTATATAAAAGAAGTATTTATAAGACACAAAGTACTAAGAAAAATTATATTAAATAGAGATCTAAGATTTATAGTAGTATTTTAGGAGGTATTTTTAGCAGAACAAGAAGTTAGAGTAGTAATTTCTACTATATATTATCCGCAGACGGACGGATAGATAGAGAGATTAAGCTAGATACTAGAATAGTATCTAAGGCATTATATTAATTACGCGTAGAATAATTAGGTATTGTTATTACTAATTATATAGTTTATATATAATGCGACACTATAAGAGGGTATAGAGATGTTATTATTTTAGGTAAATTACAGATATAAGCCTAGAATATCGTTATTACTATAATAAGAAAAGAAAAGAAGTAAGGAAGCTAAATAAAGAATAAAAGGTTTAATAAATCTTTATAAGGACCTCTATTTTACAGCATAGATAGTATAAAAAAAATAAAAAAGTACTATAACGTTAAGAGATCTAAGGGACTAGATTATAAGGAGGGGGATAAAGTATAGCTATTATACAAAAATTTCACGAGTTAACAACTAAGTAAGAAGTTAGATTACGTTAGACTAGGACTATTTAAAATTATAATAAAGATTTTAGAAGTTATATATAGACTTAACTTACTAACAAAATTAAAGATCTACCCTATATAGTATATTGCAATGTTAGAGCTAGTATATAGAGATATAGAGCTACTAGTTTATAAAGTATACTAATAACTGCCTAGGCTAACCTAAGAATTTTTATACAACTTTACTTTTGGACCTTTATACTAGTCTATAATTAATCGCAAGTATTATAGGCAATTTAGTGTTTTTAGTATAGTTCTATAAAACCTTTTAGTGTTAGATTTAATATATAGGGCTTTAGCTTACCGTTATCTTTAGCTATTAAAATATAATCTATAATCTTTTCTTATAATCCTTTATATTATTAATATATTACTTCTATATTTACCCTTAGGCTCTTAAATATAGTTAAGGTATTAATTAGTTAGTTAGGGAGACTTATCTCCTAAGATTTAGTATATATACTTTTAGATCTAGTGGTTCTATACTATATAGTTAGTATAGCTCTACTACTAAGTAAATAGAAAGGATACTTTATAATAGCACCTATAGATATTATACAATTATTAAAAACGTCTATAACATTATTCTTTTAATATTGCAGTATTGTTTAGGTATGGTTTAACTCTTATTAAATACCCCTATAATACCTTGCATACGTCTACCTATTTCCACTAACTTAGTAATTAAAGACTAACCGCGAAATGGCAATCTAATAGCAATCTAACGATAATCTACGGCATTCTGCTATATTCTACTAAGTTTTACTAAGACTATAACCTAAACCCTATTCTACCCTATATATATATTAACTAAGCAACTAAGTTAATAATATATGCCCTTTCTTCCCGTTTTCCTACCTTCTCTCCTTATATAATGTCTTAACTTCCTTATACAGTTTATATATATAGCTTAATAATATCTACCTTACTATATATTATCGTCGCTTATGCTTACTCCGTAATACTACGTTGCGTTAACTACCTATACTATTATTAATATGCAGAATAAAGCTAAAGCTCCTATAACGGCCGCTAGTGTTATATCCGCACTTTAAAAACAATTAGTAGAAATATAGAAGTCTTTTATAGACGCCCTTATATAAAACTAAGCCACTTTAAATTAATAATAAGCCAAATAAGAAGCACGACATTAATAATTAATTAAGGACCTCTAAGAAGAAGTCCGTACCCTTAAAATACCTACGCTAGGGCCCTAAGACCGAATACTATCTCTAGAGATAAACACGCGGAATGAGAGTCCCGAACCTATAGTAGTTATCTACCCTAAACTAACTACTACACCAAAACGATCCGAACGACTATTAGATCCCTTAGTATTTACTAATAAATAATAAGAACTTTAATTATTCCTAAGCCAGCTTAAAAATAAGTTAATTGGTAATGCTAACCGCTACCTAACTAAAGCTAACTAACTTTGTTACGCCCTAAGTTAACTAGGTAAAGAGGTAGCTAACCTTATTAAACCTCTTTAGCTAAACTTAGTATAAAGCCTAGTTGTACTTCTTAAAGCCTTATATAGTAACCTAGACCGCTAAGCTACCACTTAGAGAAAGATAAACCACACAGCTTAAGGAATAAAAAGTTTCCTAGTATACTTCTCCGAATTTAACCGTTACGTAAGGAAAACAGGCTAAAATGGCTCCGCACTAATTAATAGCCTTATTAAAAATTTAAGCCCTAAACTAAAAACCTCCTTAATAGGCGTAGACCTACTAGGAGCCCTTAATGCCTGCGTAAACGTCATTAATAAACAGTATAATAATATACTACGCCTAACACCAAAACACACTCCTTAATATAATATAATAGCCCCGTAAACGTCCATTAAGTTATCTTAGCTTAAGCACCCTAACGCTATAGATATTAACACTAGGACCCTAGGATATACCCTACTAGGGTCCTCTAAAATAAGAATAACGTATTAAGCTAGGCCTCTACTTTAAATATAGAAGTGACTCCTACCTTTCTAACTACTGCTCTGCCCCTTTTTAAAAAGATCTACAAATAGTTAACGCTAGCAGTCCACCGCCCTAATCCTCTAGCTACTGTCCCTAATCTTTATCTAGCTCTAGCTTAATAATTAATAAGCACCGTTTATAAGGACAAAACTCTAACTAACGTCCTATAAGAACCCTACCCTAATTACCTCTAAAAGGAAGGTCCTAGAGCTAAGTCGCTCTTTAAGATGGCTCTGCTAGAGGATCTTATTAAACGCATTTAACGTTATAAACTCTAACTCTTAGGACCGTAGTATAACTATTAACTGCTATCTTTAGCAGAATAATTAATAGGTTAACGCTTAAATTCTAATTAATACAGAAGCTAGTGGTGTAGAATTTATTAGTAAGATCTTTATGTAATATAATGGTTTTACCCTAACCCCCCTTAACCAGTATATTAACGTATTTAGATTTAATAGTAAACGCACTATCTTAGGCCGTATTACCTATAGAGTATTTTTAAGATTCTAATACCTAAACTACAAAGAATTAATTAAACTTTTTGTTACTACCCTAGGTTACTTAGTAATCCTTAAATAACCCTAGATAAAGCTATATAAGGTAACTATTAATTAGGACAACCTTAAGCTTCTATTTACCGCTTCCCGTTATAAGTAAAAGTGCCTTACTACTTGCTACTTAGACCCAAAACTAAAATCTAAAAAATCCACTAGGATTTACCAGTTTAAAATTTCTATAACTATTTACCCTATACCTAAGGAATCTACCAGATTCCACTAACCTAGGAATTCTACTAATTCCTACAGATATAAGATTTCTACTAATATCTACTCTACGTCTAAGGAATCTACTAGATTTCACTAGTATAAAAATTCTACTAATATTTACCAAAGATCCGAAAACTCCACTAAATTCTATAAGTTATTATTAAGCACTGCACCGCCCTAAGCTAAGTAGAAGCTTAAGCTTAATACACAAAAATACTAGAAGGACTAGTATTTTACTATAAAAAGGATTCTTAAAGAACCCGAACTTAAATTTTATACTAACTCTGTATTTAATACTAAACCTAAACCCGAATAAAAAACTATAGACAATCTGAGCAAGCTCGGCACCCTATATATCCGTATAATTAGAGCTACCCCGCTAGCGTAACTTACTAAGAAACCCGAATATATAATCTTCGCTATTACTATAGCTAATATTAAGAAGGCCTTAGCACTAAAGAAGCACACTAACCCTACTATAAAGGTACTAGTAGAGTACTATAACCGCCTAGAGATATTCTTATAAAAGGAAGCTAATAAGCTACCGGAACACCGATTATACGACTATAAAATTATACTTAAAGAAGGAAAATAGCCTAGATTTAGACCCCTATACGGGATATTCTAAAAATATTTAATTAATCCGTCTTTATCTTTACGTAGTATTGCTCCTAATAACTTTTTATTATTTTATAGTTTAGCTTTCCTACTTAGCGCGTTTACTCTTATATTTTTAGTTCCCTTAGTATACTAAATTTTAAAATAGTATTATATAAGCATTTCTACCATCTAACCTATCTCTAATTAAGTTCTTTTATTATTAGAAACCCTATTAAGTTCTTATAATACATCTTAACTATAAATAGTTTTTCTGTGCCTTATATAAGAACACTCTCTATTTTTTAAGTACTATAACTATCCCTAATAACTCCTTGTTATAGATGTTATAATTTAACTCTAGTAGTATTATCTTTTAACTATAGTATACTACTAGGTGCTATATATTCCTATACTTCTATAGTAAGTATACTCCTAGTATAAAGTCTAATATATCTATTTTTATAACCGTTTCTAGTCCTAGTTAATAAATCTTAAGGATTAGTTCCTAGGTAAATAACTCCTTAAGTTCTTTAAATAGTTTTCTTTATTCTTCTTTTTATACCTATAGTTTCTCTTTCTTTATAAGTCTTATAAATAGTCTAATAATTTTTAACTATTATACTATAAACCTTCTATAGTAATTGCAAACCCCTAAAAATAACCTTAACTGCGTTATATTCTCTAGTTCTTACCAACTTATTATAGCTTTAATCTTCTTTAGGTCTATACTAATATAACCTAATTTAATAATAAATCTGATAAAATTAGTCTTCCTAGTAAAGAACTTATATTTCTTAATTACGACTAGCATCTATTCTTCATTTAGTCTTTTTAAAACCTATTTAATATATTCTCCGTATTCTTCCTTAGTTATTAAGTAGATAATAATGTCGTTAAGGTATACTATAATAAACTTATTAAGGTATTCTCCTAATATGCTATTAATGTAACGGGACTAGCCCAGTTATAGTAGGAACGTCTTAGTAAAACACTTAATAGATAAATTCTAACGCTTTAACCAAATTCTACTAAATTTTACTAGCTTAATTGACTTCTACTAAGTTTTGCTAGATTAATTGAATTTTATTAAAGTCTATTAAAGACCGCGTACGTATATACGTACGCATTGACCACTAAGACCCCTAACCATTTAATTATAAAATTCTCCTATTATTCCTTTCTCTTTCTTATATAACGTCTTATTTTTAGTAAGAGCTATATACCCTTAGATTTAGATTTAGATTTTTTGTCCCATCTATTGTATTATACTACGTATAATACTGCGCATGCAGCCTCTAGACTATGGCGCTATAGTTCTATATATATAAATCCTCCTAAGGCAGCTTAATATATACTAGTAACTAAGTGGACACTCTAGCCCAGTTTTAAGTACTAGGGGAGTTTTGTCCTAGTATTTTGCTCTATAATATTTAGTTTGCACTAAGGAAATAAAGAAATCCTAGCTCTTTTTATCTATTTCTGCCGTATTCTGCCGTTCCTAGAGTAGAAAAAGCGCTCTAGGGGATGGATTTAGTAATATTTTTGCGTATAAAAACAAAGGGCCCTAAATAGTTTGCCAGCTTAGAGACAACTAATAGTTATTTCTATACGACTTTTTTCCTGTACCTTGTTTCTCCTCCTTACTAAAGAAATAGATAGGGAATTAGTAATTAGTAGGTACTCTCCCTAAAAGTAACCTACTAATTCTAGATTTACGTTCTAGAAAACGGGTATTTTATAAAGGCGAATCTTGTTATATAAACCCACCCTAGAAGGCAGGTAGTTATATAGTAGAGTTTAATATACCTACTTATCTAGGCCTCTACCCCAGTTTTCTAGTAGTTTTCCTATTTATCTAGGCCTAAGGGCCTAGGGCTTTCCATAAGTAGTTAGCTGCTACCACCTATAACACGGGGAATTTCACCAGTTCTCTCGGATATCTTATAATAGGTTATTAGCCTAAGTACTAGCCTACCCCCTAGCAGTCTATATAAGAGTCTTCTCCTAAAGTTGGTACGCTTTTATACGGCTTAAAAGCCTTCTATAGCCTTTAGTTTTACGCCTCTTTTTATTATTTCCGCTAGTATAGGCATAGGCTGCTATTTGCAGGGGTTGTAACTCCTATCTTACGCGCCTACTGGCGTAATCCTATAAGGGCGTCGTAGCTGCATCCTGCAGTGTGGTTAAAGCCTTAGGTACTATCTACGGTTAAGGCTAGCTAAGCCTCTCCTGCCTAAGTAACTCCTATTTGCTCCTTAAGCGTATTTTACTAGCGTACTACCCTAGCAAGTAGTCCTATCTATTGGTACACCAATACACGCATCCGTTCTCTTAAGTTACGTAGTAGTTTCTCCAGCTAGGACGTAATCCTACCTACCTACTAGGTGTACTAGGGGTTAGAGCTTAGCTAAGGGGTAAGGTCCCTAGAGCTAGCAGTAGCTACTATATACTACGCCCCGTAGGAGGTTCCCGTTTCGCGTTACCTATAAAAGTCTCCTTATAATAGGCCGACCATATTTTATAGGAGGGGGCTATAGACTAGGTCCCGTGCTAGGTAACCTACTCCCCCCTCTCCTACTAACTATCCGTGGCCTTTGTAGCTACGCCTTAACCACCTACCCTTTAGGTGGGTAGTGGATATCTAAATCGCTAGGACACCTTAATTGCCAGAGTTTAAAAGAATTAATTATATAACACTACCACATTAACAATTATAAGTCTTTCTACTGCTTATACGCTTTATTATATTTACTATATTTATCCCTAGCGTTATTAAAAGTCTTAAGCTCTAGTATTAGTGATTTAGCCTTCTTTTTGCGCTTATTTGTAAGCTTTTTTTATTAACTATTTTTCTTTTTTTAGCTAATAAACGGCCTTTAGCTATTATAATTACCCCGGATTTTATATAACCTTTTTAATATTGGCTTTTTACTTTTAGCATTACTTAATTTTAATTTTAGTGTCTTTTAATTACTATTTAAAGGGTTTAAAAGCTTAAAATTGAGTATTTACTTTATAGACATATTTTTATATAGCCTTATTTAGGTTTTTATTTTCCTATTTTTACTAATTATATTTAATATACTAAGTTAAGTCACTTATCTGCCTAATTATCTTTAATATAATAATATTAATAGTCTTTAATATTAAGTTTTTTTGGTGTAGTCTTATATAATAAAGGCAGTTTATTAAATACTTTTTTTAGGCTAAGTAGGTAAAGTATAGCCTCTATAAACA
>Ga0307515_10016352_pt1 | contig 13589 bp, 5 predicted proteins | sample 17_EM_MG_FD_194513 | JGI IMG/M metagenome (GOLD analysis project Ga0307515, IMG submission 194513) | Populus trichocarpa ectomycorrhiza microbial communities from riparian zone in the Pacific Northwest, United States - 17_EM | ecosystem: Host-associated > Plants > Roots > Unclassified | place...
AATTAAATTTATATTGTTGGTTTAAAATTTAAATTTGGTTTATGTAAGTATTGCATTGTAAATTTGTAACTAGTTAGGTGTTTTATATAGGTGTTTTTTTTTTTTGGGTTGACCCGGGTCAACCCATCTGACCCGTGACCCGATCACTGGACCGGGTCGATGACCGGGTCGGGTTTTAAAACTATGCTAAAAACTTGTCAAACAAAATTCTAAAACATCATTTTTAAGACATCATTTATTTTACTCGCATTTTGCATTTTAGTTCTCTGTCTTTTAATTTAACCCTTTATCAAAAAAAAATATTTAGGTGCTAAATTGGACTCAAAAAAGTAAAAAAAAAGTTTCAATAATCAAATTGAAAGTTTTAAAAAATTTAACTATTCCAATCCAATGAATAATGGAAATTAGAAACTTGTCAAATGAATGAAGTGTAGGACTAAAAACTTGTCAAATAAAATTCTAAGATACCATTTATTTTACTAGTCTTTTGCATTTTAGTTCTATGTCTTTTAATTCAACCTTTCATTAAAAAAAATATATGATTAGGTGTTAAATTGGACTCAAAAGAGTAAAAAAATTGTTCCATACTCAAATTGAAAGTTTTTTAAAATTGGACTAATTCAGTCCAATAAATAATGGAAATTACTATGGCCACATGACTTTTATCATCAAGTAAAATAATAATGATAATAATAAAATTACTATTTTAACTTTGCTTTTTACTTGAGATGTAAATGATAGTACTAGTAACAGTAGATTTTATGAATATTAAAAAAATATTTGTTATAGTTTTTACTGTTATTTTTATATATATTTTTAAAATAATTTTAACTTGAAAAAATAAATTTTGAAATGCTGATATAAAAAATAAAAAAAATTATTTTATTATATTTTCAAATAAAAAACTATTTGAAAAGGCATGCTGTAATTTATTATCCGACACCCCTAGACCAACACGTAAAAGAGAAAAGAAAAAAAAAAATCTCTCGAGTCTTCTCGTCCCTCTCTCCCCCCTCTCTCATATTGATTTGCCTATTTCATAGTCACACACACAAATTAAAATCTGAAGCAAAAAAAGCACACAAGCAATAAATATCTAGTTCAACTTTGTTTCTAAAACATAAAAACCCCAAAAGCTTTCTTTGTTTTTTCTTTTGTTTTCAACTTTATACAATGTCAGGCTCCGGTGGTGTTTCAATTGCTCGAAACCGTGGAGAGAATCGGTTCTATGTTTCACCCGGGATCCGAAAACAACAACAATTACAGCAACTGAAGCAGCAGCAGCAGCAGCAGAAGCCATCGATCTCGAAGAATTCAACAGTGGAGATTGAGAAGAGGAAGGAATCCGATCAATGCGGGTCAAATTGTTCTGTCTCAGGTCGGGTTGGGCCCGAGAGTAACTCAACGAATTTGGATCGATTCTTGGAGTATACCACTCCAGTTGTACCTGCTCAGTTTCTGCCCAAGGTAATTAATGAGACTTTTATGGGTTTTTGTTGATTTTTGGTTTTTTGTAAAAAAGTTTAGGTTTTTATGCTTTTTGCTGTGTGGGTTTTTTTTTTATTTTGCGGCCTAATTTGCCTTAATATTTGTTTAAGGTTTTAAATTGTGAAGAACATGACTAATTTAATGGATTAGATTAGGGTTTTTAATTAGTTAATTAAATTGGGATAATGTAGGGTTATGACTTGAGTTAATTAATCAAGCCAATGATTGTTGACACCTTTTAATTTTGAACGGAATCATCGATAATTAATCAGGGTCTTCATTATAAACGACTTCATTGGACAATTAATTAGCTTTTTTTTTCAATTTGATTTACTATGTTGTTTGTTTAATGACATGTGTTGTTTTATAGGTGTTATTATTGATTGAAGGTCTTAAATTCTAAAGGTTTAGGGTTTAGAATTCAGTTTATTACTCTAGAAACAATTGTTGAAAATGTTTAATTTTGTTTCCAAGTAATAATTGTTATGGTTTTGATTTTAGAGGAATCTTTGGGAAAATTGTTTTCGCTTTTATTGAGTTTGCTTTAGATTGAAAATGAGTTGAATGTCTTTATTTTTTAGTAAGATATGCATGTTCTTTTAATGGTGGTGTTTGTGGGTTGTATAGACGAGTGTTAGAGAATGGAGAACATGTGAAGTGCAGCATCACCAGAACTTCTATTTTGTGCTTGGGGATTTATGGGAATCTTTCAAGGAGTGGAGTGCATATGGGGCAGGTGTTCCTCTTCTGTTGAATGGGAGCGAGACTGTTGTGCAGTATTATGTTCCCTATTTGTCTGGCATTCAACTATATTTAGATCCATCACAACCCTCCCTAAGGCTGAGGTGAGCCATTCTCTTGGCTTCTTATTTGGTTATATTTTTCATTTTATTAATGTGCCCAGTTCAATAACTATCTTGGCATGGTTTTGATGGATTTATTGATGTGAACTTAGGATGTATGACCACCCTGCAATATTGTAATCTTAAATTCAAATTGTATGCATCGAGTTTAGGTAATTGATTAATTTTCTGACTTACTTAGTTTCAATTTTTTTTTATTTTTTTTTGTTTACGGTTTGGACACACTGGAAGGCATGGAATCGACTTTTTATTAAGGCAGTGATTGGTTTGTAGTATTCTTGGTGAAGATCCGCATTTTAGATGATTTAAACTACTAGTGCTGTCAATATGCTTCTATGGATATCTGTCGTTTGATGATGCTAGTTTGTCCTTTTAATATATAGTGTTTGATGGATATGCCATTGTGTGGATGACTGTTTTATCCAAATCGCAAAGTCATTATTCCAATTAAGAAAAGGTGCCAAATTATACGAACTTGGTTTTGTTGGAGAGAAGTTATGGTTTCTTATTTGTTTTCTGTAATTTTTTTTATTTTCAGTGTATTACATTCTTAGGTTAGGTCCATATCACAGTCAGTTCCTCCTTGTGCTTTCTATTATAGATAGATGGATCATGGACTGTGATAGATGAAGAGAAATAGGAGGCTCTAATTGATGAGGGGGGTTTTAACCTTTATTTCGTAGTTGATTGTTTTGCCTGCCTTTTGCTAGGTGTCTTTTCTTAACAACTTTCTGAGAAACAAAATGACTATTTTCTTAAACAGAAAAATAGAAGCAAATTCTGCATCCTAGGGCTGTGTGATGTAATATCTTGTGCCCATATTCCTTTGTCAAGTTGGATCCAAAGTCTATTGGGGCCACCCGCCTATGAATTATCTAAGGTTTAAATGATCATCTTTTGGTGTCGCCACTACCCTAAAAACCCTTAATGCAAATATGGTCACTTTAATACCGGATCTGGGAGGCCAAGACTGCTTCCTTGTGGCTGCAAGTGCAAGACTAGAAATAATTGTTAATACTGTTTGGAGAATTTTGAGCTACTAGTTTCCTGGTAGTAGTGATTACTTGAATAATTCACAGTTTATGCTTGCTATACTTTTTCTAGAAAATGCCAAATTTAACCTTTCAAGAGGTAATCCGTCATTGGAATGGCTAGGCCATGTACTGTTACTTCAGTTAACATGAATGAATCACTGAGATACTATGCAGGACTGTTGGAAGAGGAGGAATAAGTTTTATCCATATGAATTTCTGTGTTAGTTTTATTGTGTGTTCCTAGTATCTTGAGTGTGGTTCCAGACAGGTACATTTACTGCCTCCTGGAGCGTTTGCTTTCTGAAACTGTTATGTTTAATCATGATGAAAAGTTTCTCAGTGGTCCAGATAGCAAGCATGACTGAAAGTAACAGTATAATTTTCTTGAATATGTTGTGCTGCTGCAAAAAGGAATTTGCCAGCCGTACTGACAGGCTACTTCCATTTTAAATTGTACTGCTAGATTGTTACTTTTGGTACTTGGGCCTATGCAGTGCAGCAAGTTTTGGTAGTCCTTCCAATGGAAAGAATGATAAAGTAAAGTGAACAGTCTAGATGTTTGAAATTATTTAGCTTTACCTATCAGTTGGCTAGTATGCTTGTTGCATTACATTGTCATTGCTTCCATCTTCTGACAGAAGGCCTGGCGAGGAGAGCGATACGGAGTCATCCAGGGACACGTGTAGTGATGGTAGCAGTGACTATGGAGCAGAGAGAGTAGCAAGCAATGGTGTTTGGCAGCCCTGGAACCAGCTCAATGTTACAGATGCAAATATTAAGAGTTTGAATAGACTCTCTCTGAGAAATAAACCCTTCAGGGGTTCATCTAGTGATGAATGCGAGATTTCCAATCCACCAGGTCGGCTTATTTTTGAATACATGGAGTATGCTTCACCATTTACACGCCAACCTTTGGCTGACCAGGCAGGTTCATTGTCTTTAATTGGCTTAAAATTTTGAGCTTGCGAGTTTTTTTTCCTTGTTTATGTTTTCCCCTTGTTCATCAATAGTCTTGCATCCCTGCAGATTTTGGTTCTTGCATCTCAGTTTCCAGAACTCAAGACATTTAGGAGTTGTGATCTATCACCCTCAAGTTGGATTTCTGTGGCTTGGTATCCCATATATAGGATACCCATGGGTCCAACACTGCAGAATCTGGATGCCTGCTTTCTAACCTATCATTCTCTGTCAACATCCATTCAAAGTACATCTCTTTACTTGCATGTTTGTATGTCCATGGTGGGCTTTTATATCTGCCTGCAGTCTTATGTGTTTGTTGCTCTTCTTGTTGGGACAGGTCAAAGCTGTGAGAGGATGCAACTTCACGGCTCTACTGTTAGGGAGCTTCACCTTTCTGACATGTCCCTCAAGCTACCTTTGCCTACATTTGGGCTTGCTTCCTATAAGTTTAAAGTTTCATTTTGGAATCCCAATGGAGTCTATGAATGCCAAAAGGCCAGTTCATTGCTAAGAGCTGCTGACAACTGGCTTAGGCTTTTGCAAGTTAATCATCCTGACTACAGGTTCTTTGTTTCCCACAACACAAGCCCAAGGTGAAAAGGTTTCCTTTATAAATGAGTTATTAAAGAGAACTTGCACCTTCAGTCCTGTAAGAGCCCCAATTTCAGCTCATACTAAATATCCTTCATTATTTTGATGTTGTATGGAGTAGTATGGAGTGGTATTTCTTCAGGATTCTCAGACTAGTGTGTCATGTCCTGGCTATGCCAGCACATCTCCTTGACGAAGTCCAAGAATGATCCACTTTTTGCTTGTTCGCAACCTTTTGCATGCGCTTGAAGGAGTTTTCTGATAATTATCTTGGTGCTTTGGCTTTAATGTGAGGTGTTGCAGATTAGGAGCCTTATGATCATAAATGGTGTTTTGATCTTATGGACAGTTTTCCAGGCCTGAAAGCTTTAGTTTTTGCAACTGTTTAATGACGTTGTCCTATAAAAACTACTGACTTTTGTATATGGTTGTTTCTGAGGTAGAATGTTCAATACACGTTTTGTAGCAGCAGTTTCCGAAATATGATCATACTTATGCTGTGTTCCTTTAACCAAGATTCTCTTGCTGATCTGAAGATGTGAACTCCCTCGTCTAGTGTATATAACTGTAAAAGAAAATGCTTCTAAGCCTTCTATAGCTCAACTGAAGTCGAAAACAGCTATTGTCATTTTGTCAGACAAAAAGAGGCAACCTAAGTATCGTTGGTATTCGTTCGTTGCATTTTCTGTTTTTACATAAAACTAGTTTGTTTTTGTCTTGTTTTTAAAAACAGAAGATACCACCACTGGTTGTTAAAGAACCCTTGAGTTTTCATTGCCCTTGCTCTTCTTGTCTGTTTCTATAACCGTCTAGGAATAAGGAAATCCTTGTTTACAAGTTGCTATTTGCCGAGAGGAGAAACCGCACAATAGATGGATGATGGTGCTAGAGACACATGAACATGAAAAGAATGGAATCCTGTACAAACAAGTAGAAGTTTTTGATGGGATTCTGAAGGTGTTGGCATTTTGCATTTTACAATGTTTAGGTAGACAAATGGGCACCAATCATTTTGACATAACCACTTATTTTAACCATGTGCACAGAACATAACGAGGAATGGTGGGGAGACACTGAGTGAAGATCTCCATGGCACACTCGTGTCAAGGAAACCTGCAGTTTGATAAATCGTGAGGTGGAAAAATAGGAATTGAATATACAGATAAACAAAGTTGGATCATTTTTTTTTAAAAAAAAAAAAAAGAGTTTCTGCAATTAAGTTATCCTGACCGCTGAAAATGATTGCTAACAGAAAAATTGAGTCCGGTCTGCAACACACTTGTCGAACCAAAAACCAAAAATGGTAACCTCGAAATGGGATTCAAGATGTCATGTACAGTTCCACTGACCAAACATTTTCCTCTGGGAAGAAAAATGGTGCATCAGTTGCGTATACATAAGCTAATATTATTATTTGTGCGAAAAGCAAAGCAAATAAGGTATAGAGGTAGGCTTATAAATTTATTTTTTCCATTATGCACATGATCTGTAAATACAAATAGTTGCACATAATAGTTCATGGGACCTATCTAATACAAACATGTGTCACAAATTGAACAGCTTTCCTCTTCACTTTGCTCATACTCCTAACATTATATTAACAATCCATCACAGTTACCGCCCGCACTCATAACTCATCATCAAGAATGGTAGAGAGCAACAGTCCTTGGACAAACTCTGATTTCCGGGATTTCTCCTCTTGGTCCTTGTCTGATAGATGTGGCTGTTGGACTTTCCTGTTGGCACCAAACTGATGTTAGAAATCTTGAAAAAGGAAAAATTCCACAACATACCGGCAACGCTAGAAAGCCTCAAAGGGGAGCAGTAGCAGATGAAGTACAGGTTACGTGGTTCAAGTTGCATTTATTCCATTTAACTACCTTGCTGACAGAGTGATAATCTTCTCCAACAACACTAAATTGGTGAATATCATGTACAGGTAATGACCAAAGGATCATTAACAGCGCAAGTTTCTTGCTCAAACTATGGAAACAGTTCCATACAAGCTTCAATATCTTTGGATTCAATCTTCTTAGACCATAATAACAGAGTATTGGATCCTAAAACATAGTCGACACAAATTCTAGGCTGTCAGTAAACCTCAAACTCCACAAATCATTACCTATTCATACAGAGAAGATTTTCCATGGCATCAGCTCTACAAAAGTTCCATCCTTACCTTCAATAGTTCAAGAACAGATGAGACCAATCTTCTGAATCTAAACCAACTAAAAAGCACCAAAATCGTACAACTATACAAATTGCATACTGATCCTAAAACATCAAACTCCATACATCATTACCTATTAGTGTTTGAAGATGTCCTTACACTATACATTCATTAAGAGAATAGTAACATCAAAGTGATAGGAACCAGGCAGATTTGCAATAGTCAATCTTATTTTTGGTCTTGTTACCAAGATAGATTAATGATCAGGGAAGCGGCTAACAAATTCAAACTGATTTACCAAGAAAAACAAGCAGGCCTTTATTTCATATCTTGGGGGCCAAAATACAGAAGCTTCTTTTAATAAATTAAGATCAAATGCAGTGACTTGAATGGGAAAAGGATGCGAGTAATCATACCTTTCTAGAAACTCCTCAGTTGTACTCCCCTTCACTGAGCTTGCTTCAACAGAAGAAAGAGGTTTTGCATTCAGCGCTTCATCAAAACCAGGTGGATTAAATATGAAAGGTGAAAGCAATGGATCAGGTTCTGTATTGGAGGAAGAAACAAAGCATGAAGATCCACCGAGAAGGGATTGTAAGCTTCCTTCTCGCAGTTCTTTTCTCAATATAGAAAATGCAGAGTTAGCTCCCCCCTTTCGCAATCTTCTCTTACGCTGAACGTAATCTCCAGTCAAGGAACTCAATGGACTACTGTGACCATACAGAAAAACTAACAAACAAATAAAATAAATAGGGGCATAAACTGGAGGGTGTTATAGATATGTGATTAGATTGCTCAACTCAAAAGAATAAAAGCGCAAAAAGACTGCTTTCGAAACAAAGTTGAAGCACTAACCCAGGAAGATTCATGATCCCCCCCCCCCCTAAGATGTTGAAAATTTCCTTTGAATCTCTTCATTAGAAAGATTTTCAACTACCAACAAAACCTAGTTCAATTGCCATTAACATTGAACCACATAAATATGCATGTTCGCTTGCACATACACAACCAGATTATACAAAAAATCTGAACCAAAACGTTGAATGTGACTAAGTCAAATTTGAGATAAAAGGATATCTTAAAGAAGTTCCCATGCTGCCCAGTAATGTGACTAACAATGTCCATCCCCACCCTTTTAGCACAAACTGGACACACCTGAAAACAAACAATTCAGACATCATCTCAGTAGCAGTCTCCAAGCAACACGAAACTAGGAAAGTGCACCTAATATTGCGTTAAGCACAAAAGAGACCAATTTGTACTCTAGGATACAATTAAAGTCCTCAAAAACAAGGCGACAAGTTCACAGTTAACCAAATAATCTCATTAAAAATCAAACCCCGTAAATTTAACTAAAACCCCTTTTCCAAAATCACAATTTAACACTAAAGGACTAACCCCATAAATATAACTAAAACCCTTCACAGTTTAACACTAAAGAACTAAACTTTTTAATCGACATCCATCAAAAGAAGTTGAAAATTTTTAAAAAAAAAGAGCAAATGATAAAAATATGATACCCCATTTTTGGCTTCAACAGGATGGTCTTCATCGATGTGGCAAAAGAGACCAACAACATCAAAATCCTCAGCACAAAACGGACACAAATACTCAGCTTTCAAATCCTCTTCTGCTTCAGTCTCTTCATGCAGATCTAACACGACAAGCCCAACAAAAAAGACCACTTTCACACAACATTTCTTATAAAACTATGAACATTATAAAAGAAGTGAAAGATATTAAACAAACCAGATCGAGTCTGATATCTTCTTGAAGAAGTTGAGAAGCGAGAAACCCATGAATCGGAAGCCATATTTTTTTTATTGGTTTCTCTGTTTTGTGATCAAAAGTTGTGGTTTTTATGATGATAAACGAACGTTGAAGAAGAGAAGTAAGAGAGAGGAAAGGAAAGGAAGAGGAAATTGCAAGAGAGAGAGCAGAGAAACACTTCACCAAACTCACTTGTACGTGTTTCAGTCTGTCTTTATTGAAAGTTTTGTTTGCAAATATGGGCTTAGATGGTTTGTTGGATTGCAGAAATGGACCTCTCTTTTTGTACCGTAGTATAGGGGAACGTGGATCAAACACCTTAAAAAAAAATGTACATTCAAACACCTTAAAAAAAAAAATAAACACCTTAAAAATTATTAAGAATATAGAAATTCTTTTGATAATATCATTAAATCAATTAAAAAAATTAATTTTTAAACTTGTCAATTTATTTTATTGTCTAACTCAAGTTTTGAATTAATCAGCATGAGAGCTGATCCAAAATAAATTATTCAATTTAAACTGAATCGAAGACAACTTGAATAATTGGTAAAAATATAGCATAGCTTTTAAAAATCTTCAAGACAACAATTTTTTTATATTGAGACGATGTCAAATTAAATTGATGTGGTTACCTTGCGACCTGGATCATGGACTTTAATGAGTTTTATAACTTTTTTGTTTTTGTAAATTATTTTTATTTAATTTCATGATAACATTGAATGCCTTCAAAATCGAGCATCAACTCTAAAAAAGATATTTATTTGAGATCGTGATAGCCCTATAAAAAATAAAAAAAATAAGTCATGAATTCTATTTTTCAACCAATCCAATATTAAAGAAGAGCGAAATAAAAAAAAACAATTAGAAAAAATAAAGGACCAGAAACTAAAAAAAAACATGTCAATTTTGATGGGTAAACTCGTTAAACTCATGAATTGGGTAACCCAAGTCAACATACCAAACTCGCAAACCAGGTAATGAACTTCATTGGGATTAATAACTTGTTTTTTTTTCTAAACTGTTTTTTATTTAACTATATGATAACAAAAATAGACGATCGCAAAATCGAGCATTAAGCCAATACTGATACTTTTAAAAAAACTATGATAACCTCATAGAAAGCAAAATAAAATAAATTATGAAACTCAATTCTCAAACAGTTCAATATCAAATGATGAAATTAAAAACTGAATTAAAAAAAAAAAAAACTTAAACTTGTCATGCCTATTAAAAAGTCATGAACTTTCAAAAATTTCATAACATATTTTTTTCAAGACTAATTTTTTAACTATATTATAAAAAGAAAAATAGATAATCACATAATCGAGTCCAATTAGAAAGGAAAAAAAAAGGTACCCTACTAAACCCATAAACTGGGGCAATTAGGGTTACCTCGCCAAACTCGTAAACCAGGTCATTGATTTCACAAAGTTTAATAATCTTTTTTTAAATTATTTTTTATTTAACTAAATGTTTTTAAAAAGTAGACTATACCGCAATACATTGATATTTTCCTGATACCGACCGGATGTTGGGATATTTTTTTATACTACGATAATCATATATAAAGCAAATTAAAATAAATTATCAACTTTAATTCCTCATAAACACATCATATAAGGACTAAATTCAAAACAAATAACAACCAAATAAAAAAATAAAAAAGGTCAAAATGAAAGAAAAAAAACATTGTGGATTACTATTGTAATCTACAGTTGTAATAGGTGTGGGGAAGCTGTAATTTCCCCATACCTTTTAGCTTCATATTTAATTTAAATATTTTTTTGTTTAAAATTATATTTTTAATAATTTTTTGGTTGTTTTAATGTAATGAAGTTAAAAATAATTTTTTAAAAACATATTATTTTAATATATTTTTAAATAAAATATATTTTAAAAAATTATTATTATTACATCATCAAATATCAAATGATATATAAATACCGTCTCAACCCGCCTACTAAGCAAGTAACTTCATTAGGATAGGGTTTGATTGGACCATGTTTTTTTCTTTCTTTTAGATGGTAAGATTATTCTTTGTTTAGTTTAGGGTAGTATTTAGTATTATGGTAATAGTTTATTTTTAAAATATTTTTTTATTAAAATAATATGTTTTTTTTAAAAATTATTTTTGACATCAGTATATCAAAACGATTCAAAAAACATTAAAAATATTTAATTTAAAGCAAAAACAATTCAATTTTTTTTTAAAAGCACGAACCACCACCAAATCAAACACACCTTGGATTGAAAAGAGTGTTTGTTTTTGTGGTATAATTATTTTTAATGTTTTTTACTTAAAAAAATATAATTATTTTGATATATTTTCAATTAAAAATAGTTTTTAAAAAATATACTAAATAAACACTAACTAAGATTAAGTTTTTTCAAACGAACTTAAGAATAATATATATTCCATATCAACCTAGTGCATTAAAAAAAATCATAAATTCTCTCTAAATACTAGTCTAAGAATTAAAACTTTAAAAATCAAGGAGATAAGCAAATCTTTTTAATTATCAATGTAATCATTTAAAATTAGATATTTGTTTTTCCCAAGAGAAGGGAACATGTTGGGATTTCTATTTTTGAAGTGTCAATGTGCAAGTGTAACTATATCATAGTGAAAACTACGGAGGAATAGAAATTCATCTTGAATTTTATACTTTCGGATATAAATGACTTATTTTAATTCTTGAGACACTATACTTGATAATTAGTAAGAAAATATAATAAGACAATTAACATTTACTGCCTAAACTTGTCTACTTAACTAAATAGCTAATTTCCATCAAGTCTCTACGTAACTATGCATGTAAATATGACATTATTAAATTATTTCTATTTATGAGATAATCTTTTATTTCCCTTTTTTTTATTTGAAAACTATTTTCAATTTATTCTTTAAGACAATTTGTTATAAATAGTACATAAATAAAAAAGATATCTCATAAATAAAATATATTTAGTAGCATTTAGCATGCATATTTAACGATGAGACTCGAATTGAGGTATTGTCAGGAAGATTGTAGTTAGGGTTAAACAACTAACCGGCAGGCTCTCGTAGCTCAGTTGGTTAGAGCACCCGTTTAGTAAGCGGGAGGTCTTGAGTTCGACTCTCAACGAGAGCAGAGCTAACCGATTATTTATCTTCTGTTTTTTTCTCTCGTTATTTTACCCCAGAGATGAGGAAAGAATGCATATCTAAAGTAAAGGGTGCTAGCTTCCCGCCTCCCCCCCCGCCCTATTCTTCTCCATGTTAATTAGATCCGGAGACCTTGGAGAGAGAGGTTTTTGAAGGAAGTTTCAGTCCAGATATATGGAATCGGATATATAGTTAGAGAAGTGAAGTGAAGAGACCAACAATAAGAGAACAAGCCATTGGGGTCTCTTAAATTCTCGTGCTAGAGGAAGGAATTGCCAGGTATATGCCTGGATTACATATAAATGAGCAACATGTTGCTCAGGATTAACTGTTTTTCTCCTCCTGAAAGACACCTACCTAACTGCAATTTCAATATTCCGCCCCCTCTTTCTGCAAAGTTTAATGATTTGAAGATCAATTACAAACACATCCAAAACATTTTGCTTGGCGTCCGACAATTTTATGCTTCCAAACCTTGAAGACGTCCTTGTTTTTACTGTTCCATCAAGGAAGGAATTCATGCCTGACCTTGCTTTCTTCGCTCCTGTCAATGTTTCCAGCTACTTCCTGTTGATGTGCCGCGTATCCTATTGACTTCCACCTGAGGATGCTCAAACAATCTAAATTCAGGGCATCACGAGGCCTGCGATCTGTCGTCTGGCAAGACATGGCGGGGTCAATCGTACCATTGGTCTTATCTATGTGGAGACTAGAGGAGAATGTCATCTGTGATGTTGTAAACTATTGATAAGGACCAAAGAAAGGCTCACGATAGATCAGCAAAGGCACGGAAGAAGCAAGGAAACAGCAGCAACCGAAATTCCAGGCAGCAGAGTCGGTGCAGGGATGGATTCCGAGCACCTATAAGTCGGCAACCAGATGGAGTTTCTCAGCGGGAATTGGACTGGAAGAAATAGGAGCAATCTGCAAGGAAGAGGAGAAAACAAGTCTAGAAATTAGAGGCATTCTAGGCGGGAAAATCACTCTTAAAGCCTGCAACTCAGCCAGCCAGGCTTAGGCTCCTGAGTCCTGATTTGTGTCAACTAGCTTAGATTAGATTAGGATTAGTTATTTTCGAGTAAATAGAGTCTTATTAGGCTAGAAAGCAAAGCTATATAAATAGTCTATGGTGTATTGATTGAGCATTCATTCGAGTAAGAAATAAACAACAAACAAACATCTTCTAGAACTTTCCGAACCAACATTTCTCACTGTTATGGATGTCATTTATGCTTTGAAAAGGCAAGGTCATATCCTTAATGGATTTGGTAGTTGAAGGGATCTGGTATGTTAGGACTTGATTCTGGTTTAGGGTGTTTTTATTTTATTTTCACTGATAGATATAACTGGTATTATTACCTGTTTAGAAGAATTAAAATTTAGATTATGTTATGTTTAGATTGAGTTTGGTCGATTCTTAGAACCTGGATAGATTGTGGAACACGAGTTCTAGGTCCGGTTTAATGGGCTAATGATGAGAGAGGGAGTAGTGTTTTTTTGCGGCCACTTGCAGCAATGGGCTCTGATTCAGCATTTGGAAGCATCCACATTATCGATTGACCTTT
>Ga0307515_10016354_pt1 | contig 13589 bp, 7 predicted proteins | sample 17_EM_MG_FD_194513 | JGI IMG/M metagenome (GOLD analysis project Ga0307515, IMG submission 194513) | Populus trichocarpa ectomycorrhiza microbial communities from riparian zone in the Pacific Northwest, United States - 17_EM | ecosystem: Host-associated > Plants > Roots > Unclassified | place...
GTCTATGTGTTTTCTATTGAATATCCATAATGATTAGTCTGCAGATTGCCTTTTTCCCCAATGAGAGGGCTTTTTCTCTAAGGTACCAGACAGCTGGCATGTTAGAAACCGTGTTAAGGCAAGGGGTGCTGGGTGAAGATGATACTGGAGAAGAATCACCAAAGTTAGTGCTTCTTTCCCATACAGCATTCTTCTCACATCGTTAAGAAATCATTGTACCAGATGGACACAGAAATACAGTTTGATAAATCTACTGATACCCAAGTGAAGGCCCTGAAACCGTCGCTCTTAGGCATTGTGCTGTTATTCATAGTTGACACAATACTTAACTGGAACACATCCTGGGCATGAGCTACTAAATCACTGAATCCAGTAGCAATAAGGCATGCAATGATGACTCATAACTGGTCTTTGCTCTACACCTCTCTGCACAAAACTCGATACAAAAGTTATCCCACCTTTATATTCACAGTTCTTTGTACTAGTTAGTGGTTATATATGAACTAAGTGGCCTTCTCCTAAATGAATTGCTTGGCCTTCTCAGTAGACATGCATTTTTCATTTTTTTTTAGATCTCAATGTTAACTTGCAATTTACATTTTTTAAGAGCTTTGTTTCGACACATCATTGCATTTTTCATTACATTGTTCTTTGAACCATACAGAAACCTTAAGCTTCCTTCTCGTCGGCCTTCTATTGTTTGTGAGAATTGCCTATATTCACAAGAGAAAGACAGACGAGCAAGAGCCTTTCATATCATGGACCCTAAAGGCATTTTGGAAATGCTTCTTATCTTCCTTGAGGATAGAGGTGATGGGGTGCCTTTTCATCCTTCACTTGAAAGTAACAGTGTAAGTTGTATGACCATTTATGAATGTTCTACAGACAGCGAAGAACTAGTTTTTGCTTAGCCACTAAATGTTTTTGTGTTGACAGTGCATTAGTTCTGTGTACTTCATGAAATGACTAGGTTTCTTTTGCTGATTGCAGGATAGCACAAACAGGATCTTACCATTACTTGGCAAGTGGAAAGGTCATTCTCAAACAAAACGCAGTGGTGTTTATGGAGCAACAATTGCTGAAGCCGATACAATTGCTTTGCTTGAAATGGATGGTAAGGGTCAGCTTATTCAGGTAAAGAGACATACCAAGTTCTTGTCCTTTCATCTCTCTTATTTTTTTACTTGGTTTTTCTTTTCTTTTCTTTTCAAATACTTATGGTTTATGAAAACAAGGAAAATCTGTCTGTCATGTCCTGGAAGAGAAAGAAAATTTGCCTGCAATGTGGTCTTGGCTATTCATCCATTGCTCCAGTCTCTAATCTTAGTTTTCTGGGAGGTTTCTTATTTCTGCCATGGAAAATACCATTAGAATCAAGAACCAACTAGTCAGCTCCTTTAGTTCCCTCCTGTTTTGGGTTTTGGCTGATAACAACCTTTTTTTTTATCATATTATTTCATTTTACTGCTTTATATGATTTTGATATTCATTATTATAGGTTCATCAGGGTCATAATCGAAATTCATTTCTTATAAAAAAATAAAAATAAATTTCAGGATATTTCTTCTACATTGGATGGAGGTGATGTTACAACTAATGTGCATTGGACTGGTACCAGATCAGATGACTTGATCACATTTGATGGAGGATACCAAATTACATTATTGCCTGGAGGAATGTACATGGGGTGTCCGTCTGATATTTCTAAGAACGTGGCAGAGTCTAAGTCATTTCATCTGGAGTTCTGCTGGCTTGAATCACCTGAGAAGAGACAAAGACTGGTTAGAACCTACGATGTAGATGGCTTGGCTGTCTCATCAACTTATTTTTCTGAAACAAAAATGTGAACGTCCTCCTACTTAATCTTAGAAATACTTTTGGGAGTAATCAATCAACGAAACCCTAGTGATGTATTCGATTCATTTGTAACAGCATGACCAGTAAAAAAAACAACAACATCGAGTTCATAGTAAAAACAGAGGCCCTTGGAGGGGGAGCAGATGTGGAATATTTTCACATTTGTATTTAGCATATGTCCTGAAACTCGAAGGAAAGTTGGGATTTCCAATTGTTACAGAAAAGATCAATGCGCAATGCAGGTGTTAGTAAGCAGAAGTTGAGCTGCAGAAATGGTATGCTTTTTGTATGTTCAAAGTAAAAACAGTTGTATGCCATTTGAAATATGTAAACAACTGTAGAGTTTTGTGCTCAAGGATGTTCCAGATATCAAAAGGTTGGTCTTTAAGTGCGTTGGTTGCTCATGTAAGCGTGCTTCTTGTATCATATTTTAATAATGCAAGCCTTCCATGGGCGGGTATTTGCAGTGATTGATACGGCAATTAATGACAGGGGGTTTGCATATTCCACTCTCCTCGCATGTAGCTCATGTTTCATCTTATTAAGATTGCCTGTTCTTCCTATCACATTTCACTTCTTTCTGCCTTTTTTTTTTTGGTTTTGGGTTGAGCCTCAGCTGTACCATGTAATACATGTAATGTATTTCATCCCACAGGAATGACAAAATGTTTAGGGGACAGCGCAAATAGATCTTGACCAAAAAAAGAATTCAGAGGAATGAATCTTTATCTCGACAAGAATTCGAGGAACATTGCCAAAAGGTAGTGGATTGTGTTTCCTACTCTGTTCAATGTTTTTTTTTCCTTTTTTTTTTCTTCCAGTTAAGCTATGATGCTGACAGTAAATCCTCCAACTTTTTAACATTTTCAATTGAGTCTTGATCTTTTAATTTCTAACAATTGATCAAATTTATGATATTTTAGCAATATTCATGTAGTTTCTAAGCTATGCAAATTTGTTGACCTTTTCATCCCCCCAAAATTCTAATTAATCCTTTAAGTTTCACTGAATATATTGTAGCCTTTTCTTTTGTTTATTTTGTTAAATGGGAATGGACCTTTAGCTCGGCAATAGAATTTTATACCATTTCTGTCAATTAAAGAGCATAGACTGTAAATCCAAGGAGTCGTGTCCATGACAATGATAAAAATGGCAACATTGCTGAGGTCCTCCTAGGCCTTCAATCCCTATCCAGCACCCAAGAAATGGTTTATTTAGATGCACAGTTGACAGTGAGAGAAGAAGACAGCGACTGAAAAGCCAATAAGAGAAGGAAAAGATAAGAAGCTGGGGAACGAACAACAAGCACAGCTTTCCTAGGCGATCACGCTATTTTAGTGGGGGGAAAATTAACTTGAAAGCTACTGTTCATCGCACCTTTCATTAGTCAATGGATGTGATTCTACTTTCAATTCTTTGCCTACAAAACCCTAATTTGTAATCACATTAGTCAATCTGGATTAAGCTAGCTACTTGCGTGCCAGGGGGGGTAGCTTTTGACATTTTGACACTTATATGACAAGTATAAAAAAAGCATGAGAAGATGGGATAAACTAGCCTTGTAACCTGTTATGCTATGCTAGGATTTGAAGTTAATTTTTAATGCAAGAAAAGAGAAGGAGGCACTTGTAGTATAAATATGTTTTCAAGTATTATGATTTATTTTTTTAATTGAGAAAACGAAAAGATATTATTTATTCCTAATATAATAAATTAAAAAATAAATGAAATGATAAATAATAAAAAAGTTGTTAACACTGATTAAATAATAAAACGAGAAGCTAACTTTTCTAGTAAAAACAAAAGATAAATGTAAATGTTTGATACTAGCTATTCATTTTATTTTACATGTTTTTATTTATTTTATGTTAGAGGTTAATTCTCAATCCTAATAATAAATGTTTTTGTTTTTATAAATGCATCATAAAAATACAATTTATTTATATAAAATACAAGAGGAAACAAATTATATGAGGTCACATGTTTTCAAAAATACAATATCTTTGAAGCAGTATAAAATTTAAACATATTTAAAAAGATTGATTACTATTTTAAAAAATATTTAACTAAACAATTTAAACAATAAGAGAAGGGTATTAAGCAATGTCTCAATAGAAAAAAATTATAAAAAGGAAAAAAAATGAGGTCATGCCAAAGTGCTAGCCAACCATCAAAAAGCTCGGGCACACCTGGCCTGGGTTGCGTGTTTGCAATTTGATTTTTGAAAAAATGGACGATGCACTCCATTTTTTTTTATTACTAGGCGAAAGGTCATCTATAGTGGTAAATAACTTGTTGTCTACTGGATAATTTTTTGATCACCTTTGGTGACCGGAAAATTAAGGCCCAAGTTTTGACACCAAAAACCCATTTTCGACTCGTTTTAACTCGAAAACACCTCAAAAATACCATAGGTACCACATTAAACTCATTTTTAATCCTAAAATAACTCTAAAATCAAGAATTAAATGAATAAAAAAAGCTTTACACCACATCCATTAACTCATCTCAAGAAGATGAACCATGACACAAATATTGGCTTTTTTGGTTGCCAGAATGTGACCATTCAATAAATTTCTCTCTCAAAATTCTCCGTCAACTTTATCTCTCTTATCTTAACATTTAAGGACTGAAATATGAAGAAAATAAAGTTTGGCGTTGAAACAAGAAATGCTAAAATAATAGGGAGCAAATGATAGAAAAACTACAACTTCTGGGACCACACTAAAGTTTTCTGGAATAAAATAGTTGTTGTTATCCAATTTTTGACCTAATTTTCAATAAGTTTTTTGAAAAAAACCAAAAATAACAAAAAATAACAAAAACCCAAAAAATATGTTTTTTGACATCTTTGCGTCACTTGCAACGTCTTTTTCCTGCGCATTCAATTGTTAACGCGCTTTTTAAATCGATGTTGAAGTTACTATTTTTCAAAAAAATTCAAAATACAAAAAAATAAGAAAAATCAAAATTTACAAGGAACCAAATATGAAAAGAAAGAAGTTGAAGGACCAATTTGTTTTTTGGGTTGCTTGGTCACCAAGTTTATTTGGGGACCAAGAAATTAAAAATAACAAACTTTTTTTACCTATAAATAGCTGCCTAGAACACACAAAAGGGGGGGGGGAGAGAAAATTTTAGGAGAGACCTTTTAGAGAAACCAAAAAAATAAAAAATACTCACACATACTCTCCTTATACCCACAAAACACAAAAACCCTAAACCCCAATAAATTAAACTTAGCCACCACTATTTGACCAAGAAACACCTCCTCTATAACCCCATGTCTTTAATATCACATGGATCTCTACAACATTTTGTCCCTAATCAGTTAAGACCATAATTTCAGACATTTTGTTGTTTGGGTGGACACTTTTAAACTTTCGAAAATGGAGTACCTTCAAATCAAGCAAGAGTGGGTCCAATCGAAAGGCATGCACCCCCTCTACCAAGTCCAGGTGGTCTCAGGCGATGTTGACATCGAAGATGCTCCGACGAGGTCCTGAAAGTGGTCATCCCAGTTAGCCTTGACAGGAACACTTGGTTACAGAAAAACGTTAAGCTTTTTCATTTGTTTCCACTTAGAAGCCTTCAGAAGGATTACATTAAGGGTTTAAAACCTTTCTCTCTGGATCCAAAGGCAGAAAACACTCACTTTGGTCTCCAAGCACCCTACAAAACCACCTACACCCAAAACCAACAACTCCATGACAAAACCAATTAGGTTTTAGTTTGTTGGAACCCCAGACAACTCATCTAAAAGACCTAAACTTGCCTATAAAAGAAGAGGTGAAAGAAGACTAGAGGAGAGGAGGGATATAAGAAAAAAAACTGGAGAGAAAATAGAGAGAAACAAAGGGAAAGAAAAGAAAACAAAAGAGAAAAGGAAAGAAAATTAGGCTAAGGGGCAAGGGTCCTATCTATAAAGCTTTCAAAACTTCAGCTCTAGTCTAGGGAGGTCTGGAAATAAAAAGAAAGGGAGGCAATACCACGAATCAATCCAGATTTAGATTTTCAAAGCTAAAAAGGTATACACTTTCTTACCTTGAAAGTGGAGTCCATGAGGCCTGCTGGATCCTTCTTTTGTCTTCAATACGAAGTTTTAAATGCCATGATATGCTTTTGATTGCTTTTTTGACATTCCTTTACATGAAACTTGGGTTTAAAGGATGCCAAAGGTGGCACCAAATGGGAAGGGGCACTTTCTGTTAATGAAAGGATAGCCCCTACTTCTAAGTAGTTGGTCAGACCATTTGAAGTGAAAATGGTCAGATTTTGAAGCTCTTTCTGTCAAAATTTGATTGTTGTTTTGAGTTGGTAGAATTTAGGTTTGGAATCAATGTATTTTTTTTTAGTTTTTGTGTTATTTTGTTGTTTCTTTGGCCATAATTAGGTTCCTTCTTAATAGTTTGGTTTGTGGGGAAAGGAAAGACACACTTTAGAGGACAAAAATGGCCTTTCTGGGCGCATTTGACATCTGCCGATTTCTGTGTTTTTAAGGCAGATTCATCCATTAAATCTTGCTTTAGGTATAGTTTTAGATCCTGTTTGGTTTATTTTCTAGTTCAGAGAGGTCTTCCCATCATCTTTGATATGTAATGTAGGAGTTTTTTGCATCAATAACAGGTTTTGATGGATTTAAATTCTAGGGTTTTGATTTCAAACCGAAATCCTTTTTAGGCAAAATCGTGTGATTCTTTTATTCATTAGGAGAAATGGACCCTTAATTCTTGATCCATGGAGGATTACAAACAGAAACATCCCCTTCTTTGTTCAAAATCTGCTCTGGATTGAAAATCACATTTTGTGAGGAGACAAAGAACATTCATATGTTTTGTTTTGATTCATTTTTTATTGAAAAATTTTCGAGTTTTTGTGTTTTTTTTCCACTTTTGATTTGTTTTGTTCCTGGTTTCTTTCCTTCGGTTTGTTTTGAGTTGACTCGATCGGGTCAACCCCAACCAAGTCAATTCGACCGGGTCAACTCGTTCGGGTCGACGCAACCTAAAAAAACAAAAAAAAGGATAAAAGGAAAATAGAGAAAAAGATAATATAAAAAAACATAAAAACATAAAATCACCTTTCTTTTGTTTCTTTTTTAGGATTTGTTTTTAGGAAAAACCCCTTTTAAACCTCAATTTTTTTTTACTCTCAAGAAAACTATAAAAAATGATTTTTTGTGTTGCATACGACCAAGTGTCTCAAAAATACAAAGAAAATCATATTGCGTATTATTTTCATATGAAAATTCAAAATACATATTTGCAATAAATTCATGAGAATTTGGCCAATATTTCAATAAACCATTATTTTTTAATTCATGAAAATTAATGGTTAGAAATCTTGGTATAGAACGCTGGACCTACAAGTGAGGCTGATATTTGAAATATCAGAGTTGACTAGAAAATTCTTAGAGGTATTTTTAATATTTACCAATTTTAATTGGGAGTACTTTTCACCATAATATACAAATTACAAAGAATCTTTTTTTCTAAGAATTTATATGGGTACACGAGTCCATAATAAATTTTTAAAACACCGGATTTATTCTTACGAGTAAATCTCAATCCTAAATTACAGATAGACCACCGACTATAAAACCATCGAAATCTCTAAACCACATGAAACCATAAAACAGCTTACGTCAGGTAGAGTGCGCTAGGGGTGCTAATACATTTCCTAGCCATAACCAGTCCCTTACCCTTGAATCTCTGACAACCAGTACACTCGAGTTTCCTAGCGACCTTGAACCAAACAACTAGGTAACGGCTCCAAACAACCCCCCCAACATCGCACGTTCACGTGCGACATAATGGTTACTTCACTGGGGTAGGTATTGTTTTTTGTTGTATTAGATTAAGCTTTGTGTATTTGATGTGTTTAAATTTTTGTATTTTGACTTATTTTATTTTATTTATGCTTTAGCCCATGTGTATATGTTTTCATGCATCATTAATTTATTTTTGATATATTGCTCTGGGATAAGAACATGGAAACTTCAGGTTAGGTGGAGAAGTAAAGGCTTACCCTATGACTTTCAGTCAGGGTTTAAGTTCATGAAATCATTTAACTCTTTGTTGAGTGCTTGAAGTGTTAGTGATTGGTATACGAGTTATCTCACTACCTGCTGAGCCCTCATATTGCCTTCATAAGGGTGATCACTAAGACAACGATAGACCTTTTTTAGAGACCAAGTAGTAAACTTACCCTATGTCTCACATAAAAGGATTAGAACTAGCCTTTAGGGTGTATACACCCTACATATTGTTTTGCATCAAGGCAAACCCTTCTTGAAGTATCTTGAATTTAGGACTTATGGGTGACACAATGGTCATCCCTCAAGAATTTTTTGTTGTAGAGTTTGGGCAAAAATCAAAATTCTTGTTCATCATACAAGCATCACGACCATGTGTCACTCCTTGAAGGGCAAGTTCATCATATAAAAACATGCTCATACATTTGACATGCATGTATCCTTAAATGCATATATCATCGGAAGGTTGAAACGTAGGTCTCTCACCTAAGATCTATTACATTTGATTGATAGAAAAGATGGAAAAGGAAGAAATGGCTCAGATAGAGGCTCATTATCAAAAGGAAATTTAGAGCATCAAAGGTGAAGTACCTAGACTCACAAATCTGCTTAAACAAACATTGGGTTTCAAGAATGGAAAATGAATGTTTGCACATCCTCCCGTGGAAGCACTATTAGCCCACGTCCCTCACACATCTTAGAACTTAGGGGTAGACTCAGTAAATGAGCAACATTTTGTCCAGTTTGCCCTCATCCAGCCAACTCAAGCTCAAGTCACTGTGGATCCAACAACAGAAAGTCCTTCTGACGATAGGTCTACTAGTCTCATGGACTATGATAAATGGGTTACTCTAGAAGAGAGATGAAAAACAGTTGAAAGGAATAATATAATTGACCCTATTTTAGCAGCTGAAGTTTGTTTGGTTAAAAAAAATTATGGTGTTAAAAGAGTTCAGAGTGTCGGACTTCATCAAGTACACCAGGCTAGAACGCTCGAACACCCATCTTCAGTCTACCACAATAAAATGGCTGAAATGATCCATAATGATAAAATGCTAATCTATTTCTTTCAGGATAGTCTCACAGGGTCTGCATTGAGATGATATATGGGACTGAATAGTAGCGAGATTAATAAGTGGAAGGATCTGGCATACGCCTTCTTGAAGTAGTTAAATTCAATTTGAAAACTTCTCTTGATGGAACTAGCATGATGTCCATGGAGAAGGGAAACCAAAAGACTGTGAGGACATATGCGCAAATATGGTGAGATAAGGCAACACATATCCAACCTCCACTGATAGAAACAAAAATGGTGATGTTATTCGCCAACACCTTCCAATCCTCTTATTATGAGCATTTGATGGGAAACTCATCTCAACATTTCTATGAAGCCGTGAGGATTGCCGAAAGAATTGAACAAGCTATCAAAATGAAAAAAAATTGAAGGTCCTACCATGGATTTCAGAACAATAACCATAGATGAATTAGAAGATGACTCTCAGGTGGGAGACCTTAGTTGTATGGTCCAACTAGGCCTCGTTGCAGCGTCATTTGCTCAAATGTCTTTACTAAATATTATCATACCTCTACCACTTGAGTTTGTCTACCAGCATCTGTTAGATTCCAGATTTATTTCCCTAACTCCATCAAATCTCATGCAACCACCGTTTCCTAGGTTGTATAATCTAGATGAGAGATGTAAATATCATGGTAGGGTCATAAGACATTCAACTGAAAATTGTAAAATTTTCAAATATCAAGTTCGGAAGATGGTGAGCAAGAAGCTGGTTGACTTTATAAATGATAATATCAACGACCGTATTGTTGTTGTATCATAACGAGCATAATAAAGATCGATAAGCAATGACAAGACATATATGATTGCTAAAGAAGTTGATTAAGATGTCATATTTTCAATGATTTTGTTATGAAATTTTGTTATTTTGCATTTTGTTTTGGGATCACATCTCATCCTTTAACGAAACATATCTCTTCTTTGTCTCTTTTTTGTTTTGAAGTCGAAGATGTTTAGCATTTTATTTTGACAAAATATTTTGATTGAACTCTAACATGCGAAATTAAAGCCAGTTAATTCTTAAAGACTAAAAGTGTTTTGATTGGAAAAATTACTCAATAATTGTTAAAATGACATGATAAATAATATGGGGTGACTGACACGATCAAAAGATTGATGTCTTATCCCAAGTGCAGGAGTGTCGAAGTAATAAATAACCCGACAAGACCGGAGTTGAACCACAGGGAGGTCGACTATATAAAATTACAAATAATAAATGAAAAGGAGTTGAAGAGAACTTTTAAGATGAAATATTGATGTAAGGATTAAACAAAGATAAACCAATTGTCAAGGTTAGAGTATCCACTAATGCTATTTCAAAGAAGTATAGTATAAACGCTTTTTATTACTCAACTGAAAACCACACGCAAAGGAGGTTCCAATCGGATTATAAATTATAAACATGATTATATTAATTATCTTATCTGAGTAATGCCAATACTTGTAAATGTGGTAAGGTATTCATGGTGATAACTTATGTTAACAACAAATCAAGTTCCTTTCATAGCACAAGTGTCGGTTATACCATACAGTAGGCTATGAAAGTGCCAAGTATTTGTTGTACCAAGGGTTGTACAACACTGTCACACCCTCGCGGTGGAGCGCGGCGTCGCAGTGACCCTCGATTGGTTTCGGGTTTTTTGTTTTGTTTTTGTGGATAAAAGAGTCGCCACCTAGTATTATGGTCACTAGGAACCCTAATTGGTCTTTCAGAGATTCTAAGGCAAGGGACTGGTTGCGTAAATAGAAGGTATTAGCACCCCTAGTACACCCTACCTAAGGTAAGCTGCTTGGTGTTTGGTTTGCCTTATAATTGCTATGGTGTTGGTGTTCTCTTAATTAGTTTTCCTATGATAGGTTTGCTATGATGAATGATTTGGGTTCAAAGTCTAAAAGCAAGAATCCTTGGCCAATATTGATCATACCTTTAGATATGTCTACAAAGTGCCAAGGGGAACCAATGCTGATCTCTTGAAATCTATGTTTGATTCAGACTAAATTTATTAAGATAGAAATCCAAGGAGATTCAATGTGCTTTAAAAGCTCATTTTTCCCTTGGTATTTCAAGTGTTCGCTACTCGTAAATCGCAAGGAAAAGGAACAAAGATTTAGAAATCTAAGGAAATTCAGAGCGCTTTTAAAGCCTCTTTTTTGTCTTAGTGTTTCATACTTTCACGGCTCGTAAACCGTGGAGTAAAAAATTGAAATGTCCTCAATTATAATCAAGGCTTCTTTCAAAGATGTGTGGTGTCTTATTATTCCTAGAAAAATATTTTGGATATTAACCACTTGGGTTTCTTTATCCAAACAATAACAGCGAATAATAACAAATTATTCCCAATAATATTTTGGATAGTCATCCAGTAGGGATTTCTTTATCCAAACATTAACGGTGAATAATAGATGAATTCCCCCCAAAATAAGATTTTTGTGTTTTTTGGATATTGGCCAACACTCTTTGGAGTTTTACAAACATGTTGTAAAATCCAGAAATGCAAGAAAATAATTTTGTTGTGTTTAAGAAATCCATGCGAAAACACATTTTCAAAACGTCCAATATTTTTTATATGAAAAGAACATTCAAAACATGTTAGGGTATTGGTCGTATGCAACACACAAAAACATTTTTATATATTTCTTTTGTCAAGAACACAAACATTTCATTTAATCACAATTAAAGTAAAAAAAAAAAACTACATATTAGTCAAATTCTTAAGGCTTTAATAAATCAGTTATTAAATCCCAAAAAATATATAGAAACATGTTCTTACATTTTCATAGGAAATACAATATGATTTTATTTGTCCCTAAAATACTTGATCATATGCAAATTAAAACATTAAATTTTTGTCTTTTTCATTTTATAATTCAATAACATGCATAAAAAATACAAACACACACACATCCCTTTTTTACTATGTTTTTATCATTCACCCACATTTACATGTTACAAAATATTAAAAGTTCAAAATAAATCAAACAGTAATCTAAATATACACAGCAATATCTGAAAATTACAAAAAAAACATAAATAAATCCTCGGGAACAGCGCCGGAACACTAGCGGCGCGTCTTCTCCACGCGCCTCCGCCACTAGCGGCGCGTCTTCTCCACGCGCCTCCGCCACTGGCGGCGCGTGGGTTCACGTGTCGCCGCAATCAATGCCCGGAAACGGACGGATCTAGCCTGCTTTCTTCTTCTCTTCCCCTCCCTGCCGGCTGTGAGGAACGCCGTCACCTGTAAAAAAAGAAAACACGCACAACACAGTCGATTTTAATTTTTTTTTTAGATCTGTCCAGTTCCTCTGCCTTCTCCCTTCTCTGTTTGTTTTCCTTCTGCTGATGGTAGATCTGGTGGTTGGGAGGGCTTCTTCTCCTCCTCCTCCGCTTCAAGTGGCTGGCGATGAGGAGGAATGACCGAGAAGGGGGGTGGCGCTGCTGGGAGGTTCCGGTGGAGACCACTGCGTTGATGGTCTTCCTTCATATTGGTGGCAGTGGTGGTTGGCCTCGTTGCTGTTGTTCATGGGTTTTGCCACTGCCGTCTGTTATGCTGGCTTCGTTGTGGAGAAGAGTGTTGCTCGGGCGTTGCTGGAGTAGGAAGGCACTGCTACATGGGGAACGGGCCGTCGCTGCTAGATGAAGAAAACGGGCAGCTTTGGTGGATGAGGAAGGGACATCGACTGTGGGCTGTTGGGTGGAGATCTATGAGATGGCTGAGGAGCTGTGGTTGGCCAGTAGAGGGAGACCGTGGCTGAGGGGAGCAGGAGCAGGAGCAAAGGGTAAAGTGGGGAGAGACCGCCGAGAGAGAGAAATATCTGCTGAGAGAATGAGAAGGTCTAGTGATGGCTGTTGGAGGTTGTGAGAGGAGAAGAAGGTGGTGAAACGGGCGGCGACTGTTTTTTTATTTTTTTAAGAGAGGAGGGGTTGCGGCTAAGGAAGAGAAACGAGTTTAGGTTTTTTTTTTTTTTTTTTTATCTTTAGGGTTTTTTGTGTTTGGCTCCCCTTTTCTGAAAAAATTGCCCCCTTGTGAATATTTTTCTCCCCCAGTGCATATGGATGTAAGTTCACTTATATATAAAATCTCTACACGTACTATTTAAGGAAATATTGCAATAATTATAACAGAGATTATCTTCTATAACTAGCACCAACAAATTCTATATATATGGCATTTTATATTGCAGTGATTATTTTCCATAACCAACACGAATCAAATCATATATCTATGGTATTTTATATTGCGATAATGCTCTATGTTATCGCCACATGTAAACCCTTATTATTTTTATTTTTTTTTATTTTTGAAAATTTATCAAAACATGGGTAAAAAATTGGGTAACAACAAACACAAATCTAGATTAATCATTTAACAAGCAAGGTATTAAGAATGAGTAAGCTAAGAAATACAAAACATGTTAGTATCAAACATTAAAGTCCATGTTGAGTTTATATTATACTTATTCTTGCACCATTAGTGTACCCTTTTCACCTTGACAAAATTAACTTAGCTAAACATCAGGAAGAAGAAAAACATAAATAAATAATATAAGAACATAAACATGATATAAGTTAACTAAGTATAGTAAAGGAAATGAAAAGCATAAACAAGAGATTAATATAACATA
>Ga0307515_10016355_pt1 | contig 13588 bp, 5 predicted proteins | sample 17_EM_MG_FD_194513 | JGI IMG/M metagenome (GOLD analysis project Ga0307515, IMG submission 194513) | Populus trichocarpa ectomycorrhiza microbial communities from riparian zone in the Pacific Northwest, United States - 17_EM | ecosystem: Host-associated > Plants > Roots > Unclassified | place...
TCGGGTTTTATGTCAATCCTTTCAAAAATTAAATATATCATGTCAATTTATATGTGTCAATTTTGATCTTAATTATTTTGATTACTATTTGTTTTGCTTTTAATGCTTTTTGTAGTTAATTTTGTTTTTCAATTTTCTCTCTCATCATTTGATTTCATTTTATTTTTATATCTAATTTGGTCCTTATTTTTTTATTGCTATTTTTTTTTATCATTTTTCATGATTTTTTTCAATTTTATCTCGTTATTTTATTTCATTTAATTTGTATATCAGATTTTTAATTTGTATAACAGATTTTATCATTATTTTTATGATTGCTATTTGTTTTATTTTGTAATCCTTTTCTTGATTGATTTTTTTATCTCATCCCTCAATATTTTGATTATTGAAAATCTTGCTTTGTTATTTTTTCATGGTTGTCTTTTATAGAGTAATCTGGTCTCATGACCCAGGTCACAAGTTTCAAAAATTAGCCTGATTTGACTTTGGTTTTGTTTTAGGTTTTTTTAAAATTGATTTTTTTTTAATTTTACCGTTTAATATTAGGTTATTGGATCTTAATTTCATGATTTATTTTTTGCTTTTTTTTCTATGAAATTATTAAAGTCTCATAACCTGGATCATAGATTGATCGAGTTAACCCAGGTTGATTTTAGTATTTTTTTTTATTTTTTTATTGATTTTTTCAATTTCTCTTTCCATATTTAATTTACGACCAGGCCAAGAATTTAGCAAACTAACTCGAGCTAGTTTTTTTTTTTGTTTTTTATTAAAATTATTTTATTTTTTTTCAGTTCATCTTTCCACCTTGATTCATTGGTAATTAAATTTCAAAATTTACCTTGTACCTTTATATTTTTTATGAGATTATCATATTCTCATTTAATTTTTTTTATTATCAAATAAAATAATTAAGACATTTTAAAAATATTTAAAATATATATTTCCATAGTATTAGTAAGGGTTTATGTTTTTACGATTAATTTTTATTTTTAAGTTGTTGTCATTGGCTTTTCACATATTCTTTTTATTAAATTAATGACACGTGTCCTCCGTGTCCTAGATTTTTCTTACTCTTTCAAGACACTATCATCACCTAAATAGGAAAGTCATCACCTATATATTAAACTTTCCTCCAGACAGGGAAGTTAATGGTCCCTTCAGACACAGACCACAAGGGGTACATTGGGGCATCTTGAAACTCCGGCGAACCTTTTAAAACAATCCGGCTGAGCCATTAAATAACAAGATTAGCTACAGTGGCATGAAATCATTGAAAGAAAAGAGAGAAGGAGAGAGATTGAAAACGAAAAAGGTGCTCACATTGCATTGCAGTATTTAAGAACATTAAAGCTGCTCAAAGTGAAACTACTAGTGAATCTTCATTTACTACTGTTGGTGGCCATCTGAATAAATCCGAATTTCATCCATCACTAGTTACACATTCACTCGTATCCTGGGGTTGGAAAATTCAATAAAAGTCATATGAACCATGACGCAAACACTGCGAATCAGGCATAGATGGAAACGAGAAGGTAACCTGACAATATGATTAGATGATTATATACTTCAATTTCTGCTACTAACAGAATGCTCAGGCAATCACTGTTTATAATATCAATATGATTGAATGAGCAGGCAACAATGAATTACAATATGGAAATCAACCAGTTCGGTGCCACCGGAAAATCTACAAATCCCATAAATTGCCGTTTAGCCAAGATCAAGAGAGGGTAGGTTCTCTGAGAAACAGAAATGATAGCTAACATGCTAATCAACTGAGTTCTTTCAAGCTTCCCACCAATCAGTGAATATGCAGCTTAAAAATAAAAATTGATGTTCTAAGCTTTCAGCTCGCCAAGTCCACTATCTATGTTCTGTTTCTTTCTACCATTACATATTGCACACCTGTTACAAAAGTACTTGCTGTAGTTTATGTTTAGTCATCTGGAAATTCAAATTAACTTCTTGCTATGTATAACTTGTCTCCTGTCATGCCAACATTCACCATCAAAATGTCATGTTGGCTACAAGTTTAAAAACCAGCTCAAGTAGTACGTCCATTGCATACAAACGAAAGAAATAATTGAATTGAAAATGATTTACTTATTTTTGTTTTAGTTCCTCAAGAGGGAAGGGAAAAAAGGCTAAATTTACAATGAAATGAAAAACTAAAGTAAAGAATAGAATGTCAAGTCTTTATTACATTCCTTTCTTGCCCCGTCCTCATCATCATTTTGTGTGCTGGGGGAATGATATGTTAAATTCAGCACAATAAATACAAAAGGACAAAATTTCATGGAAAAAACCGGAAATGCTGGAGATTTCTAGGGAAAACAAATGGCCTACTCTTGTTATTTCTTAAAACTGTTATAATTTCGGAGTCCTTGGACTGTCAAATTTGTTATTTTAGAAACAGCATCGCGAAAAAAGAAAAGAAAAACCTGCTTATGGGGCCATCAACCCATCAATTGTATAGGAAAGAGACTTAGCCCAGTCAGCTTGAAGAAGCAGTGTTTGTAATGTCTGCATCACATTGTATTCTGGATCTAGCTTACGCTGCCATCCCTAAAGAAATTGGAAAAACGCCAAAAGTAAGATATTAAATTACACCCCTGTTAATGATAACAATCACTAATATATTGCAGAGGTCCCCCCTTATAGCCAGTAAGCATGATATTACATTACACATCACTATTTGGCTGCCTCTGGGGCTCCATTGGCCAACACCAAATTTACTTTCATTTTGCAGAAATCAATAAACAAAAACTACAATCTTATATGGTTAAGGAAAGCAGGAAATCGAAAGGTAGAAGAGTGAAGAAGAAACATCAAAAGTTTTGCAGTAGAATTACTTGTATTCCATAATTCCAAGTTTTGAATACCCAATTCAAGTCCATACATTATAACCAAAAAGAGGAAGGGGAAGTTTATTGCCCCATTCTTAGATCTTTTTTTAAAACAAAAGTCTTAGATATATTCAGTTCCGAAATAATCAACATGTATATTCAGTATTTCTTTATACTCTACACCTGCTGTATGCATAAAAAGCACTTTATCCTTTGCCTGCCAGTTATTTTCCCTACCCTGTTGCTAACAACATCAAAACAAAAAATTGAATTTTGTAATCCTTTTTAATTTCTAGCATTAGTGTTAGACCTTTCATACTTGTGTGACCATTTAGATATAGTAGTCATAATTAGGAAGTGGCCCATGACTTCTATACACAAACATGCATTTTTTCTAATGTGACGATCAAGTATCCCAAGTATACAACTTAATATGACTAATAAGAATCATCCTCTATATTTAATACGTGGGTAGTTGATAAAATTCTGAGTTGATTCTAATGTAAGACTATTGACTTGATAGAAATATAAAATACCAGTGTCTTGTAAGCTTGAAGTTTTGAAATTAGTGTCTTTTTCTTGCATTTTCAAGGAAAATCATAACTCTTGAATCTACCTAACCAATTCCTTTTCAGTTTGTCCATGTCAATAATATATATTTGCTATTTTGATTAAAATTTGATTTTTTCATTAATAGATTCAAATTCTTTTTTTATAATTAGAAAAGTGAACAAATAATGTAGTCCATGTAAGTGAATTTATAGTTCAGTATTTAGTCCTGGACCTAACTTTTCAAGATCACAGCTATTAAGGACTTGCAGACTTGCAATGAGAATTTGTTAAATTATTCATAATTTAAGAAACCATTGATAAATTTGATGACTTATTCCACTGAATATCAATTGATTCCAATTTGCTGACTTATCCAAATCATAATCACTTTGACACATGCAATACAAGCAAATATGAAAAAATGTTTATAGTCATGGAGAGTGATTCATGCTTGAACCCAATTTTCAAACATTGTAGTCCACAATTCCCAAGTTTCACAAATCTGACCCTGATCTCAACCAAGCAAAGATTTCTCACATAAGTCTTAGATCATTTTTTTAACTGGTCTTAGATATATTCAGTTCTTAGATAATTAACATCATCTTTTGCCTTTCTTCATAAAAAGCACTTTATTGCTTTGCCTACCAGTTCTTTCTCTACCCTGTTGCTAAAAACATCAAAGAAACTTTGCTAGTGTACTTCTAATGAAACATTATGGCAATAGTAAAGAACTAAATTACCTCAAGAACCAAAGTTGTGACCATGACAGTGCAAACATTGCCATCAATATTAACTCTGTGACGCCTGACTTTCTCAAGTAATTGCTGCATGCACTCTGCAGGATGGACTAGATCACCCTGAGCGGTACCCCAGAATGTGAATGCCTCTTCCACCTCCTGTAAGAAAAAGAAGATGGTATCGCAAGTCAAGATACTCCAAAAGAAGAAGGGTGGGAAGGATATCAAAATGCTCATGACTCTGTTGTGAGAGTATTAGGCCATCAATAAATTACTTGCTTAAGAAAAACTTCTCTTCACTAAACATGTTAAATTTAAAATCACTGCAAACTATCCAATAACCTTAATAGACTGTTATTCTCTTATATTCACAATAACTCTTCGCTTAGAGAGATATAACTTTCAAGCCTACCTGTGTTTTACTACCTAATCAAATAAAAATGGAAAAGCAATTAATAGAACCAAAGAAATAACATATTATTTTTCAATTTGTCACCACAGCCTACAACTAACATAAAATTCAATCATCCTCGTAGTGAAGGTACTCATCGCATTCTTAACACAATTATAACCAGTCAAACGAGAAAACAAATCTATGCAACCAATATCCTACCTCTATAAAGGCCTTTGGATTTGGGCAGTTTTGTCGCTTTGACAATCTTAGTGTGCATTCTGCTGCAGTGCGGCCATCCCGGCGGGCAATTGCTTTAAAAAAATCAATCAAATTCACACGATCACCCTGAGAAAGTTCAGCAGTCATGCCTACATCGAGGAAAACAACATGAGGCTTTGATTTAAAGAGCCGTTTCCGAGAACTGTTCGGAGAAACCCGGACGAGGATATTTCCAGGATGCATGTCTGCATGAATAAAGTTGTCCACCTGAAACAAGAAATACCCCATTTCTAACTGAAAAGCACTTAACAATCCTCGACTCATCATTGGGAACTTAGAGACAACACAAACACACACGAATAAAGTGTGCAAAAATTTACCAAAAGCATTTTGAGAAGTGCATGAGTCCCGATGTGCGCAAGTGCAGTTTTAATCCAATTATGTCCTTCAAGGTCATCTACATAATGCGAGACACTTTCTCCTTGCTCATACGATTCCACCAAAACAGCAGGATGCACAAGTGGATAAACAGGCTTCGGAAAAGAAACATCCTTCCACCTTCGGAAGTTATATATAAAGCGGCTTAAATGTGCAGCTTCCCTTGCAAGGTCAACTTGAGACATCATGAAAACAGCGAACTGTTGCACACTCTCGTCAAGTCTCAACCAATTCAAAGCTGGAAGAAATGTTGATATCTTTGCAACCAAGTTTATTATCATAAAGTCTCTTCTAATTGATTCACCAACACCAGGATGTCTAACCTTTACAGCAACCACCGTAGGCTTTGTCTGTTTTTTCCCAGGGTAGTGACATTTCAAAGAGGCCCGATGCACTTGAGCAATACTTCCAGATGCTACAGGAACCTCTTCAAAACCCTCAAAAATTTCAGAAAGTTTGCGACCAAATGCTCTTTCAATAGTTTTCTTCGTGTACGCAAAACTATGTTCAGGAGCTTTAGAATGTAGCTCTGAAAGCTTGGTGCATAAGTCTCTAGGAAATAGATCCGGTCGGGTAGCTGCCCATTGACCCCATTTTATAAATGCTGGACCTGCTTTCTCCAGTGTCCGATGAACAACATGAAGCCACATTTTCCTAAACTCTGGCCCACAAGAATCAGCAAATGGAGCCATCAACAAGCTGGGTGAGAACAAAATTGCTAAATATATAGCTCTCACTAACAACACAAATGCTTCTACAATAGCAGATACTAACGACGTCACATAAGCATGCCCATCTTGTGCACGCATATACAAAGAACCAGGATAATAATCCGGTTCCACCAATGTTCTTTGTGCCCATGCCACCTGCCCACATGTCAACACTAAAGCACTTGGGACCACCAACTGAGACCGCGTCAAAGCCAAGCTAACTGCTTGAGCTATCCTACTTATCCGAGGAAAACTCCAGCCACTAGCAGAACCTTTCCTAAATAGCCTTTTCCAGGCAAGCTGGGCATTGTGTGTCACCGCATCACTTGTAAATGAATAATTCCTTGTAAAACACCTACGGCCAAACTGCTCTTTAATATTGCACAATGCAAATGACGAATACTCTCTACTTGGAAAGCTATACTGCGAGTAATTTCTAAATTGCGGCAAATGCAAACAAACTGAAACTACTGTCCCATACTCTTTTACTTCCAATAATTGATCACTACTTTTCTGTTTACCAAAAATCAACACCGTAACTTTTTTTATATTTCCAGTTGTCAAAAACCTGCAATACCAAAATTACATGATCGCATCAAATATTTCAGAAAATGTTTAGAATTTCAAAAATGAACTCCAAAAATACATATACTGTAGAACAACATTATAAGCTCAAAAAAAAAAAAAACCTTTTCCATGTATTTATAACAATAAGAAACACACAAAAAAATGTCATATATCAAGCAGACAGTCATAGCTAAGGTTTAACAAGAACGAGGATTAAATTCAAAAGACAACACCTTTCTTTTGTTTTTGGCTTTAATACAAGGGAAACACAATTGGGTCTCAGTTCTTACACTTTAACCATCAAAATTGCATATGAATTCAAGACCTTTGACTTTGGATTTGTAAATCCAATGCAATCTCTTCTCTAGAAACCCACGCTGAGCAACAATTAAAGTCCATCCATTGTACATGATGACCGACCAAATTTAACTCCTATGCGTGTGGACGATTGTCTAAATTAAACTCCATCAAGCACTGAAAACAGTCTAAAACTGATCACTAAATTTGTTTGAGACACATCCTAGCACACAATATTTGAAGAAAGAATCTCCATGGACTCTTCCTCTTTCACGTGCGATTGGTCTTATCTACAAAAAATTACAATAGATGCGTTGAAAATTGAAATGCTCCAAGACCAAGATGAAATGTCACTATGAGCTAGATTTGGCAATGAAGAAGATAACCTCTGCCCCAAAGGTCATCTACTTGTGTATGTGAGCTACTAGCTACAAGCTACTTGTTACTATGTTTTTGGCTATGGATTCTCAGGGTGAGTCTCGTAAGGACACTACTTCAGGTTCATCAAAGAAATTGCAAAAAACAGATGGGATTTTCTGGTATACTAAGCAGACAGCAAAAATCTAATCCAGGTTTCACGTAATTACTTGAATACAATAAATTATATATTGAAATCTATACATCAGCATTGATGCTTGAGTTCTGATTCTTTACATACTGAATTTTACCTCAACATGAAGACTTCTGCAACAGGAACAGAATTAAGGTTAGGTATTGTGATGGATCATCATTCACGGGCAATGTGGAGGACTTGTGACATGGTTTTTAACCCTAGATTGGGAAGGTTTAATCCAATCAGTTCTGGTTATATATAATCTTTTAATAATTCATCTAGGGATCAGCAAAGAAAACTTCCCGATGCTAATATCTTAATCTTTTTCTTTCTTTTTCTTTTCCTCAACTAGTCTGATCGTGTAAGGAAAGAGGCATAAAAGGTGAGGGCCGCAGGAGAAGAGCGAAACAGAGAACGGCAGAACTGCTTCTTATGAATGCTTGGCTGAAAGCTTATGCTTCTAAAACCTATCTATACTGTAAAATACACTCACTGAGCTACTACCCTAACCCTTTAATTATTATTTTTTGCATTACAGTTATAAACGACATTTTTTAAAAATATGATTTTTCCTATAATTTCTAGCCCTAGATAAGGAATTATGAACTCGATTACAGAATTTAAATGCGTGATTAACCAAAATTAATAGCTCAAATTTAAGAAAACAAATAAAATATAAAACCGAATTAACTCAGTGAGAGGAGGATGATTCCATGAACCTGAACATGGCGATCAGAACCAAGAGGATTAACTGATGAAGCTAAAGTGCGCAGGCGGTGGAAAATGGCTGCTCTGTTGATTGTTGTCGTTGATGCATGCATTTTCTCATGGATTTCTCTCCCTAGGGGGGCTTTTTAACGGTGCATTTTTTTATTACTCGCTGACCTTGGTAAAACGCATCTTTTTATGGGATTTTGGAGGCGGAGACGGAGGCGGAGGAGAGGTTGGGTTGAGGGTGGCCAACGGCGCAAGAAAGAGGGAGAAAAGAGAGGAGCTGGGAGCCTGGGACTGTAATTTTGGAAACTTGCACCCACGGGGTTATGAATGGGCCGTGCTACCTGGTCTTCGTGGGCTTTACGCTATCTGTTATCTTGGGTCCACGGGTTTAAGAATCATTTTCGCAAATGTTTGTTTCTGAAATATTCTAAAAAATTACTAATTGTTTGCTTTTGATTAGTATTGGATGACTGAAAAGATAGATATACGAGAGATAGAAATCTGTTTGATCGAATATATATAGATATAAATATAAAATAATTTTATATTTATAATAATTTTAAAGTAATTTTTTATATTTTAAAAATAATAAGTGTAGAGAGACTTATCTTATTTTTTTTATTATCTTTGTTTTTTTATTCTGAAATGATAATCAAATGCTACTAATTACGTTACCAATTTTATTTATAAACTTAAAATTTTATTTTTTACAAGAATTTATCTACAAGAGCTTTCTATTTTTTATTAACATGATAAAAAATCATTTACTAATTTATTCTTATGCGCCAAATAATGGAATTTACAAATAATCCATATATTTTATGAATAATATATGCAAGTTCTTTCATTTTGTGATCAAGATTTGAATTACATAAGTCAAGGAGAAGATTAGGTAGATAAATGATATAATATTGCACTCATGGGTTTTTTTTTCCTATTAAAAGCACCACTTGGATTCAATTAATATGTTTATGGATAAAAAGTGTTTGGTATTATGGTATATAATATTTTTTAAAAGTGTTTTTTAATTAAAAATATATTAAAATGTTATTTTTTTAGATTTTTATTTATTTTTAACACTAGCACATTAATAAAAACCTAACATATATCAATTTAATAAATTGTTTTAGTGAAAAACACTTTGAAAACCAGGTTGTATGGCTAAAATAAACACTCATGATATATTTTTTGTGCCGTAGAAAAAAGTTTTAATTGTGGTATCAAAATAATAAATTTAAGACCAATATTAAATTAACTTGCTATAATATTTTAATATTATTGATTTAAATTATATTAGAAAATAATTGTAAAATTTAAATGAGTAGTTTAAAAAATTAAATTTGAAGTTGGATAATTCACTGTTTCAAAATAGATTTTGAAATTTTTAAATCATAATCATAAAACCACCCAAGAACAACAATTGACTTCCTCACTAAAAAATAAATTAATAATTGATATTCTGACCATCAAACATGTTAAAATTAATATTAACGGGTTTCATTAGGCAAAGAGAGTTTTATGGTGGTTGTTTTAAGTCTCAACGTAACCTAAAAAGCTAGATCTAGGTCAATGATGCAATATTTTTTCTGGTTTGATTTAGTGGTTTGAACTGTTTTTTGGGTTTAATGAGTTGATAGATTGGTTTCTTGGTGTTCTAAGGGTGTTTGTAGGGTTTTTTTGTAGTTAAAATGGGTTGAAAAACTTGTTTTTTAGATAAAAAACTTGTAGGCCCGATTTTCCGATCACTACAGTAGTGACAAGAATCTGAGTACAAACAGTAACATATCATTTGCCTATTTTTTTTTTTAGAAAATAAAAATAGAGGCAGAAGACTTGTCATATGTCCTTTTAAGCCCAGGCGTGCAAGTCTAGGCTTTAACGCCCACATGTCTGGTCTTTTTTCTTCCTTCTCAATTAATACCATTTTTATATCTTTTTTTAAGTTTATTTTTCTACATTATTTTTTTGGCTTATTTAACATTTTTTAAATAGTGATTATTTTTTTAATTATATTAAATATCTTTAATTTTTTATGAGGTTAATATGATTCATTTGTAATATATATATATATATATATATATATATATATATATATATATAAATTAAAAATATTTATTTTTTATAATATTTTTAATATGTATAACCTTACAAGATATTTTTTTTTCTTTTTATTTTATGTAATAAATTTTATGTGCATGTTAATTTCTATTACAAATTAATTTGAATAAATAAAATTTTTTAAACACAACCAGATAAATAATTTGTGTTGTGCTATTAAATATTTTGATTTATATTTATCTTTTATATCCAGATTATAAATTTCACATACTAACTAAACTTTGTCCAGAAAAATATTTTTTTATTTTATTTTTTATTGTTATCTTGTTTTTTATTATATAATCAAATTACTCAAAATTTAACTCTCGAATTTTTGTTACTTCTTTAGAAACATGATGGTTTCCTTTCTTTCTGGTTAATAGAAAAAATGGACACCACGGGCCACCAATACATACATACATACATATATATACATACATACATATATATATATACATACATATATATATATATATATATAGACATGCACACACGCCACACTTCATAACTTATCTTGTTCTATAAAAGAATAGCCTTAGACCTCGGCTAGCTAGCCACACCACGTATGGAAGCCATGGGCCAAGTTTGGACATTATGGACATTACACAGCGAACCACAAAAATGTAACCATCCATAAATAGTATTCTTACTACTGGCTAAGTGGCTATGACATAATGGACAGGTATGCCTTGACGTCAATACAAGTTAATCACAAACCTGATTTAATGCCATTTATTTCCTTTAAATTTCTTTGACTCAGATTTTCACAGCGGGGTTGGGATTAAGAAGTTGCCATTCAAGGTTTATAGGGAATCCGGTACACTGGTTTTCTATGAAATTCTAAAATAAAAGATAGGTTTTATATGAAATTTTAAAATAAGAAACTGATTATGGATAAAAAATATATTATCTGAGATAAACTGTATTATATGATCTAAATATGGTTTAAATGTATTGATGGGTTTGTAATTGATGGTTCGTCTATGGCTTAAAATAAAGATTTATTCTTATGAATAAATCTAAAGTTTTGAGTTTATTATGGACTTGTATATCTAGATAAATTCTTGTGAAAAGAAACCTTGTAGGTGCTCTGACAGGGTTCATCTATTCTAGAAAGTGAAAAAGTTTTCCACAACTCGAATGTTGTGGTGAAAATACTCTCAATTAAAATAAATGAATATCCAAAATAAGTTTTGGAATTTTAAAGTCAACTTTTGAAATTTAAAAGCCTTAAGAATGAACAACCAAAGTCTTGTTGCCTAACATGAGGTCTATACCCACATGGACTTGGAATGATGCTAAGCCCATGGGTGATGGGTTTTGTAGCTTGTCAGATCCATGCTTGTTTTGAGTCGGCGCATAGCTGAACCTAAGAACATTAGGTATGGTAGATCACCAGACTCGCGTCTGTTTAGGCCCAGCATGTAGTTGAACTTAAAAATATTGGGTCTGACAAATCGTCATACCCACGTATATTTATGCTCAACATGTAGCTTAATCCGGGGACGTTAGGTCTGACAACTTGTTAGACCCACTCCAGTTTGGGCTCAGCGTGTGGCTAATCTCAAGGACGTTAGGTCTGACAACTTATCAAACCCAAGTCATTTTAAGCTCAGCATGTGACTAATCTCAAAGATTTTGGGTCTTAAAACTTGCTAGCTCCATGTCAATTTCGGTTTAGCATGTGGATGAATATAAGGACGTTGGGTCTGGAAACTTGCCAGATCCATGTCTGTTTAGATTTAGCGTGAACGTTAAGTTTAACGCTTTATCAGACTCGAATGTATTTGAGTTCAATATATAGCTAAACTAAAGAATGTTGGGCTTGAAAGCAAGCCAAATCTTTATCATAAGAGTCTCATATTGTGTCAAGTCTAGATATATAAAATTATTACCTGTCTTTGGCTTTTTAAATATAAACTTAGGCTAAAAAATGATTTTTTAGAAATACATTGATACATCAATTTTTAGTTTGCACTTTTTAGTTAGTCCAGCTAGCTATATTCTCATCAATACACACAAAAATATTGTTTGTTCATTAGGATTTGAAGTATTTTCAAAAGTCTGGACAATTATTGTTGTATTTAATGGTGAGCTGGGAATTATATTCAACGTAAATAATTTGTTGAATTTGTCACTGATATTAATACTATATTTTGAAAATGGTCACTCGTGGCATATTTAAGATTGTAACATATGGTATTTTTTAAAATAATTTTTATTTAAAAATATATTAAAATAATTTTTTTTATATTTTTAACATCAGCATATCAAAATACATCATTAAAAAATACTAAAAAAAATAGTTTTTTTTAAAGTAACCATGTATTATTAAAGTTGGGACTCAATCTGAATTCTAAAATCTCTTATTTTGCAAGACATTTATTTAAGCAACAAGCGGCAGCCTTAAATGCCATTTACTGTAAAAGTTTAACTTATTAGTGAGCAATTTATGTTTTGGTTTAGATCTAATCTCAACTTTAATTGGATTAATAATGATTAATGAAAATTGACTATGATCAGACTAATTTTTTTTATTTTTTAATTTGAGTGTCGTCGGACTTTCTTCACCAAGCGTATTGCTTTTGTGTGAAACAAATTAGTCAATTAGTTCATGCTGGCAATGGAACTTTGGACTTTGGTTGATATTGAAACCGCACTTTAGGTTGTGTAATAACAAATCAAAGTAACCAGTAATAATATTAAACAAATCATTGCAACCTCAAAGATTATCACCTTTTGTCCCAAGTTGCACAATTCTATATTAAAAAAAGTGTGTTTGAAAGTAGGGGTAAGGTTGTGTTTTAAAAACACTTCAGCTTCTTGCCTACTTTCATCCTACTGTCTCAGCAAAACAAAAATATAAAGTTGGAACCATCTAGGTGGTGGCCCAGTGATAAGAGTTTGAGATTAAGAGGTTTGTTTCCTCTGTGGTCTCAGGTTCGAGCCATGTGGTTGCTCATATGATGGCCACTAGAGGCTTATATGGTCGTTAACTTCAGGGCCCGTGGGATTAGTCGAGGTACACGCAAGCTAGTCCGGGTATCCACGTTAAACTAAAAAAGAAATAGAAGGCTGGAGTCCATAATTTCTGACCTTAAAATTAATTTTATAGTGTAAAGAATCCCCAAAAAAAGACAAATCTTGGTCAATAAGGCAATGGGTCCAAGGAAACAAAATCAATTTATCAAGAGGCCCCTTTTTTCCCATATGGTGCCCATTTTTTCTTTAGTGAAAGCTGCTGCAGTTGTCGTCCTCAGAGCAAGAAAACAAGAGAAACAAAGCAAGCAAAAGCAAAACATGGAAAATAAAGCCAATGGCAAAGACATAAGAAGAACACTTCAAAGAGCTTACTTTATTCAAACCATCGAGGAGGCTTTTTCTTTGGACGGTGGATCAAGAAAGTGAAATCTGTCATTCCTGAGGTCGGCTCGTTGTCAAATCTACACAAGCAACGT
>Ga0307515_10016357_pt1 | contig 13586 bp, 3 predicted proteins | sample 17_EM_MG_FD_194513 | JGI IMG/M metagenome (GOLD analysis project Ga0307515, IMG submission 194513) | Populus trichocarpa ectomycorrhiza microbial communities from riparian zone in the Pacific Northwest, United States - 17_EM | ecosystem: Host-associated > Plants > Roots > Unclassified | place...
TACTCCTATACCTTTCCTATAGCGTTTTTTAAATTCTTTAGTAGCTCCTAGGTAGTCTTAGTGTAGCCTATCCACTTAACCTTATACTATATTTTATCGTTAATGTCCTTATAACTAACGATCTTTAAAACTTACTATTTATCTTCTTCTTATCCTCTATATGTGTCCGCTTTATAAACTAGTAGCTTAATATTCCTATATACTAGCTCTAGTATTATAATATACTATATAGGGTAGATCTTTATTTTAGCTAGTAGGTTTAACTTAAACGTAACCAGTAAAATCCTCTATATAATTTTAAAAGGTCCTAGTCTAACATAGTCCAACTTCTTACTTAGTTGTTAACTTTTAAAAAATTTATATAGTAGCCATACTTTATCTCCCTCCTTAAGATCTAGTCCCTTAGATCTCTTAGCATTATAATACCTTTTCATTCTCTCTTATACTTTCTTTACTAATTCTATAAGGTTTATATAAAGATTTATTAACATCTTTATTCTTTTTTTAGCTATACTACTTATTTTCTTTACTTGCCGTAGTAACAATAATATTCTTAGCTTATATCCATAATTTACCTTAAATAGTAATATACCTATTCCTTTTTACGGTATTACATTATATATAAACTATATAACTAGTAATAGTGATACCTAATTATTCTATACATAATTAATATAATACTTTAGATACTACTCTAGCGTCTAATTTAATCTTTCTATTTAACCGTCTGTCTGCAGATAATATACGGTAGAAGTTACTACTTAAACTCCTTACTCCGCTAAGAATACCTCCTAAAATGCTACTACAAATCTTAGATCTTTATCCAATATAATTTTGCTTAGTGCTTTATATCTTATAAATACTTCTTTAATATAGATTCTAGCGATATCCTCTACTAAGATTTCTTTTATACATACTATAAAGTATCCCCACTTTATAAGCTTATCTACTATCACTAAGATCGCGTTATAATCTTATCCGGTAATAGGATCTCTTAACTTTAGTAACTTAATAATAAAGTCCCATAATATAACCTCCTATAGTCTCTCTAGTATTTTAATAGGTTATAGCCCTCCGTATAGCTTATACCTTATTAGTTTATTCCTTTAGCAATCTAAATACTCCTTTATAACCTTTCTAGCTATCCTCTAAATTCCGTTAATAATATACTCCTTCTAAAGTCTTAACACTAAGCCCGTAGCTCCACTATATCCTTAAGTTAGTCCCTTATAGAAGTCTTCCACGAACTACTCTGCTATCCCTTAACCCGTTAATTCGCGTCCAACGGTTATCGATAAGGGCTAGCCAATCAATCGAGTTGAATTTAACGCCCGTACTGAGAAATACAAAGCTTTTGACGAGGTGCACGCGTTATTTTGGGACTGGTGTTCGCGCATGGACCACTTCTCGTTGGACGCTAACGGGTTAAGGGATACTTCTTAGGATATACTTTACTTCTTAATTTTTATATATATCCGTCTATAGATCTTTTAGCTATACTTTTAAAATTCTTTATACCTAAAAGCTTTCTAGTATCTTATAGATTTTCTCTAGTTTATTATCTTCTTAAGTTACTACAATTTTCGGATAGTTATATCTAATTAGTCCATCTATATCTTTTCGCAGTAAAGCCCCTAATAGCTTTTCATCATTTTATAGTTTAGCTTTACGGCTTAGAGCATCTACCCGCGTATTATCTGTACCCTTAGTATACTAAATCTTAAAATAGTATTTTATAAGCATCTCTACCCATCTAACCTATCTTTAGTTAAGTTCCTTTATTATTAGGAATCCTATTAGGTTCTTATAATCTATCTTAACTATAAATAATTTCTCTATACCTTATAAGAATACTCTCTATTCCTTTAATGCTGTAACTATACCTAACAACTCCTTATTATAGATGTTATAGTTTAACTCTAGTGGTGTTATTTTCCGACTATAGTATACCACTAGGTGCTATCTATCTTAATGTTTTTGCATAAAGTACGCCCTTAGTGTATAGTTTAATATATCCGTCTCTATAACCGTCTCTAGTCTTAATTAATAGATCTTAAGAACTAGCTCCTAGGTAAATAACTCCTTAACTTTCCTAAATAGTTCTTATTACTCTTATCCCTATACCTATAGTTTTTCTTTTTTAGTTAATCGCGTAAATAGCTTAATATCCTTTAACCACTGCGCTATAAACCTCCTATAGTAATTATAAAACCCTAAAAACAATCTTAACTGCGTAACGTTCTTTAGTTCTTGCCAATTTACTATAGCCTTAATCTTCTTTAGATCTATACTAAGTTGGCCTAATTTAATAATAAATCCAACGAAATCGGTCTTCCTAGTAAAGAACTCGTATTTCTCGATTGCTATTAGCATCTGTTCTTCTTATAGTCTCTTTAAAACCCATTTAACGTGTTCCCCATATTTTTCCTTAGTTATTAAGTAGATAATAATGTTATTAAGGTATACTATAACAAACTTATCTAAGTGTTCTCTTAATATATTATTAATATGCTTCTAAAACGTTGCTAGTGCGTTTATAAGCCCAAATTGTATAACTAATAGTTTATATAGTCCTTCCTTTAACCTAAAGGCTGCCTTCTATTCGTCGCCTTCCTTAATTCTAATTTAATGGTATACCTATCTTAGATCTATCTTCGTAAAGATTTGCGCATTACCTATCCTATCTTAGATTTTGCTAATTAAGAGTAAAGGATACCTATCCTTCCTAGTAATGCTGTTTAATTATCTGTAGTTAATATATAGCCTTAGTTTGCTATTTTTCTTTAATACGAACAGTACTAGATAACCCGCTAATAACTGCGATGGTCTAATGTATCCCTTTTATAAATTCTCTTAGATAAACTCTTTTAGTGCTCTACCTTCTTCTTTAGTAAGCTTATAGATTAGAAAGAACTTTAGACTTATTTCTAGTTCTAACTCTATCTTATAGTCCTATACTATATAATCTAATAGCTTTTTACTTTCTAGTAACTATAGTTTCTTACCGTACTTATAGTATCTTTTTAGTATATAGCCTAATCCTTTTTCTGTTTCTTTATATATTGCTCCTACTTAGTACTATACCAACTTAGCTTATTATTGCATCTTATGGCGTTAAGTATCTCTAATATCGACCTAACCTATAATCTAATTAATCTTTGGATTGTATTCCTATAACTAAGGCATTTCTAATACTGCCTCATCCCGTCCTAATAGTAGGATATTAAAAGACATCTCGATTTGTCTTCCTTTAATAGTTATTTAAATAGGTCCTGTTTTAAGATTAATAATCCCTCTTCCATAGGCTATTAGATCTCCTAAAATTGTAATTAATAGGTAAGGTTGCTCCTTTTGTCTATAAGGTAGCCCTATTCTCTTAACTACTGCTAGTAAGATATGGTTTCTTATTGCTCTACTATCTATTAGCGCTTCAAACTGCTAATCTTACCATTTAACTTATAAATTTAGGTATTGTCCTTAAATTCCTTTAAGGGTCTAAGGCTCTACTACTGGCTCCTTCTAGTTCTGTGGGCCTTTACTTTTCCTAACTATTAGCTGCTTAATCCTTATATACTTAGCTCACTTTTTAGCTAATGCCTAGTTTGCTTTTTATCTTTAATATACTATAGACACGTGTTCTCTGGGCACTCCTACTACTATTATCCGTCTAAGCATTCTTCCGTAAAGAATCTTCCTAGCTAAAGTATTAAATCTCCTTTCTTTTAGACTTCTGCTAGATGCCATTCGTGTATATATTTAGCATTCCTATATTATTACTTATCTATTATCCAATATATCCTTATAGGGTATTTCTAATTCTTTTCCTTTGGATTCTTATGCATTTTGTATATATTATCCACGTACGTAATCTATAATAACGTATAGTATGCTAGGTGCTTTAGGTTAACTCTTAGCTTATCTTTATCCTTAAGTTTAAACCTTTATTATACTAATCTAAACGTTATAACCTTATTTATAGGTACTAAGATGCGTCTCTTACTTTTCTAGTCCTCTAATCGTTTCTCTAGATCCTTTAACATTATAATTAAGGCTCCTTTAATATACGTTATAGCCTTTTTTGTAATTAGGTGGTTTTAGATAACTTTCTTATCTAACTACATATAGAAATCTTCCTACTTATTGTTGTGCCTCTACCTATGCTACTTTTAGTACAGCTGCTGGAGTATATACAGCTTGTCCATAAGGAAGTATCTTCTTATTGCTATATTGTAATAGCCCTTTATATATTATTTCTCGAACCTAGTAGGAATCCCTAAATCCTCTTCTTATTCTAGTTCGGTAAGCTACTTAGCTCTTAGTGTGCCTACCCTAGGCCTATTAGTGATTCTTTATACTAGCGCTCTGTCCCTTATACGTCCTAATATACTAAATCTCTTATCTAGTTTCTGTTCTTGCTATGCGATAATTCTTTACCTAAATTCTTTTATGGTTTCTTTTGGTTTGCGTCTTACTAATAGATCCTTAAAGTCTTCTTACTTCTTAATCTTGGTATTAACTTTTTAATCTTTAGTCCGAACACTATGTTCTACTAGTAAGTCCTTTAGGTCTATATATTTGTCTCTTAGTCTAATTGCTGTTTATATTATAAATTCTCTAATCTATAAAGAAGCTCCTTACTTCTTACCTATAGGTGTCCTAATTTATACCCCGAATTTTTAGTCCCTTAGATTTTTTAATCCTAAGCTTACTTTTAACTTAAGCATTACTCCAGCCTTAGTCCTTTTAGGCTTTATTAGTGTTCTTATCCTATCTTAAGAGTCTTAAATCTTACTTATCTCGTCTTGAGAATCTTATGCCTATGGGAAACTTCGTCCCGAGCTTATTTGTATATCTTTAAACTAAGCTACTACTCTACTCTATTAGTTATCGTCTGTTATAGGTCCTTAAGCTTACCTTATCTCGTCTTAAGAATCTTAGTTATCTCTTATCTCATCTTAAGAATCTTAAGCCTTTAGCCTTTTGCCTTTATTAAGTGCCGAAGTAGTTCACTATCCTACTTCTCTTACGTCTCGCGAAGCGATAGATATTATGTCTAGCGGGGTCTTAATCCCTACTAATGTTCCTTATTCCGTAGTGGAATTATCCTCTACCTCTTATATAACATCTCCGAGGTCTACTCACTCCTAGTAAGCGGCCTATATCACCTTATTATTATAAAATATTTCACCTATATCGAATTTATCGTCCTTAATGTCCGATCTGCGAACTGGTTTGTTAGTTCCTCTGCATCCTATAGGTGCTAGCTCTTATAGCTAATAGCTTACGCCGTACTTAGCGTCTTTATAAATTCGGCATACGTTATTATAATAAAACGTAAAACTTCTAATTAAACATTCTTTTGTTCCTTGTAGCATATTATTATCCCTTTATATATATATATTGTCTACTACTAGTCTAGTTCCCTTTATTGTATGGTATCTCTGACTATCTTTATAATCCCTTATAAAGTGACCTTATTTTCCGCAATTTATATAAGCTCCTTTTTTAAACCATCTTTTTTACTATAGAGTCCGCCTAAATATCTTCTGCTGCTAAGATCCCTAGTTTAGCCTCTGCTCCTTAGACCTCTAATTACTTAATCCTTATCCTCTAGGTTTCTACGGTTTTTTACTCTATCTTTTATAGGCTTCTTTAGTACCGCTTAGGTCCATTAGCTCTACGCTATACTATAGTTTTTAACTTAGTTTAGGTCGTTGTATACTCTACGCCTTATATAACTATAGAACTCTATTCTAGCCTCTCTTAGCCTATTCTCTTTAGTAGATCCAATTATTAATCTTAATTGCTTAATCTATTAGTTCCCTTAAGGTATCCGCATCTTTTATTAGGATAATTACGTCCTAAACTTTAGCCTTAAGTCCCTATTTATACTGTGCTATAAGCGCCCTATTATTCCACTCTACTTATATTGCTAACGTCTGGAACTGCGTTGTATACTTAATTGCTAAGGTTTACTACGTAATGTCTTAGAGTTTTCTTTCCGCTATAGTTGTTGCCTCTAGGTCTCTAAACATTTATATAAGTTGTTCTATAAATCCATTTTAGCTTAAGAACATAAACCGTACCTCTTGGTTTATAGTCGTTATTCTATTTACCTAGATTTCTATAAGGTAAGGCTTAAACTATTTAAGTACCCTTCCTATTAAGAACAATCCTGCGTACACTATTTAATCTATAGGTATTACTAGCTTAGCTCCTTCTTGCGCTACCTTAAAGTGCATTTACGTAAGGAATCCTTTAAGCTTTGATCTCTCTCCTAAGTATCTTTTAATTGATAGTAACTTAACCTTTGCTGCGCCTATCCCATTAATCCTATTTTCTAACGTTGCATTATTTTCTATTAGCTAGTTAACTATCTCTTATAGCTGTCTAACCGTTATAGGTTGCTATAAGTTAGTATCTGCTATACTGGTGTCGTTACCTGACCTTGAAGTAGTTGCCGCCGTTAATGGCGTTATGGTGGCTGCTTTTAGTAGTATATTATCCGACTTCCTGTATTAATACCGTAACTAGGTAGTAATTATATAATAAAACCTTGTAGCAAGAACTACGGTAGGCTCGTTATTAGGCTAGGTATATAGGAAATGCAAGTATAAGAGTTGACAACGTAATAATAACTGGTGGAGTGGTTGCCTAACAAATTAACTCCAATTATATTCTGAGAATTACTATAAAGAAGGAACTATCTAGGTAGGGACTAAGGGTCCTTAAATACACAACCGTACTCCTATGAAATCCTTCTTGTACGTAATATACGTATGCTTTATTTGCTCTATTATAGATTATATAAATCTTATAGATTATACAAATCACCTCATATAACCTCGGTTACTATTCCTCGTTACATAGTTCTATCGGCTCTATCCTAGACCGTGCTTGTATTAACTAACTAGCTTCTTTCATCTCTTCTTTAAGTAGTTATAACATCGTACTTAAAGCGTCCGTAATATTAACGGGTTAAGGTCTAGGCTTAGTTTAAGGTAGGGGTTTAGGTTTAGTTTAAGGTAGTTTGCTTTTATCGTCTTCTAGTTATATATCCTCTATAATCTTAGGGTCTACTAGATATAGTTTTATAACTATGCTATAGAAGTTAGTAGGTCTATAGGGAAGTTGTATAGTATAGGTCTTATTTTTAATGCTAAGTAGGTTATACGGACCAGACTAGTAGCTAGGTTAGCCTGTAGGTCCTTCTCTCCATACTAATACGGGTAAGTTAAGTGGTAGGTTATAGATTGCAGTTGTTTTGGGTCTGTTACGTATGTTAAGGGCATCTGCCACTTAGCGCTTAGCTCTAAGCTTCTTAACTTCTTCTATAGCCTTTTTAAGAGCTATTACTCGTTGTATAACTGTAGGGTTAGGTGCGTTGGATTCTACTATATATGGGTAAGCTCCGAATACTAGTAAGGTGGGTATAAGACCGTTAGGGCCTATAGAATCGTTAATTACTTTTAAAGCCATTTATAGGGCTATGTCCTTACTAATATCTGGTAATTTTGTAGTAATAATATGGTATATGTGACGGAGGGGGCCATAGTAGCGTTCTACCATTCCGACTAAATTGTGGGCTTTGATAGGTATACTTCTTATAACTATTCCAAATATTATAGCGTATTATTTAAATTCCTTGCTTATAAAATTCTTGCCTATATTATATATAATAATATTAGGAGGTCCTAGGTATATATTAATCCAGTATATTCGTAATACATCCTATATATGCTTGGCGCTAATATTTTATAGCCATCTGCTAGCTTAAAATCGTGTTCCTTTATTAATGATATATAAAAGGGGTGCGCTATTAATATACATAATATTAACCACAATTAAATAGTTGAAATTGATATTATTATATAAGGTAAATCTAAATCTACTAGGCGACTTTCTATGTTTTTAATAATAGTAGTAGTAGCATGTGAGATAATCTAAGGTCTTGCTATTAATATTATACCTTAAGCGTTTAAGTATTTATATAAGACGCTTAGCTAAAGGGTGGCCAAAACGGCGATGTAGTCGCTTTAATTCTACGTCGGTAAGGTAGCAGGGGTTTTATTCAAATAACTTAGTTAAATAAGTATATAGGGATGTATTCTAAAGTAGGAAAGGGTAGCTAAAGCGATATACGACGGGTACTTCGCTCCGAGGGGTGATTAGTATATTTTTTAGGTTGTTATAGTATACTTATAGGTGATCTATATCTGCTAAGTAAAGCAAAAATAGGGTGTCGACCTTAATAATATAAAACTCGATTATGCTAATTAGGGTAATTACTTTAGCTAATCTAATTAATGAGGTTAATCTAATACCGAACTATACGTTAACCATGCCTTATATAGTGGTATTGAGCTATATATTAGTATCAAGTCTCTAAAATGCCAAGAATTGGCTATATCCTGCTGTAGATTGTTTAGATGCTCCTATATTAATTATTATACCTATAAACTTGTCTGCAGTATAGTGGGATATAGATGTGGTTGCATTGTAGGTAAAGGGGTCCTGGTTGGTTATAAGAGGTACTATATTATCTATAATTGTGACTAAATGGCCAAAGGCTTTATTAGCTAGGGTGGCGGCCATAGAAATTGCTTTCTGCTGTTCTACTTAGCCGAGGGAGGTATAGTAGTAATTAATATTTAGTTATAAGTTCTTGTTAGTTACCTTATAACTTATATTAATAGTTAGTACTTAAAAAGCTTCCTTAAGCTCTTCTTCTGAGTTGGTATTGTTATCTTCGTAATCTATAATATATTAGTTAAATCGTTTCTTAAATCGGTCGTTGAATTTGCTAAACCTATCTCTATTAGTAGTTCTAAACTTAGCTTTAAACTCTTCTTGCTCCTCCTTAGTATATCTCTATAAGTGATATCCTTCCCTATTATATACGAAGCAACGTAGTTTCTTTCGGTTGCGGTTATACAGAGGGTTGTTACGGTTGCTGCGGTTGTAGTTATTATCTCTTTTATAGAACCGTTGGTCTATAAAGAAGGCTTATATCTTCTCTATATACTCTTTCTTATATGCTATAATAGACGATTAAAGTTTGTTAATAAGGGCTTTAAGGTTGTCCGGTGGGTTAGAGACTATATATCTAAATACTAGTATTCCTTAGCAAAAAGTGACGATTTTGTTATAAAGGAAGTCTATTGTTTATAAGGTAGGTCTAAGGCTATACTATAGTTAACGAAGTCTGTAGATTAACAATTAGAGACATTTGCTTATTAACTTATCTATATTTCCTGCTATTACTATTATAAGTGTAATAGTGTTCCACTTGTCTAGGTTCTTGCGTTAAAATCCTAGTTCTTTAAAGAAATTCCAAAGGTGCTTGTAAGCTTTGGTAAATAGTAGGCGGGACAGTTAGTTTATATAGAAGTGGTCTAAAGCTAGTCCTTTTAGTATAGTAGGGAATGCCTTAAGGTAGGCTTTTTGGGGTACGTCCGCTTAATTGCAGATATTATAGAATATTGTTAATTTATAGTTAAGGCTTTTATTTATGCTACCGTATTTCTGCTTCTCTGTATATATTTTAGCTATATTCGCAATTTTCTTACTATAGCTAGTTATAGTAATAGGGTAGTTCTCCTTATTTGTAGATTGTACGTAGAGTTGCTATATTATTGTTACGGGTTAAGGCGTAGCAGATAGTATAAAAATAGATATAGTTGTAGATTAAGGTATAATAGATGGTATAAAGGTAGAGGTAGTTAGTATACCGGTTAGTTAGGTTGCGGTAGCTTTAGCTTATTATTACTCCTCTAAGGTACCCTCTATTATATATACCTTAATTGATCTTAATAACGTCGGTCCGTACTTATTATTAGCTAATTTAATTATCTCTCTACTCTATTTAGTTTGGTCTTCTTCTTATACTATATTATATAAAGACTAAGGAAGTGTTTTGTTTCGTTTATAGTTAACATTAACCTATACTCCTCTAATGTTTAGGCAGTTATATAGTTACTAAAGCCAGTATAAGGGGATTTACGTAAAGATATTAACTATAAAGTCCTTAAAATCTCCCTAAAACGATTTCTAGAGTATTAAGTTAAGCTAGTTATATATCTCTATATATAGGTACATCTTGCATTATAGGTAGTTAGTTAGTTTATCTTTAGAGGCTTCTATTAGGTTAATTCTATTTCCCTATTTAGCTACTTCTTCCTTTTAGTCTTTCTCTGTTCCTGATATCTTGTTTATTATATATTGTTTAGGTAAGTAAGGGTAAAGGTAAGGGTGTTTAAAAGGTAAAGGTAGGGGAATAGTTAAGGAGGTAGTTAAGGAGGCGGTTAAGGAGACGGTTAAGGGGATAATAGGGTTGCGGAAAATCCAATTTTCCGCGATACGGATCGACGATCCACGATTGATACGATATCTCGTATCGTATTGAAGTATCGTGATATTCCTTGGCATTCCCCATCAAATTTTCTTTTACCAAATCTACTGCTTTTTTACTTTAATATCGTATAAAACATGGCTTTAGAAGCGGATTCATCTCTTCTTGAAAATACTCCTAGCTTAATTAAGAGCTCTAGTATATAATAGGCTTAGCTTTGATCTCTAGTCTATGAATTTACTCGCCCACTGTATGAAAATGAGCTAATATATAATAAAAAGAACCGAAGGCTTATATACTGTAATTAGTGCGAAAGTTACTTAGCACTATTAACCATAAATATAAAAAAACACCTTGCGAAAGACCACGTAATCTCTGTTAACTTAAAACAGCCTTATACGAAGGAGCAAGCACTTGAAAAGCTTTAGGAACTTTAGGCAAAAATAGTATTAGAATTTGGGACAGACGAAGTTGATTCTATAATCCTTATAAAGGTTCTAAATAAGGAAGTTATCTAATAAGCTCTTATTAACTTAGTTGTTGTATAAAACCTTCTATTCCGGATTGTAGAGTGGGAAGAGTTCTATGTCTTTTATTAGGCTCTTAACCTAAAGTCATCTAATTTAATAATAACAGTATACTTAGAAATTTCTTAGATGATTACCTATTCCTTCTAGTTACAGAAAGATATCGTATGAAGATAAGTTTAATTAGCGTTAATAAGTATTTATCTTTCTGTTGATATCTGGATGTCCCTAAATAACTACCTTCTTCTTGCAGTCTGTGCCTACTTTATTAATAGCTAGGAAAACCGGATAAAAGCTCTTTTTGCCCTTTATACGGTACCTGGTTATAGTGGAGCTAAATAATGGAATACCCTTCTCCTAGTCTTAGAGGAGTATGGGATTGTATAAAAGCTTGGAGCTATTATTGCAGATAATTCTATAACAAATGATACTCTCTGTTGTATGATCTATAAGTATCTCGCCGATAATAAGGATATTACCTAGGATCCCATCTAATAACGTATCCGCTGCTAGGGGTATACTATTAATCTTGCCGTCTAGGCCTTCCTCTTTAAAGATACTCTTGAACTTAAGGCTATTGAGTTGTATAAAAGGAATGATGTAAGTGGAAAGGAGCGAAGTTGTAAGGAAGAGATTAAGTAGAAATAGGCCTTCTGAGCAATGGGCCTACTTGGCAAGCTTTATAATGTTATAGTATACTTCTGTGCCTTAGTAAGCTGTACGAAGGAGTTTAAGACTTTAGTTGGAAGATGAGTTCTATTTAATAATTATATAAGATGGAATAGCTGGTATTAAATGCTTAGCATTTTACTTGAGCATGAGTTAGGAATTGATAACTATATTAAGAGCAACTTTGATACGCTTAAGGAGGATTATATCTTACCACAAGACTAGAAGCTTCTTTGTATGATTTATACTTTTCTAAAGCCATTCTACCGTGTAACATTAGAGACACAAGGGGATTATGCAATACTTAATTAAGTACTCTTTATAATAGATGTGCTTATTAAACATATGGAGAACTCTCTTGTATAACTCTTCTTCTAGCTACTTTATTTAAGCTAAAGCTAATATTATATAACAGGCACTCTTTAAATTAAATAAAGCTCTCTTACTTCAAGTAAAGAATGTATAGGTGAAGTTTGACGAGTACTACCAGAGAATAAATAATTCGCCTCTTTACGCTGCTGCACTTATTCTTTACCTAAATCGTTATACAAAGTATATTAAGACATTTTGGAAGAAGGAGTAGCAGAAAACGGTACTTCTAAAGGTTTAACGGCTCTGGGAAACGTACCGAGAATTAGAAAAGCCTATTACCTCTCTTTAGATAGTATCGTATAATAAGCTATTATAAGATAAGTATAAGGAACTTAATAAGTATGATTAAATTGTAAATAAGTTAAATGAAAAGGTTACTTAACTAGCAAGCTAGGACGAGTACAAGGACTACTGCTCTAAAGTACTATACGAAATTAAAGTTTCTCTACTTTAGTGGTGGTTTTAAGAATAACAAATAAAGCGCTAGCCGCGGCTTTTACTCTTTGCAAGAGAGGTACTTTTAATTCTAGCTATAAGCGACGAACTAGAGAGAGTATTTTTAGGAAGATGTTGTACGATATTATAGGAACGGATGAAGCTTGGAATATTAAATGTTAAAAAAATAGAGTGTATAAAGAGTTGGTATAGAAGTAAAATTTTAAAAGAGAATAGCTAAAGGAGGAATAAAAGAAGTATAGTAGTTATATAAGGAGAGGAAAGGTATATAAGGGTATAAAATAAGATAATTTTAGATAAAAGATAACTACTAAAGGCGCGTAGGTGGCATATATAAATATATACTAACTTTAAACTTAATAGATTATAAGTTTAAATCCTACCGATGTTGTCCTTTATCGGGAGTTGGGAAATACAATTGTCTGGTACACTTCTTGTCCTACTATACGAAAGATTCTTTAGTAACATTGCCATACTGTAAGTAAATTCTCCTCTTTATATAATATACCTATATAACTAACTACTCTTAGGATAAGTAGGAGAGGGTGGAAGCTTTACCGGCAATTAATGTAGAGGCTTAGGTAGGGGGGGTATTAGAGAAGCAGGTGCGGATGGGGAGGCCCTTATATATAAATGCAATTCTAATTTAGAGCCGTAGATCTCTAAATATAATTGTAAGTAACCTATATTACTTGTATAAGGTAGAGAGCTAATTAACGCTAGCCCTATAAGGCCTGTACGGCGACTCCGCGTCGTCTAGTAGGCCCTCGCCCCTTTACTAAGTATTAGAGTCTCCTAGGGTTCTATAGTAGGTGCTGTGGAAATTACAAGTGGCGGGATTATAGGGCTCGATGTTCGTCGTACGATAAAAATTCTTAGCCTATAGCGGCGGCAGCGGGAGTACTAGAGGGTAAGGATCGGATTGTGGAACTAGAGGATAATAAGGAATAGATAAAGGTTACTGAATTTAATCTCCTCTCTTTTTTACCACTTTATTTTATTTTATAGTATCTTATATATAGTATCTCGTACGAGGAGAAGTATAAATAGAGAGTAGAAAGGAGATACCTAATTAGTAGGGAAGCTAAGGACGTTGGTAGATTACTCGCTTATTTGGTAGCAGATCAAAAAAAATCGATTAATATAATATGATATGATATGATCTCGCGTATCGTATCGATAAGGATCGTTTGGATTTTCCGCTACCCTAG
>Ga0307515_10016359_pt1 | contig 13584 bp, 12 predicted proteins | sample 17_EM_MG_FD_194513 | JGI IMG/M metagenome (GOLD analysis project Ga0307515, IMG submission 194513) | Populus trichocarpa ectomycorrhiza microbial communities from riparian zone in the Pacific Northwest, United States - 17_EM | ecosystem: Host-associated > Plants > Roots > Unclassified | place...
AAATTTGTTGAGTGTAACTAATTGCCAAAGGTGGCTGCACTGCACATCCTAATCTAGAATGGGTCGCAAATGCCCTCAGCAATCATTCATGGACTTAGGAAAAGTTATGCTCTGTCCAAGATTTTTTACTGGGACTTTATCTGATGATAGATAGCATGAGTAAATGAAAGAAATTTCTTATGTCATTTTTTGCAAGTTATTAACTATTTATCCTTCATTTCCTTGTGTTCCTTAAGGTGAAGTTTTTATTGTATTTACATGCTTAAAACCATGATTGTTTTCCTTGTAAGAACTATTTAGCTGTTAGATATAGGATAGTATGTTTCGGTGTTTGTATTTTCTTGTTAGGTATACTGGAACTATTAGGATGTACAGCTAGCAGCACTTCTTTTACCCTGATCTTCCTATATTTGATATCAAGTTCTTTAAAAATTGGTGTAACAATTCCTGATTTTCATTGCATTGGACCTAAACTATATGGTTGGAAGTTCATGGACATTTCTTTTAAGAAATCAATTTCATGCCTACTTATCTTGCAAGGCACTGTGGAAACTTGTTAAGTTATAATTCTATAGTACTTGGAACTATTTTGTTTCATTAGGAATTTTTTTATCATTTCTAAAATAAATCCTTTTTCCAGACTTTGTTGACCAGGAAAAACACCATCACAGGGATTGAATATAGGAATGATCCTACCATATTTGCATGGGAGTTGATGAATGAGCCCCGTTGCATGTCTGATCCTTCAGGTGACACTCTTCAAGTAAGTTGTGAACTCTTTTCCCTTTTTATTTTCTTACAAACATCAAGTACTTCCAAACTTAAAGCTGGCTTTCAAATAAAATCATTAATTTCCTGGACTTTGGGCTTCATCTCAAACTTGGTTGCTGTAATAGCAACTGTAATACTTTTTCTGTGAAATTCTCATGAATAGGTGCGCTAGATTACTGAAAATATGTTCTAAACTCTCTTTCACGACTTACATTTTTTTGACAACATCTACACGTTATTGCAACTGATCAGAGGAAGCAAATGTATGTAGATGAACCAAACTATTTAGCTTCAAGCTTAGTTAAGTTGGAAACTGCCATAACCAAACCTTAATTCTGCCTTTATTTACTTTTGTGTGTTTAGAGAACAGACTAAGAAGAGGGAGAGATTTTTTTCCCTTCAAATGATTGATTATTATGTGAGTATGCATTAACTCATGGTATCGAATTGCAGGATTGGATAGAAGAAATGTCAGCTTTCGTGAAAACAATTGACAAGAACCATCTTCTAACAGTGGGCCTGGAAGGTTTTTATGGTCCTAAAAATCCCAAAAGGTTAACTGTGAACCCAGAATCTTGGGCATCAAGCCTTGGATCTGATTTTGTTCGCAACTCCAAAGCGCCTGCCATTGACTTTGCCTCTGTTCATATATACCCTGATCATTGGTTAGTGATGCATGTTTACTTAGCTCTATTGTAATTTGCTCAAGTCAGTAAAGAAAAAAATAAAACCTGATGTTATTAACTAGCCATTATGTTTTTGTCTTTTTGTTATTTGGTTTGTGTGATGCATTTTGTGAAACACTGAGAAGCCATGTTCCAGTTCTGCTGGGATACCGTTAATAGCTTTAAATGGATGCCTCTTCCTTTCATGCTTGTACATCTGACTTGTAACCAATTTATCCTTTACATTGGTAGGTTTCCTCATCAAGAATTTGAAGATAAACTGAAATACGTCTCCAAGTGGATGCTTTCACACATTGAAGATGGTCACTATGAGCTAAATAAACCTGTCTTCTTCACTGAATTTGGTTTGTCCAACCTGAACAAGGACTTCCAGCCATCTCAACGGGATCGATTTTACAAAACCATTTTTGACATCATATATAAATCTTCAAAGAGAAAGCGGGCTGGGGCAGGTGCTTTGATCTGGCAGTTGTTTGTTGAAGGAATGGACGACTTTAATGATGATTTTGGGATTGTTCCATGGGAAAGGGAATCAACAAACAGAATACTGACTGATCAATCATGTAGATTGGCCAGAATCCATGGAATTTCTCCACAAAATAAATATTTGAAAGAATTGTGTTTGCAGAGGCAGTGAAATTTAATGGTTCAATTTCTTTGGGGGGGTATGCGTTCTCATTTGTGGTTTGGGATTGCTCCAGCAAGGGATTCAGGTCACAGGTTTTGTACCATATTCTTCTCAATTATATACAAGTTATGAAAGCAGGTAGATGAATTAGATATTATATAGCATTATAGAGATTGCAGAGACTGCTGTAAAATCTTATGCTTTTTCACATAAGAGGCTTATGATTTGATGCCTCAAAAAGGAGGTTAGGTTTAGGAATTTATCTGCTTGTAATCAAAAGTGTGTTAGTTGATGGATTGTACAATTTGAAGCTCAAAAGAGCAAATTAAATCTTTACCTATCTAATGATTTTCTTTCGACTTTGCCACAAAAAAATTGTCTTGTCATTTTACCCCGTCATTAGCATGGACTCCACTCCCATGAGCTGGCAGTTCAATTCCCTTGAGCAAGGCTACAATTTTTAGGGTTTTGCAAAACACACGAATTCAGAGAATACATCTCTTCTGCATATGATAATCTCAACAATCCCCTGGTATTTCTGCTGGCACCGCTTGGCGCAGTACATTGTGCAGCAAGTAATTCATTGTCCAGTCTGGTGCATGCAGTAAACCTAGCTTGACAAGCATCTGTTTAAGAAGTCCTGTAACAACAAAATGAAAGTATGAAATCTGTTGTCCGCCTACTTCTGTGTACAATTTGAAGATGAGCTTGGACAGCTGCAATTTGCAAGAGGTTACATTTAAAGTCTGCATTTGCCAAAACATGCAGTAACGCAGGAACATGATATGCAACGCATGTCCAATTTGCCACATTTTTCAACTAATTGAATTCTTCCTAAGTAGGGTTTTGAAATGAAGTTCCCATAATAGGGAGTTACTCTTGCAAGCTAAAAACGTCAACTGCATTGATCAACTAGTTTGTCGGGAACATGGTCAAGTGTTTCCTCAAAAGTTAGCAAAAAAAAAGAGAAGAAAAGGATGATTGGCTAAGTTTTACAGTGTTGGTACTTGTCAGCCCTGCAAAAAATAAGCAAATGTAAACATATTGATTTTTCTGTTTCAAATGAGGTTTTACAGTAGCAGAAAAAACTAATGCAGTCACTTCTGTAAAAGACAAGAAAGTCTGCAAGAAAAAAGAAACTTTATATATGTTCCAAATCTTGTTTTGGTTGGGAAAATCTTCTACAAGGCAAAATATAATGGTTGAGAATTTTTACTGTTTCGTTTATGTCAATGCTGTTTCCTTTATGGTTGTTATTGTAAAGTCTATGTATGGTTTTCTGGCTACAGCAAGAGCGTTTGGTGCCACCTCAAGCTGTTGAAGAACCACACACACACTCAACTGTGAAAATTACGAGGCAGTTTAAGAGGGGCTTTAGCTCAAGTCTTTATCATTTAATCATTAAAGTTCTAATACTATGTTAAATAATCAATTTAATCTAGAAGTTTAAATGGTTAAATTACACTTCGACGGTATTGCCTTAAGTGGGCATGCTTAATTTTAAATCATTGCTTGTTTTCTCGTCTGATTTGTTTCATTTTTGTTTTGGGACAAACAAAATGTCCATATCAAATGCGATTTCCCTGTTTTTTTTTCAAAATCTTACATGATTTTATAAGCAAAAATGTCCTTCCCCGTTGACCTGCTCTGTGAATACAGGTACATTCATTCGAAACCTCCATATGATTCTCTAATGGGCCATTTGCTAATATTTTTCTCATTGTTGACCATGCTAATCCCACCATTAAGAATGACATCTGAACAATAAGAAGAAGAAAAAACCCTTCTATTTCACGAAGTCAGACTTTCTTGGCGTGGGGAGCAAGTACTGAATTGGTGACAGACAGGTAAGCAATTATCGGAGATGCTGGTTTGGATCAACTCTTTGTATGTTACGTAGTTAAGGCTATAAATCAGGGTTGCAGTCATATTTTCAGTTCACCGGAACTGTTTGGTTATCCAGTTGCTTGAGGTAAGAATCTTGAATCCTATTTGGCTGTCAAATATTTGAAGTCTCAATTTAAGACTAGGAATTTCTTTGTTTGTGATAGCCAGCAGAAGTTGAAGCTATGGATGTCTCGGGAGGGAATTTTACGACAACTACTCTAGTGACTGAAGGTGAATTAGCCACGGATCCCATAAATGGCAATGCAAATGACCAACCCTATATTGTCAAGCCATGTGAAGATCCAGATTCAAGATTCAGAATAGAAGAGGCTGAGATCCTGATAAGAAGTCTAAATGAGAGAAGGCTTGAGGTAGACAAAAAAATAGCCGAAAGAAGGGTATGTGGCATTACGATTTGGAATTATTACAATGATACGAAAAGCGTAGTAGATTTACCAACTAAAATGCTAACTATCCTAAAGAATGGTAGCTAATGATATATATCAAAAGCCAGTATGATGTCATAAAACAGCAAGACTTCTGTTGAAAGATCTGATATTACTAATTTTTCTTACAATAACAGTCGGATCGAGAATACATAATCTCAAGGTTGAAAATCCTACATGAAAGAGAAAAGAGATTGGAATACGACATGGTTTTGAGGAAGAAACAGCAGGGACATTTACAGGCAGCTCTAGACAAGCTGAGTTTCACAAACAGCGCGTACCAGGATCGAGAGATAAATTCATGCTTAGTTGCTGATGACATCAATTGTCGTGTAAGAATGAATAGCATGTTTAGAGTTCAATTAGTCAAAGCCATTTTGGCTCCGTAACATCTTGACTATAGTTCTTCTCCACTTACCATGCTCTTTCTAACTGACCTATGAAACTGAGTTCAGAACCTGAATTTCAAACTGCTACATGGAAGCAAGAATCTGGCTGCAGAGAAAAAACTTCTGAGAGAGATCAAGGCAAGTGAGAAGGGTAAGACTGTCAGTTTGTGGTCATCACTGAAAGAGATCGATAGTTCTGTAAGTTGAAATACTGAATCTGTTTTCTTATTCTCTTAATATATTCACTGTTATGTAGACCTAAATTTACTCCCTGTTTGTGTTAGATTTGTCCATTGAATTACCAATTGCTACGCGGTTGCTACAATGCCAGCACAGTCGGAGATAAGAGTATACTGAAAGAGATTCAACATCTTGAAATCGCCAAGGAGAAAGCTATTGCTAATGCTACTGTCAAGGGAAAGATATGGAATTCACTAGGTACAAAAAAAGCCTTGCAAGAGGAAATCAAAGTGAGTTTAAATAACAAGATAAAAATCAACTTTATATTACTTCATCTACCTTACCACCTACCAATGATACATTTTTCTTCTTCTAGTTTCATGCTAAGGAACTGGTGGATTTAAGGAAGCAACATTTGTTTTTGAAAGCTAGCATTAAGGAAGTTGAGGAAAAATTGCCGGCAGTAGAAAAACGTATAATCTCCTTAGAGCGGCAACTGGCACATCTGCGCAGGCAAAAGGATGAAGCATACGAACACCTGATAAATCATGCAGATTGAGCAGAATCCAGGGAATCACTCGACAAAATCAGTATTTGAAATAATTGTGTTTGCTAAGGCAGTGAGATTTAGTAGTTCTTTTCTTTCTTTCTTTCTTTGTGGGGGTTATGTTTTCTCATTTGTGGTGTGGGATTGCTCGAGGATAGGGTTCAGGTCACAGGCTTTGTACCATATTCTTCTCAACTATATACAAGTTATGAAAGCAGGTTGATGAATAATATAGCATTGCAGAGATTTCTGTCAAATCTTACGCTTTTCAAATGAGAGATTTATGATTTGATGCCTCAAAAAGCAGATTAGGTTCAGGAATTTTATACACACACGTGTAATCAAAAGTGTGAAATTTTCAGGATTGAACAATTCACATAAGAGGGACAAGACAAGTTAAGAAAGGATTGCGGGCCTGTTAAGAACTAGGCTTAACAAAGTGATTCTTGATAGAAAGAAAGATTTAGGGAGAGATAGAAGAAATTGAGAGAAAGAGAGAAAAGGGATTCTACAGAATTTCTACAAAATAGACTATACTGATTTCATTCTTATTCTCTTTAGGAATTCTACAGTGATATTTATAGAGGTGTTGATCCCTTGTGCTAACTAATAGTTACTTATTAACTATTAACAATCCTTATCCAACTAATAAAGCATGGTGTCATTCTCCGACTAAATAAGGATCACATGGTGCTGTAACAGGGCCGCAGAGAAAGACATAAACTCCTTGCAGAAGCAATGGCACTTCTGCGAAGGAGAAGGGAGTAACGCACAGTTTTACTTGAAAAGGAACAAAAAAGGATTGTAGATTAACTTTTCCATTTGATTGCCCACCAGCTAGCTGGAAAATATTTATTGTTTTCCCAGATGCATTCCTCACATAGCAGCATCCTTGGGACAAAACAAAGCTCGGAATGCATGTGGTTGGGTCTTAGAACTATGGTTAGGTGTAGTTGGACACTGTCATTTCAAGATTGGATGATAGGCAAGGAGCACTTGTTCCAAAACCTGGCCTTGGGTGCTTGATATCTTCATCATAACTCCTGAAAGTTCTCATAGTAAAGTCCCTTCTAAAGGTTGTTCCGTCATCGCAAGCATAGCCCTAATCTTGCAGTATTCTCTAGGCGATGGCTGGGATTTTTCTAGACTGGATTTATAGAAATGCTGGCTCCTAGCTATGCTAACAAGTACAAACTTGAATATGGTGCTGAGGAAGAAAGCTTTATCATGCTTGGAAGGCTGATGAGAAATTTTAAGCATTTAATTTCAAGGCTCTTGGTTAACATGTAATCATTGCTTTATGTTAGATCAGCTTGCGCTTTGTTTAGCTATCTGTATGTATTGCAGCTTACTAACAATGCCAGTTATCAAAGCTTGCTTTATGTTGGCTGGCGAGTATTTACGATAGCATTTGGTTACTATTTTTTGATAAAATAGACGGAAATTGTGAAAACAATATGTCGCCCTGTGATTTATATTTTGAAAATATAAAATTTATTTTATAATTATTTGGAAACGAATTTATTTAATATTTTTATTTTTGCAACTAGACATGTTTCTGTCTTTTATATATATATATCTCTTCTAGATCATTAACTAAATACAATTTAAAATAGCGTTTGATTACTGTTTCGGGACAGAAAAGATAAAGACAGTAAAAACAAAAATATATTTTGTTAAAAAGACAAAATCAAAGATATAGAAATAAATTTGTCCCCAACACAATTTTAAAGTGAATTTATATATTTTTAAAACAGAAAGTATAAAGAGGACATGTCTCGATAAACAATATTTATTCTTTTTTATTTCTAAAATATATTTGTAAAAATATTAAAATTATCCAATTAAAATATATAAAAATAAAAATTATTATTATCATAATTTTCAAAATCAGCTTGGAGTCAATCTAGGACAAGGATCGGGTCTTAAATTGAATTAACCATTGATTTATGTCAACTCGAGTCAATACATAAATAAAATTAGTTAGGATAAATTACCCTAGACATCCTATAATTTGATTATTTTATCATTCTATAACCAATTTTTAAATATTACATTTTAAAACTTAAGTTAAAATAGATTTTAAAAACCAATAAAACTCAGGTATATCTTACTCTCGTACTCAGTTCTCACAGCCAACCAAACATCGTCTTCTCCAAACCCACAGCCCATAACAACAATTGTTATTTCTCATGATAACACGCTCAGCCACCACCAATCAAAACCTTCTACCTTCGTAACCAGACTCCACCCGAACCATTCCACGATAAATAAAGAATGGGGCTCGAGTTTTCTGATTGTCATTATCATTATTGATTGTAGTCTCCACATTTGAAAACCCTAATCTTTGCAAATCCTCTGCTAAATATTAATTTCCATGGGGGTGATGGTTTTCCTGTGGAAAGCCGAGACTGGGACAAAAGAGGAGGGGAATCAAAGAGAAGATCACGGTATTAGGGTTGCAACACACGAGAGCTGAGGCTGAGTATAAACTTACACACGAAAAAATCTAATTAACTTCTAAAATATGAAGATTTAATAGTAAAATAGATTTTTTTATATATTTTATCTATAACAGGATACAAAACAATCGCTCTATCTATCTTGTTCATCACTAACTAATACAATTATGTCTCCATTTTCGTTTTTGTATTGTCTTTTCTCTACCTCCACTGTTACTATCTTTTCTGATCAAGATAGTGAAAAAACACCACCTAAAAACTATTGTTTCTCTTTCATCAAAACCCCTGCGGAAAAGAGGAATGCTTTTTGGGTCATGTTATCATTATTCCTTGGAATCTCATCCATGGCTTCATCATACTACGATTGAGCACCGTCTCTCCTGCCAGTAAAATCTGGAAATGGACCACCAGCCTGCAAGAACAAACACCATAAGCATACTCAATGATAATGATTTATGAATGGTCCTTGGATAGCGAAAAATCACATTGCTGAGACTAGGAATGATTCATTTCTTATTTCAGAAAGTTCAGTGACTAAACAGGAAGAAAACTCATGAAATTTGAATTGAAATGATGAGGTCCTAATATCTTTGCATTGCTATCAAACATCTAACATCACACAGACTACAAATCTTGTAATCTAATTAGCCAAGACTTCACTTGAATGAGTCTGGTGCAGATAATTGTGTCAATAAGAAAAGCTCGAGTTTTTCTACAGAGTTTTTTTTTTAAAAAAAAACCTAAAACCTGAGGAACCAACTATGATCATTTCAGCACTAAATGACTAAAAGATCAGCTGTCGAGTGCTTTACCATGCAAAGAAACAAAAGCAGTAGAACATACCAGAACACACCGTATCTGGTGGCAAGTGCAGGCATATCAGCACATAAAACCAACCCTGGGCATGAATTGTCAAGCTGCTCTGTGATCATGTCCATTTCACAAAAAAACCTCTCAAGGTCTTGTTGCGAACAGCTTGCCTCTCAATGGAATGGTTTTTATTTGGTGGCAAGTGCAAGAGCATCATCATCATTCATGAAGACTGAAGCATCACAACCCTGCTTCCAGTGAGCCAATCAAATCAGTAAATCAGTACCAATATCAAAAACATTATCATGAATCAATACCAGATAAAACAATGTCAAGAATATATGATGTTTATTACAGAACAAAGCATCCCGGTCAATATTGTGATTAGCCCGCTTTTAGGAAATTAATATTAACGAGTACCTTAGCAAAGATTGCTCAACAAGCATACATGAGGCATACACTGGGAAATTTAGAACCATTACCTCATTCTTAAACATTACCAAAATGAAAAGTCTATCAACAAAAAATTTACAGGACCAAACAAAAGAAAAAACCATGTCAAGCGATTATTGAAACCAGTATGCACAAGAACAAGAAAAAATAAATCATAAAACAAGCAATTTATGAGCAAACAGACCCAAATTGTTAAGAACTGACAGCAAAGTACAAAGACATATCAATACCTACCTCAAAACCCAACACCAATCCAAAATCTTACACTGAGCAGGCACACCATGCATATAAATAAAATAAACAAGAACCAAAATATAAAATCCTGATCCAGTAAGAACCAAAATCCCCGTCCAGGAAGACTCTATCATAATCAAACACAAAATACCAAAAGAAGTCAAAGCCTATTGATGAAAACTCCCTCAAAAAGAGACCAATAATTAAATAACAACGTAAAATATATACAGAACCCGCAAATTCACTTCACAAAACCCTCAAAGTGTAAATACAAAGAAAACCCATCTCTACTTTCATGTGAGAGTAGTGGTATGCCGAGAGCACCTGAAAAGATCCTATTTCCGATATCATGAATTTGATTATGGAAGGGAAGGGCTCAGGTATGTAGTGATATTTGGAAGACACTTTTAGCAATTTTCAATTGAGAGATAAGGTCGGGAAAAAAGCATTTGCCTGTTTGTGGAGAGGAGGAGCTGGTGGAAGAAAGGGTTTTGCATTGCAGCATCCAAGCAGAGGTCAGAAATAGCTTGGAAGGTAGACTTTGAGCACAATGGAAGGAATGCAGCCACAAACAAGGTAATTGGGTACTAGGAGGCTGTCCTTAAACAGCTCCCATTTTACAAGGACAAGGCTCGTTTCATGCAATTTTATACACCAAAAAGTCAGTTGTTTTAGCAATTTTTCATCACCCAAGGTGTTGGAAACCAAAAAAATAAGCTTTTGGCAATGAGTAAAGGTATTTTGAGTAACAAGCTTACCCTTTTATGATGGAAGAACTTCTTGATTGATCACTCCAAAAAGGCCAAGGCAGAAGCTGCACTAAACTAATACGGTGGTTTTGTAAATTTTTAGCAAATTATAATCGTAACAGAAAATGATAGAGATAGACCTAAACATCTTCCAAGCCTTTTTATATCTAAGAGCACTGTGGGTCATGCACTCAGTGTAATAGTTCACATGAGTTCTGATAGGAAACAGGCAAATGGGACCTACGTTGTCGCCCAGAAATCCAAGGGAGCTCTTATATTTTATGCTCCTAGAGGAAAATGAGAATTAAGGTTGAATCCCATGAATCTGATATCATAGGTTCATTACTTTTCTATGCAGGGAATGCATATAGACTGCAACATTCGCCTCTTTGCATACAGAAAACACAAGTACGAAGAGTGAAGCAACTTTATATTTTGATGGCAAGTACTGCTAGACACTAAGACTACCTCAAATAGGAATTTGAATGCGACTTCTTTTCTGCTTCTACTATGGCCCCAGAGGATCAGAAAATAAAATACTAAATTATACTAGCAGATTCAAATTAAATTCTTCCCCTCCTATTGATAGAACTGTCTTAATGAAGTACTCATGAAAATCAGTCAAATAACAAGACAAGCAACTTATAATTCTGAAATTACAAAAAAATGAAATCATCTATATCATCAAAATCAGTCAAATAAACTAATAAAGTAAGGACCAGAATGTTCATAAGAGCAACAACAATAAAAATTACACTGCATGTAAACCACAATAAATCATGTTTAGTCAGAAATATATCATGTTCATTCAGAAATGACAATGCCAGGAATTTCACTAATGAATAGACGTTTTCCAGTTAGTTTCATTTATGAAGGTAGAGACAGGGCAGCTAAAGGCACAGAAGTTTCCATGGGCAAGTACACAACTACGCAGAGTCTTCCAACCTCCTTGGTTTACATAAGTTCAGTTAAAATATATTGTTTGTTACAAGCATAAATGTCTACAAGGTCAGAAAGATGACACTGGCGCAACTCTACAGAGCAAATATGACCCAAATGCTAGTGGAGAAAAATCCCAAGCATGAAACCAAATGCAACAAAAGCTGCAAGGGTGATAGAAACAACTTTTAATTTGCTGCATTAATCAAAGCAACATTGAGTATTCAAAGGTTACTTCACCTTTACATCTTGATGATCATCACAGAGCCCTGGCAAATTTTTAAGAGCAGGACTCCCATCATTGGTGGGTAGACCTAGCAGCAAGGTTCTGGTGGCAGCATCTGTAGAGAATCCCCGATTGACCATTTCACAGATAAGCTGCATTGCTGTTGATGTATCCTTGTGTTGGAGAAATCCTTGGATAATCACATTATAGGAGCAAGCATTTGGTGTGCAGCCGTCCTCTTCCATTTTTCTAAAAAGTTTGAGTGCTTCAATTAGAGATCCTTCTTTACAAATTCCACCAATTAACACAGTGTAGGTATGAACATCAGGCTGAAATCCTTCCACGATGAGTCTAGAAAACAATACCTTTGCATCCTTAAGCTTCCCACACTTGCACATACCATCAATAAGGATGGTGTAGACTACCAAGTTAGGCTTCACAGCACTCTTTTGCATCTCTTGAAATAGTGCCCACCCCTCATCAAGATTCCCTTGTTCACAGAAACCATCAATCAAAGTCGAGTAAGTTATTATGGTTGGAGTGAGGCCACAAGCAGAGATGTTCCTGAAAAGCTGATGTGCAGCCCAAGGTCTCCGCACTCGACACAAACCTTTTATCAGAGTATTGTAAGTAACTACAGTAGGAACTAAACCTTCTCTCAACATTTCATCAAAAACTTGCATTGCCTCGTCTATCCTTTCCATCTTACAATATCCATTAAGCAAGGTGTTATAATTACAAACATCATGCGTAGTGCCCTTACTCACCATCACATCAAATACCTCTCTAGCTCCATCTACTTTTCCTTGCAAACAATATCCCTCAATCACCGAATTGTAAGCAACAGTATCCAGCACACAACTTAGCTTTTCCATTTCCTCAAGATATCCAACAGCCACATCAGCTTTCCCAACTTTACAAAGACCATTTATTACCACACTATAAGTATATGCACCAGGTCTATACCCTCTTTCCACCATATCATCAACCAATTTCACAGCTTCACCCATTTTACCTTCTTTACAGAGCCCATTTACCAAGGTAGTAGACGTTACAACATCCGGCTCAAAACCACGTTTAAGAATTTTTCCCCACACAGAGAATCCAAAATCAACACGGTTTAAGTGACAGAAACAGTTAATCAATATGGTGAGCGTGAAGACATTATGTTTAACTCCTCTAAGTTCCATTTCTTTGGACAATGAAACTACTGTCTCATGTTTTTTCATCCTCATAGCTGCAGACAGTAACTGATTAAAATCATAAGTACTAGGCCGAGGGTTCTTGCTAAGCATGTCATTGAAAAAAGCTAAGCCATCATCAATGTTACTAAAGGACACCTTATCAGTGCCGCTGCTACTGCAAGCAGTAGAGAAGGGAAATGAGGAAAAGAAGGGCATACCCATTTGCTGTTGAAGACGAAATATTGGGTTTTTAGTAAGCAAACCAGTTGCTCGAGACATAGCCGTCATCTTTCTTCACTCTACAGAATCTCTTAGTCTTTCTTTCATGAAATTTCTTGAAATGCCAGCTGAAGGGTTTGTATTTTGTTAGAGGAGAAATGTAAAGGATTAATTACTTAAAAGATGGTGTTATTGGAGTTTTAATCTGATTTTTTTTGGGTTAAAATTTAATTTTTTTTAAATTTAATTTTTTTAATATTTTTAAATTATTTTAACATGATAATGTTAAAAATAATTTTTTAAAAATAATATTATTATAATATATTTTCAATTGTAAAAAATTTTAAAAAATAATATCCATTGTATTTTCAAACCCCTCCTTAATTTTTTTAATTTTTCTAATATAGCTCCTATATGTATTCTTGATATAGTTCTTGTACTCAACTCGAAATTTAGGTCATATGTTGATATAATTAATTCGAGTTGACTCACATATATTAAAAAAATATTATTTTAAAAAAATAGCTCAAGTTTTTATCAGAAAAGATTTTGAACTAAATCATACAAGCTAACTCTCAGATAATTTTTTTAAAACCCAGCCTGAATTAAGTTTCATGTTAATCTATACCGGAAACTAAGTTTAATAATTATGGTTGTGTTTTATATTATTTTTAATTTAGTAAATGGTATTTTTATTATTTCTATTTTTATAATATAGTCGCTATATTTTTAATTGAGTGTTCAATGACCACCCAGAGAAACAAAAAATAGCAG
>Ga0307515_10016360_pt1 | contig 13584 bp, 2 predicted proteins | sample 17_EM_MG_FD_194513 | JGI IMG/M metagenome (GOLD analysis project Ga0307515, IMG submission 194513) | Populus trichocarpa ectomycorrhiza microbial communities from riparian zone in the Pacific Northwest, United States - 17_EM | ecosystem: Host-associated > Plants > Roots > Unclassified | place...
ATTTTTTAAATAATATTTTTTGTGTTTTTATTGATATTTTTATTTATCTTATATATATATATATATATATATATATATATATATATATATATATATATATATTCATTATAATTTATGCTAGCTCATTTAATAATTTTAAAAAGTCTTTCATCGACTCTAAATATTTTCTAGATTGTTATTTTTTCAAACTTTTTTTTTTATTATTGTGCTAACTTTCAAAAGAAACTCTTAGTTCATACGTATACAACCGTAGTTATTAAACCGGACTGCTGATGATTGACCTGGTAGGTGGATCGATCCGAGTAAGGTTAAAGACCAACAAGAGTAAAAAAACAGTCAAACTTGGTCGACCCGTGAACCAGGCGACCCGGCAAAACCCGAAAGAGACTTGTTTTTTTTTTCAAATGTGATTTTTCTCCTAGCCAAAGACCCTTTTTTTATATTTTTTTTAGTTGGTTATTAACCCTTTTAAAAGTTTACTATATAAATAATAGAAGAATGTTTTATTTTTTCAATATGAGATTTAAAGCCTTTTATTATATATATACTCTATGTTCACAAGAAAAAAGGTTATTTTTTCAATATGGGATTTGAAGCACTTTAATATATATATATATGTGTGTGTGTGTGTATATATATATATATATTCTATGTTCACAATAAAAAAAAAAGTTATGTTTTTTTAATGTGGGATAAAAAAACCTTTTGAAATAATTTTTTAAACTTTATTATTTACGACATGCATAGTCTATATTCACATGAATTATTTTTTAATTTTTTTATATAAAATATTAAAATTTTAAATATTTTTTTTAAAATTTTCAGATTAATTCGAATTAACACGGTAGAACCTTTATAACTTGGGATCCAAGCTCTTAACGAGATGAACCCCGTTTAATAATATTTGTGTACAACACCTCTTAGAAAATCGCTTATATATGTTTTACTAGTGTGTATGGGTTCTACCATGCTTAAATGAGTTCATGCTGTTTTCTTTCAAGAACTAATCATATAAATATCATTGCCCGGCATGCAGGAGATGAATTCATGGATTCCCAGCATGACTCTGAGGGGTAAATTAATTAAGGTGATGTCAACCTGCACACGGCAGATTTGCGATACAAGTCGAATGATGATCGAAGCTTGGCAAGGTTAAAAACATGCTTGAACAAACAGGTAATGCATTGCACCCGATGAGATTTAATTCTGAGGAGATGGGATGGACTTCTTGGAGGAACAAGGACTGGTTTTCAGAACCAATATACATCAGAACCCTCGGAAATATAGAAGTAGCAGAAACTGAGTGCAAAGAGGTAAAGTTTGCTTGACTAAACAAATAGCTACTTCCACCACCCTGCTCAACAAAATCACAGGAATCTGCCCAGACTTTTCACGATAAAGAATAAAACAAGAGGCCAATTTGTGAGCTGTAAGCTGCCATTTTCCCCCAAAACTGAAGTTGCTTATAGAACATGCGGCAAATGCATTATGCTATAATTATACGAAGATGCGTGTCTCCTCCGAAACGTTGAAATGTGATATGATTTGTGAGAACTGCATAAATATTTCAATATAATTAAGCAGTTGAAAAGCATACTCCTCGAGTAAATTATTTTTCTTCATGGCCTGGCAGTGCCCAACCTTAACTTCTTAATTGCAAGCCTTATTAAAATCACAAAGCTGCTCAAAGACCACTAAAGAAAAAGATCGATGGATAAAAAGAAAGACAATAAAAGAAGAGAACAAAACATCTAAGGATTTGATTAACAAAAAATAATCAAAATCCTTGTCAAGCTAGCCACTCCCCATCAATTCCTTCAATTTCTCCAATGTCCATGCTGTACATCCAAAACCAAACAAAAACATATAATCAGTGAACTCATCAGCCACCAACAGCTTTTGGACGTGTGTGGAATAAAATAAACTTTCTTTCAGCACGCAACAACTAGATGGTTAATCCCCAAGAAGGAATAATCTTAATCAATAAATAAATAACAATTGAGAAAAACTTCTGCGGCCTGATTGAATTAATGCAAGCCTATAAAGTAAAGCCCGTGATCATCTCCTTGATTAGGTTCAGAGGTCCCTCGCAAGCCATAAATTTTAAAGAAGATAAGATAAGAGAGAGCATAAACTGCAAATGTTTATTGCTGCAAATCTGAACCCACACTGATCAACCTCTTAGCTAATCCGTGTATAATTCAGGGTTCTAGCAAGCATTTATTGATCTAAAACCATATTCAGATAATGAAATTCGTTGTCTGAAATCAACAAAACCTCTTAATTCATTTAATGACAAGAAAATCACCTACTGTGGCACAACATGAAACATAAAACATTTTCCTCATTATTTATTTATTTACCATGCATCTTTTAATTATATATTAAAATTTTGGGTTCTTACCAAGGCAAGGCAGCATCATGGAAATAGTCTTGGGAGAAGTGATCATTGAAATGTTGTTGATCATTTGCATTCAACCAGGCTGGGAATTCCATGACCTGTTCAAATGGGTGGCAGCCATCATCCTCTGTACTCTTCACTTCAGGATCAAGCCCCGTGGTCTTCATGAACTTGAACCACCATGCTGATGTGACCAAATTCATAGTATCATTCCATTCCATTTGATGTTGTTCTCCTATTGATCTGATCTCTGCCATCTCCTCATCATCCATCACTTGATGTAAGCCGGCTCCACCATATGAGTCAGTTTCATCAAATGCTGCAGGTGGCATTCCTTCGCATGTATTTGAAACTGAAGGAATCTCCTCGGTGGCGATGAAAGGAGAAGGGAAAGAAGAAGATGATGGAGATGAGGATGAGTAAACTGATGGTGGGTTGTCGCTGCTGTAATAAAGAGTGGTATCTATGTTGTTAAAATCATGAAAATTGAGGTTTAGACCTAAGGTTTGGTTTGGAAGGGGAAAGTTGATATTTTCAGCGGTAGTTGGGTCAAGAATTGAAGAACTAGGCCAGGAAAAGGGATATGGAGGAGGACAGGGAGGAGGAGGAGTGAAAGGTTTATAGGAAAAGTTGTCGAGATAATTAGAAAAATCGGTAGAGTTTGATGGGTATATTCTTGGATTTCTCCTAGATTTTATTTTTCCTTCTTGTTCAAAACAAGGAGGGGGTAAAAGCTGCACAGGCAGCGATGATTGTTGCTGCTGCTGCTGCTTCTGCTGCTGTTCTTGTTCTTGTTGATTTTTCTGTTCTTGTTGTTGTTCATTGGCCTGTTTCATAGCTGCCCTGTGAAACTTTAGGGCAGTGACAATCTCTCTTCTAGCCTCGGCCATATTAAGAAGCCTTTCTTGGTAAGGCCTACTGGTGTGCAGTCTCCTCCTGACCTGTTTTTTGTGTGGTTGAGGTTCTTGGGGTTGCTGGCTTTTTTGGTTTTTACTTAAACCTTCGCTATAATCGGCCATATTTTTGCCAGAAAAACCATCACTATCAGCAGAGCCGTGGCCTTTGGGATTCATGGGGTCTTTGGTTCTTGAAGAGGTTAACTGTTTCACAAGGCTACGTATATAAGCACCAGAGAGATGAGGCTCTTCCTTCAGCTTCCTAAGTTTACCAGTTTCCATGCCCTCTTTAGTTTCTTGCTTAGAGGATCTAGCCCTCATCTCTCTCTCTCTCTGTCCTTGTCTCTCTCTTTCTTTTTCAACTTAGGAATGTAGGAAGAAAGTGCGGGTAGGAAGAATCATAAGGATTGTTTTTCAATATTCTGAGTCTGAGGGACAAAAGTACACAACGCAGAGAAAGGCAGAGGCTGATCCGGAGTACTAGTCCGAAGGGCCTCATGGGTGTTATAAATACTAGTTTGATGACAGTCTAGGGTTTTAAAATTTTTTTGGATTTTTCCCTGGTTTGGCAAACCACATTTCTTACCGTTTTAATACCCGCCATAAATGAGCAATTAGGGTGTTGCTTTCCTAGACTACCCTTAACCAAACTACAAAAACTCCGCCTCCTGGAGTGAAAACGCCTCCTTTCACCATCCAAAAGGAAATAGCACCACCATCTTCAAGCTCAGAATATCAGTACTGAGGAGAATCCTATAATCCTAGCTAGCGTTTTGTGTTATATCAATAGTTAAAGGGATCAAGAAAAGCCACAGAAGTATCGAATTCGATAAAAATATAACTTTACAAGAACATATTGATACTGACAAAAAACAAGGAATATAACTTCAATAAACCAAACTTGTAAAGCAAACACCCTACGAATCTCCAATATCTTTTTGGGAAAAAAGTTGATGGTGCACAAATATTTTTTTTTAAAAAAAAACTCTAACTATAAGGGTAGAAATGTAAATGTCAAGGCATGAGACTTTTGCATGTCTCATGCATGAGATGGTCATCACCAACATCATCTCATTTTGGAAGACACAAACAGCTACACTCAAGTTAATCTAAGTTTTTTAACTACTGATCCTCTCATTTTTTTCAATGCACTTAACATTTTTTCAAGTATTTTTTTTCAATTAATAGTTATTTCTAACTTAATTACGGGTCACTAATAATCACTAAATACATAATGAATCACAATATTTCCATCAATTAATTATCATGCAACTTATATCCCGATATGAACTACTATGATCAAGATTTATAAAATATTTTGTGTGTAAAGTTTTTTCACGGCAACCAGAATTGTTCTAAAGCTTTAGATTATCTAACATTATTTCAGAAAGGCGTGAGAAAATCCAATGATTGAACTAAAACATTCAGAGGTTGAAGTAAGAAAGTTATCATCATGTAAAGTACATACGAAGTGATTCCCATGTAGAAGATAGGAAATCCATTAAAGATGGATTCTTGGATTGATTGAGAAGCAGGGTTTTTTTAGAGTAACTGAGAGGTTCTTTAGATTACGACTTCCTGATTTGCTAGTGATTATTCATGGGTAGAGGAGGGCATTTTAGGCATGATGAAAGGGTATTCTGGTATCTTGCCTGCAAGTACTATGGGACCAGACTCATGAAACGTCAGCAAAAGCCTATATAAAGACTGACAGAAGAATCTCCATTACTGTTGTAACCTTCTCTTTTCAATTCCTTTTTTTAAGAGGGAAAAAAAAAAGAAAAGAGGAGAGAAAAATCCAAATTTTCTGTTCAAAACAAATTGCTCAATATGATTTGAGTCTGTTCATTTGAAACAGAGAACTTGGACCTTTTGCAAAGGCATTCCACAGGATGTTAAAGACAGAAATGCTCCATACCATCCTCTTTCTCTACTTTTTGTATTATTTCCGTTTCTTGCCATCTTTTTTCACTGCATATATTTTCACTTCAAGTTTTCACACTCTCATTGGAGGTGGCAGACCCAGAGGCATGGCTCTGTCTTTTAGCAGAGTTTTCAGGCAGCAATAACAGTGAAAATATAGCCTAGAGAAAAGAATTTATTGCTGCTGTAAATATAAAGAGATCAGCCCCTAGTCACCTACTGCTCTGGAAGGAGAAAGCAGAGTTATGCTTAGAACTAACATCTAAATTTTATATTCAAATTTGCAACTGACACTGTTTTTTCACAAGGATCAATTGTTGTGCATGCAGGGAGCAAAATACATCATTTTAACATGCGATTTTAAACCTAGATTATCTAGTCCTAGCTCATTTGTACTGTGATTTGCAAACTGTTACATGCTCACCGCACAACTGAATTGCAGTCACTCCTTTCCCTTTAGTCCGTAACCGCTCTTGATAGCTTGTGAGAGATTCTCTTATAATCCAAAGAAACTCCGAGATTAATTGCTGTATGTTTACTACAGGACAAAGCCAAATGGCTTGCTGTAGCTTAATTTTGTTCATTGTTTATCTCTACCTTCTTCCAGAATGAGATCTATATATGTATGTAAGTATGGAAATATCAGCTGCACCTTGAAATTGACTAAAAACTACATCTAACCCTCTCATTATTCATTCACAGAGATGTTTTCTAAACTCTTGGATTGCTACGACTATCTACACAGCAAAGCCAAATGGCTTGTGTGCTTTGTTTCTGTTCAATGTTCATCTTCAAATTCTTCCAAATTGGGTCTAATGTGTACGGAAATGGGCTATCACTGCCCCTTGCAATTGACCAATCCATATCTAACTTCTCTCTCGTCGGATGCCCCGATCTCATGAGAAAAGATCAACCTTAGGAGCCTTATCACCAGCCCCACAATTTGACTCCCTATATATGACAAATTGTGAGCTAAGGGAACCATTTTCATGAAAGTAAAAGCCAGATTGAATGGCTTCATGACTTATATTCAAACCCCAACAAAACCCTAAATCCAGCCAGTTAAGATTAAAGCCAGGATTTATGGACACAGCTAACAATATTAAGTCATCAGTAAAAAGAAAAAGAAAAAAGAAGCCAAGCTCAGTAGGAGATAAATGGTGACGTAAAAAAATAAATTGAAGTAAAGACAGAAAGAGAAAGCATTCAAGTTGCAATGTGTATCTATGAGCTTAACTTACATATCTCTGAACATGCAGAAATAGGATAAAATTCTAGAATATAATAAAATAATAGAAATGACAACAAGTAGATATATACGAAAGAGAGAAGGAGAAAGAGAAACAGGCCTCTTCTTTTTTGTATATCAGTGGATCAAGTGGATAAAGATTGGCATATGACATTGCTGCTTTGTTTCTGAAAATCTGGTGGCCAAAAAAAAATGGAAAACAGCTCCCAGTAGTCCACCAATCCCTTCACGCACAGTTGGCTTCAACGAATCACATTTACACACACAACCACGTCTAAATACTTCCAATTAAAACACTGCATACCCCCGTTACATTACCCCCATTAGGCCATTATAGACACTCCCTTCTCTCTCTCTCTCTCTCTCTCTCTCTCTCCATTTCTTGTGACTGTAACTTCACCTTTGGATTCCATTCACACCAAGACCACCAATGTGTTGGAAATATTGAAGAAGTGTCTTTACCCCTTAATTTTATCTTTTTATTTTTTCGTGGGATAATATCATCCAACTTTTCGTTTTCCCTGTTGTATTAATTCACTTCCTCGGAATTTGCAGGTCTGTTGGCCTTTCCTTCTTTAACTGTGCTTGAGGTGAGGTCCTTTCATGTATAATTTACCCCACAAGAATTAGAATTACTAATTCCTTTTCACTACAAAATCACAGAGGGAGACTGCTGAAATCAGGCGGGAACATTAATTCCTGGGACCCTTTCAGTTTTTTGACTTGACTAATAAAAATTAAGGGTATTCTTCTACAAACTTTTTTTCTCTCTTTCTTTTAAGGCATTTAGATCAATGGGATTACCATTTCGTGGAATATTTTATATTCGAAATTGAATGATAACATAAGGTATAAATTCACTTATTAATTATCATAGCCTCCGACACTAAAATTTGTGTATTCAAAAGAAATGTTTTACTCGTAAAAATAATCACTTTGAAAATGATGCATACAAATGTTGATTTGGAGAAGTACCAGCTCGAACTCTATTGTGCTCGGCTGTACATTGAACTCAAAGACGTGTGGGTCTATCAAGATATATATCAGACTCAACTTCCCGGGACTCGGTCAAGCGCTAAGCCCAAGCACTTGTGAATCTAGTGAGATGTCAAACACAGCTTTCCTGGACTCGGTCACGAGCCAACCCCCGGCGCTTGTAGGTCTGGCCAGATGCTAGACTCAACTCCCTTGAACTCGGTCACGAGCTGAGCCTAAGCATCTATGGGTCTAGCAAGATGTCAAACACACCTTCTTTAGGCTCAGCTGCGTATGACCTGACTAAAGGATTTTGGTGATTTTTCAAAGGCCTGACTTTCCACCAAGAACAGCCTTCATGAGTTACCTCTTCTCATGTGTCAGGGAGGGAAAATTAAAAAGGGTACAATAAGAGCCAAATAGGCAAAAATATCATTGAACTCCTCAACGCCATCCCTAATGGAAGGCCTAATTGTTATTCTTCAGTGGATAAGACAAGAGGCTGAGGCTGAGAAAATACCACCACAGGAGGAGCCTTTATAGATAGGGCTAAAACACAAGATTCTATCGAGGTAAAGTCTCTCATCCTCTTAAAACAGGCAGCAATATAGAACCCTCATGAGCGAAGGGCTCACCATCAATGATGGAAAAGTCCCTTATCACCTTTACACCTTTAACTCTACCAGCCACAGGAAACAAAGACCTTTGGGGTAAGCTCTTTTCTACAGGCCTTGTTGAATTTTCCCCTTCTTCTTTAGCTATTAGTCTTGTAAAAACAAATATAAAATGAAGGAAGCTAAAAAAAGAGTAGGGAAGCAACATACTTTGCAAGACGGCTTAGTAGTATCATTTGGCCATCTTATTGACTTCATATTCAGTTGAAGTTGAGGCCAACACAACACAATTTTTCTCCTCATCCGAGATAAGACGAGGCTGCTTGTTTACTTCATGTGAAGGGACCTTTCAGTAATGAGAACAACCCCAGATTGGTTGCAGCCCCTCTCTGGGATTGATTGTCCCATTGTATCTTATAACCAGCCATTTTCCCCTTCATTTCTTAACATGCATTATCTTCCCCTAACAACGCCCTCTATATGACGCCAACAGGTCTATTAACGAAAGTAAAAAACCAATGCATATTATTGCCACCAATTGATAGCATTTTCTAAATACATTAATTATAGGTTTAAGCCTAACGAACCTACAAAACTTTTTTTCAAAGGAGAACAAGAAATTTTCATCCATTAGGATACAATTGGCCTGGACCCAACTGGAAGTAATTGAACACCTCTCTTGTGAACCCTTGAAGGGGGAAAGAATACCTTATTACATACATAGAAATAGGGGGCGGTAATTTCAAAGTAACTCTAGGTGAAACCTAAGGTATATTAGCTTATATGCTCAACAAGGTCGAGCATCTATGCCTCGTATTCTCCTTATTGGCGGCGAGCCACACATTCTACATCCTTACCACATATATTGATGGGGACGTCGTCCTTGGAAGTCTAGGGCAACCTCCTTCTTCCTTGGTATCTCTAACAGGGGTAGGAGAATAACTTCTGTGAGAAAGGTTTCTCATCTTTCTACCAGAGGAGGATGTCAATATACCACCCTCTCTTGTCCTGGGACCTAGTCTGATGGGCCCTTGTTCCTTGTTACTCCTTTTAGGAACTGGTTGAAACCTGAACTCTAAATCATAGACAGGAGAACCTCTCATTTTAGAAACAAAACTGATGTTTTTAGGGACCATTTGTTCTATTTAAAAGAAAGATGGGGGAAAAGGTTTCAGTAATAGAAATGTATGAAGTGGGTTTTTCTCCTCTTGAACTAAAGCATAGATGATATGGGAGGTTTTTTACTAGAGTAGTTTTTCAAAAATCATAGAAAGCAAAAGTAAAATCAAAGTCAAAAGCAAGAACGACTAGGTTTATTTTACTCCCTGACCAGTCAGAGATAGTTTTCTTACACTTTAAACCCTTCTCTTTGGAAAGAGACAAGCATCATGGGCTATAAAAGAGACCAGGATATCTCTCAAAGGCATGCTTAATTTTTCAACTCCTAATTATATATTTATTCTAAAAATTCTTCTCTCAAATATGATTGTATATATTTTCTCTCAAACAATACTCATTTGAGCATCGGAGAGTCCCAAAATATATAAAAATAGACCTCTTACAGGTATCAAATATAATTCACCGGTCATTTTGGTTAGAGAGAACAAATCAGATCGTCAGAACCATGAGATTAATTATTTATCTGATATATTAGTTTATCTCATAACCCCATTGAATAAATCTGAACCTCATCAATATCAGATATCAAAATAATGTACACAATTATGATCATTTAGACCAATAAACTATAACTTAATTATATTAGTAACTTTCTTTTTTAATATAAGAAATAGTTATGATTGTTTAATCTTTTCATTTCATGAACGACAGACACTCTTTAAATTTTATTTGATTAACGTTTTTATCCAAAAAAATGAATATATTTTAGCTGAATGTTTTTATTTTTGTAAGTATTTGAAATCTTAAATAAGATAATTGCTTGCAGGGAGGGGCAGGGTGAATCGAAGTTTACAACTGTGAGTCGCAAGGTCAAAATGGGTGGGTCATTTCCTCCCCCAATCGTTTAACAAGGGTTTGAAGAGGGGGGTGGGACCGCCTGCAAAGCCACAGACGGACATGATGTGACGGGTCATAATCAAACGGCTCATTTCCACTTGAGGATGGTGCTGTCTGCTGACAGTAATTGCCACGTGGGCAAACCTTTAAGGCTCCAATCAAAATCAACCTGCTGGGACTGCTCCCCCTTCCCTCTTCTCCTCCCTGCCACGTGGGAACCTCGGATAGGGACAATAAGGAGGCAGCACTTGTTCCTGTCCACCGCCGAAAAAAGCCTGCCACCCTTCAATCAATATCCCCATTATACATTACTCTTCTCTTCTAGTCTTCTTACACCCAAAAAAATTAAAAAAAAAAAAAAACCTCCATACATACATGTCAACAACCTTTCAAGAACTATTGTCGGCGTATATATAATGTCTTGGTGCTTTATTTTCACTCGAAGAAAATAAGATATTTTCTCAATACATAGAAAGAACATATTTTTTATACGGTTTTTTTCTTAAAATATATTATGAATAATAAATCCATTAATCAGGTAGGGCAGTCCTTCCTAAGGGTAAATGCAATGTCCTTCTTTGCGACATCTCTTGTGGTCTTAGCCATAAAGATGGTCAAAGATTGGCAATGGACACCCGTGTACCTCAGCTAGCTAGGTGCTTCAAATTCGATTTGACTTTAGCTATCAAAATAAAGAAGTATTCAATTCTTCAACTTCCTTGCTACAACAATATTATGATATGGTAATATTAAATTCATATCATTTATTGAGATTCAATTAGCCAAGATAGGAGAAGGGTCCCTGAGCCTGAGAGGATCCCTACGCGTATGCAGCCCCTCACTGTGTGTTTCCCCTACAAAATGTAAGGTCATTTTCCGCTATTAGTGGGGGTGGCTGCGGGGCCATTATTTTTTCAATCTGCACCACCAACAACAAACACTACCATGCATGCATACAGCACACAAATTCTTGATAGAGATGCAATATACAGGCTATTTTTCTAGAAGACGGTGAGAGGGGACGTAGCATCGAAGGATCCCAGGCTCTCACCGTGCTTATGGTTTTGATTCTTTGAATGACAAGTCGCGTCCAATAAAAACCCAGGAAAACCAATCTTTCCATTCTCTGTGACTGCTCTCTCTACCCCACATCTCCCCTCCCCTTAACAAGGCGAGGCATGCATGCAAACGGCAAATGGACCGTGACCCACAACAAGGAAGAGGCTAGTGCAATATATATGGTCCATTTCCCTTTGTTTTATTATGCAGTTTTTACTCCCACTGTAGCGAAGTTGCTGTTATTTCTTTTTTGTGGCGTTGTGGGATGGTACGTAGCATAATGTCCTTAATTAATTCACTTGAATGCTAGCACATGACAGTAGTTGTAGGTGGCATGCATGCAACTGGTAGCAGAGAGGAGAGGGGGTGCGTTGCAATTTGCTATGTATGCATTCAAAGAAACAATGGGCTGTCCATGACCGATTACTTCCCGCGGTTCCTAGTTGTAAATCTCTACCAGAATTTGTCACGGCTAGCTAGCCTTGAACTTCTTCAGCTGTAATGTTTGTTCCATGTGAATATATTGTAATAAAGATTGAAAAACGGGTACCAGGATCATGTAATAATCCCTGCTATATATCACCACCAAAATCTCGATCCTTTTCTATTCTTTCAAACGGAGGATGCATATGGCTATGGTGTTTTGGTCTATGGCTACATTCTCCTAATTTCAGGATAAACATTAGAGCAGGATCTGTGCGATAAATTCAAGCCACCAAGTGACAAAGCTGAGGTCGCTCGGGGATTATCTTTACACGTGCACTTGTTTTTACATTCAATGAACATTTTTTCTGTTTAGATCAGTTTTCCAAAGAGACAAAGAACTGATGATCTCCTTTTCAAGCTTGGTACGCAAGTGTGTTATCAAAATGCAATGCACAAACACGCCCAGATTATTATCCCCATCCAGTTTTCTGTAGGGTTCTTTTTATAGAAAATAAATAAATTCTTTATTATTTTGTTATAAACGGTCTAATTAAAGTTCTCAACACCTTTAAATTATACCAAAAGGTTTTGTACATGTTTGTTTAAATGAGGATTTAAGGTTGTAACAACCATTTCATTTTTGGCGGTTGCAAAATAAGAGTAATTTTTGGAATTAATTGTGGTAATGGTTTTTTTTAAAGTGTTTTTTTAAATATATTAAAATAATATTTTAATTTTTTAAAATTTATTTCTAATATCATTACATTAAAACGATATAAAAACACATAAAAAATTAATTAAAAATTAAAAATTAACTTTTAAAACAAAAAAACAGATATACTCGATGGTGTCATCATATGTGATTTTAAAGAATGCAAATAATGGTCTTTAATTTGCAAATGTTTTTCTTTGAATAGAGAGATTGAATGACAATTGTAAAACTTTAAATACAATCTTTAATTCTATATCTATGTGTATGAAACCTTTTGTATAAGAGAGAACAAAAAGCTTTGAGTAAGATTTTAGGTTAATTTTTTATGTAAAATAAGAAGGGGACAATGTTATCAATGCTTTTTTTATATATCATAAAAAATCTTAATTAATGAATACAAATATGTTGTGTGTATTTAATAAAATAGATTAAAAATATAAAAATTGATAAATCAAATAAAAATGATTAACGTTGATTAAAAACCTGAGTAGCTAGGAAGTTGATTTTTTTATAAGAAGTAAAAAACGGATTTACATACAAATATTTTATTTTGGCCTTCCTTTTTATCTTGCGATTTTTTTTTATCTTCTAGGTTAACTCAAATCGCTAAGCTCATATGATTTTTGTTCTTATGAATAAACAATTCAAATACAATTTATCTATCTAAAGTTTGAGGTGAGTTGTTTTTAAAGATAAATTAAAATAATATTTTTGAAGTATTATAAAATTATAGAAACAATCCAAAATATCAATTATTTTTAAAAAAAAATCAAACAAAATAATTTATGAAGTAAAAGAGAGGGTATTAATTAAAAAAATAAAAAATAAAGAAAAAGTAGCCAAGTGTTACTAAAATTAATGGCAAGTCATGCATATGCGCTTGGCATATAAGAAAAAGTCCAACCACGAGTGGGCCTTACCTTTTATTTGTTCTTTTTTTTTTTCAACAAAGAACATGTTATTTAGCATGACAAATAATATATCATTTATTTTTGCATTTTTTTGTCACCATAATTGATCAAAAAATCATCCAAAAATTTATTTTCAACATGTTTATGTTTAAAAACAACTCAAAAACATCTTAGAAATCTCAATAAATATATTTTCAAGTCTAAAATTTCTTCTAATCAGTTTAAAAAACTAAAATCAAACTTAATCAAAAATAAATTAATGGATCTCGATTTACTTTTTCTGACATGTTTAAAGAATGAAACTACTTTCATTGAATTTTTCTTTTTAAAACGAACCCATTGACAACAAGTTCAGCTATTTTGATAATCAACCAATAACTTTCTCTTTTATCACCTTTTTTC
>Ga0307515_10016362_pt1 | contig 13582 bp, 2 predicted proteins | sample 17_EM_MG_FD_194513 | JGI IMG/M metagenome (GOLD analysis project Ga0307515, IMG submission 194513) | Populus trichocarpa ectomycorrhiza microbial communities from riparian zone in the Pacific Northwest, United States - 17_EM | ecosystem: Host-associated > Plants > Roots > Unclassified | place...
AGTTACTATTAGGTCTTTTTCTAACTTAAATAGCTCTACTAAAAGGTATTTAAGCTAGACGGCTTACTTAGAAGCCTATTTTTCTCCTATATATTTAGCCTTATAAAATAGTAGAATAAGAACTACTTACCCTTTTAATACCTAGCTAATTATATAAGGTTTAATAGCTTTATATAGAGCTTTTTAGTAGAGCTTTTAATAGAGCCCTATATAGAGCTTTAGTAGAGCTCTATATAGAGTTTTAGTAGAGCTTTATATTGTAACGGAACCTTATAGCAAGTATTACAATAGGCTTGTTAATGGGCTAGGTATATAGGTGATGTAAATAAAAGTCAACAACGTAATAATAACTGGTGGAGTAGTTGCCTAATAGATTAACTCTAATTATATTCTAAGAATCACTACAAGGAAGGAATTATCTAGGTAGGGACTAAGGGTCCTTAAATACATAACCGTACTCCTATAAAATCCTTCTTATACGTAATATACGTATTATACGTAAGGTACGTAAGTTCCTCTTATTCCTTTTATATACTACGTAGCACATTATATAACCTTAGTTACTATTCCTCGTCATATAGTTCTACCGGTTCTATCTTAAACCGTACCTATATTAACTAACTAGAAAAGCCGCAATAGCAGCAAAACCAGCCTAAAAACCACTTAATAAAGCAACCTAATATCGGAATCCTATTCCCCGCACCAAGAAACCCTATAAAACCACGTCGCCCCCCATCTAGAGTATGGGGGACAACGGAGGGGCGCAGGCTTCCCGCTGGAGTCGCGAGAGTCGCGACGCGTGGGAGCCGAACTATAAACTAGGTGGGCAATAACGCGAAAAAAATAGCTACCAGTAATAGTAAAAACTAAAGGAAACACTTAAATAAATTAAAGACAATCTTATAAAAGAGAAGGAAGAAACTCTACGGCACTAGATACTTGCCTTTATTTAAGAGGTAATATAGTATATTAAAGCCCTTTTAATACGTCTAATCCCCTAGACAACCTAAAAATAAGAGACTAAGGCCTAGCTTAACCAAATTAAAGCTAGTATTAAGAAAATCTAAAAAGAAATACGTAAAGGAGGACCCCTAGGCCTAGGAGTTCCTCTAGTATAGGTCTAAACCTAGGCAGCCGTCGCTGCGCAGGTGGCCCGTACGGTAAACGTAGTTATAGCACTATAGAGAGCAAGTATACGCGTCCAGCTTAAGGAGCCCTAGGGCTATAAACCAGGGGAGCTTTTTAAGACTATTTAGAGAATAATACTAAGCGTATACGCCGTACGTACCCTTAATAGTGGGGATATAGATGTTTATATCCCCTCCTAAACAATAAAGGACTAAATCCTAAACAGGCCAGACGCGCTAAGACTTAGAATACTAAGGAAAGATTACCTCCTAGAAGTACTAGGAGTCCCACTTAAGACTCTAATTAATAGTAAAAGGGACACAGACAATTTAGAATTAACTTAATCTATCTATAAAGCTATAAAGCGCCTTATGCCTAGGATAGCCATTAGCCGGATCTAATAGCTATATAACCCCAAAGCATAGGCGAAACGCTAGGTAAGCTCTAGCAGCATCTAAAAAGAACCTAAGAAGACTAGGGGAATAATTATAATTAATATCCTAATCTAAGCAATTTAATAAAAGATTGTAAAAAGTGGGATAGTTATTAAATCCTAGCTTTTTAAGACTAGGCTATTTAAGAATAGCGTAATTATAAAGTAATGCTATTACTGTAATTAATAGGGGCATATATAAAGCGTATACGGAAAGTAAATAAAATATAGGCAATATATAGGATTATATAACACCACAGATTGCCCTAAGGAAAGGGTATCCTATATTAACTGCGGTAAAGCCTATAAAGTATAGTAAAGAAAAGAGTATAGGACCTTTTAAAGCTACCTTAAAGATATCTAAATAAAGAGGATAGCCCTCTTAACGCAGTCGCTCTATATATAAGAAGCCGCAAAAATAATATACTAACCCTTAATACTAGGAAACCTTATAATTAGCACTAATAAGAAAAGAGAACGGGAAATATCTTACCTAGGGACTTAAGAATAACCACTTAAACGGGGACTAGGTAAACTATCTTTTATTAAAATAATAAGCAGAGACAGATTATAATTAAGGCTCCGGCTTTACGCTAATAGAGTAATAACAGTTAATAGCGAAAATAATAAGGAATAGGACATAGATATAGATGAGCCTACACCTACTTTAAATAAGTAAGTATATAATTATCTAGTATAACTACGGAAATGTAAACTAAGGGGCGTATCGCCCCTTTTTTAACAGCGTTATACTAGCGGACTACTAGGTCCTCGTAATTTAGGAGCTAGTATATAATAGATATACTAAATTAATATACTGCCCTAGGGGATTTATACTTATATATAACGCTCTCCCTATAATAAAGGTCTACTTTATAATTAGCTAGAATATTAACGCCGCGCATTAGAAGCGTAGACAGTACAGCCCCTTTACTATAGCCCTTTAGGTACGCCTAAAGGGGCTAGAGGCTATAATTATTAATATTTATAACCCGTACGAAGATGGCCCTTAGATTAGGGCATAGCCTAAGGTTAAAATAGCTATTAAGAAAGCTAAGGGAGAAATTATACTCTTAGGTAACTTTAATATCTACTACCTAATATAGGGTGGAAAGTATATAGCTAGCGAAGAGTAGGCGGAACGCCTTCTGGCCAAAACCAACGCTAAAGGCCTAGTACTCGCCATACTAAAAGGAGAGCCTATATAGAAAAGAGGGTAATAGGAGAGTATAATAGACCTTACGTTTATATCACCAGATCTATATAGAAAAGTTAACTTCTATAGTATAGTTAAGGAATAGGCCCTTATAAGAGACTATATACTAATCCGCATCTAAATTAATAACGCCAGCTGTCTACTAGCGGAACGCCAGCGCCTCGCCCTTAAGAAGCTAAACTTATAGGGCTTTCTCTAAAGCATCTAGGAGCTTAACTAGGCTATATCTAAAGACCCCTTTTAAGCCCTTTAGGAAGGGATTAAGTAAGCACTTAAAAAACACTGCCTATAAGCACAGCCTAGCTAATAGGCCCGTTAAGAATAGTCGCTATAGGCTATATAGCTCCACGCCAGCGCCTAATAGGCGCAATAACAGCTCTAAGCTTATAACAACCCCAAGGACTACTAAAGATATTTAGCATTAAACAATTAACTATAAAAAGAGATTAAGAGAGTTAGTCGTAATAACTAGAGACGCTTTATTTATAAAATTACTAAAGATTAGTTAAAACCATATAATAAGGGACTCTAGATTCTATTAAAATGGAGCAGAAAAGTAAGTGTAGTAAAGGTGGACCCCTATCTACTAGACCTTAGGAGGTTTACTAAAAATCCCTTAATAGATAATAATATTATAAAGGCTAATATCCTTATAGCTAAGTTCTTTCCTAAAACTAGAATAGCAGACCTTAGCAATATAGAGATAATAAGGGAACAAAATGTGCTTAATATTAGCCCTACTATCTTAATAAAAGAAATTGGTAAGCTTATTATAAGTCTTCCAAATAAAAAAGCCCTAGGGCTAGATAGTATACCAAACAAGGTCCTTAAAGTGGTTGCCCTAGTTATTATAAAAAATTTAGCAGAAGTAGCTAGTTATTGCTTTACCAGCAGAATAATACTAGAAAGCCTTAAAGAATCTATAACTATAATATTATGTAAAGAAGGAAAGAAAGACTACTCTCTTCTAGGCAGCTATAGACCAATTACCCTCAAAAATACGCTAGTAAAAGTCCTAAAAAAGTATATAGCTAATATTATATCTAAGGCTGCGGAGGAGTAGGGGCTACTTCCTTAGAACCAGATGGGAGTAAGGCGTAAATAATCTATACTATTAGTGGTAGGACTGCTTAGCTTCTATATATAGACGGTATAGTAAACGCGCCATAGGTATATGGTGTTAATGCTAAGCCTAGACTTAGTAGGGGTATTTAATAACGTCTCCTATAAAAGGCTCCTTTATATTCTAAAAAAAAAAGGCTTTTTAAAGTGGCTTATAGACTTCGTATAAAGCTTCCTAATAGTATATAAAACCCGTATTAAGTTTATAGGATACAAGAATAACTAGATTTAGACGTAAACAGGTATCCCCTAAGGGTTACCCTTATTACTAATCTTATTCCTCTTTTTTATATTAGAGCTATTAGAGGAATTCTAGCGCCCTAATAGCGGCACGCTAGTGTTTAGCTTTATAGACAACACAAACCTTATTACCTAGGGGGACTCTATAGTAGAGAACTGTTAATAATTAGAGGCCGCCTATAACTGCTACACTATATAGGCAAATTAACACGGGGCGGCGTTCGCCCTTAAGAAATACTAGCTTATACACTTTATAAGGCAACAGCGCCACGTTACTATAGACCTTGCGTCCACTATACGTATTACTAGCTGCGAGACAGCCCCTTAGAAAACCAGCATGCGAGTCCTAGAGATCTAGGTAGACCCTAAGCTCTAATAGAAAGAGTAGGTTAAAAAGGCCGCAAGTAAGGGCTTAGTAGCTTTTAAAGCGATATTAAGGATTACCGCGTCTATATAGGGCCTATTAATGCGCCGCTTACGCCTCCTATATATAGCTACCATCTAACTAGCGATGCTATATAGCGCCTAAGTATAAGGAGTATAGGATAACAGCGAAATGCTAGCGAAAAGCTTACTTAAACCACTATAAAAAGTCCAGAACTAGTGTCTCTATAGGGTTATAGAGGTATACTAGCAAACACTAATAGCTGTAATAGAGAAGGAAGCGGCTATTCCCCCAATCTAACTCTATATTAAAATAATAGCCCTTTAAAGAGCCGCTAAGACGGCCTCTAATAGGGTAGAAAAGAAATTAGTAGAGGCACTTAACGGTATCTAAAATATATTAGTAAAGCGCTAGTAAAAAACAAAACGGCTACTAGTACTATTAGAAGCGCTTAAGGAACGCGTAAAGGACCGCAAAAATAAGATATAAGGCTTCCTCGCGCACTAGAAGGACTATATAGAGTAGGAAGCTATAATAAACCCCTATAAGCGTGGCCAGCGAAATGCCGGCAAAGCGTAGGCGGAGCGCCGCCACTATATAAGAGGTCACCAGCACTAAAGGCAGGCAACCACCTTTATCGCGAAATGGGCAGATTTAGAATAGCGATAATAGTAGTAGGTAAAGGCTAAAGACCGCACAGAAACTACGTGGAAGACCCTATAGGGGAAACCTATAATCCTATTATATAAAGGCCTAATAAAAGCAAAGGCTATAGTACTATTTCTTCTTCGTATAGAGGTAATAGGGCTTAATATATAGCTTGCATCCGTTGGTGTACTAGCGGTTCTCCCACAGTGTAAATACGGCTAGATAAGATAGATAGTCTACTATATGCTATTTCAGTATCCAAACTACTAAAGGGCGGACTTTATAGCAAAATGCGCCTCTAAACGCCTTTAGGATATTTTAAATAATAAAGAAAGCGCCTAAGCGGCAGTAAAATAGCTAGTATAGTTAGGTATTTTACCCTAGTTCTAGGCAGTAAAGGTAATAGATATAGAGGATATAAGTAAATACTAGCCCTTTTAAAGCCTAGAGGACTAGTAAAAGAATAAGGGTAAAAAAATAAGGAAAGAAGGGGGTAGAGTAAGATTATCCGCAAAGCGCGGCCAGTTGGCTTAATATGTAGACTTAAAGGCAGGTAGAAGGCGAGCCGCCGGCGCTCCGATGTTGGAACGCTGCTATCTCTCCAGCGCGGCCCAAGGTGGGGTTTTCTCTAAGTTAGAGTTTTTCCTATAGAAGGTATTAGCCTGCGTGGACCCATTAGGGGGACTAAGACGGGCGGTAAATTGAATTTATTATTAACTAACTAGCTTCTTCTAACTCTTCCCTAAGTAGTTATAACATTATACTTAAAGCGTCCGTAACACTATCTCCCTCCTCTCTATCTTTGTTCTTAAAGATTCCTAACATCTCTAAGTTATTTACTAGAGGTATAATATCCGTCTAATTAATTTAGTTAATATTGTTACTTATTATACCTAAAGTAATCTCTTCTTTACACGCATAACGTCGTGCTTACACTATTACTGCAATAATATCTCTTAGTAAAATCATACTATCTCCATATTCTCGTTGTTTAAAAGAGGGGTTAGTTTACGTTATATTGGCGAGTCCTTCCTCCTAGTAACCCTCTTCTTGTTTAGAGTGCACCAAAGCGAATATTTATTCGTCTTACGACGTTTGCTTTACATCTAATGCTAAATATACGCGACCTATTACTCTTAATAGTCGTCTAGTTCCCTAATTAATTTGTCTTAAGGTCTTGTGTTTAATCTACTACTGTAAAGCTTAATGGTAATTTAGCGTAGGCTCTTGCAAAGCTTAAGCGTTCTCGGGATATAGAACAAAAGGCCTTAGATGCTTGCATTGCGGCGTCTACTTAATTGCTTCGTCTTAAAAAGGTGCGTAAGAAGGTTTATTCTAAGGAGTAGAAACTTATAAAATAGGGTCTGCAGGAACTTAGTAATAAGAGAACCAACTCTTATCCTATAGTAAAGGGAACAATTCCAAGTAGTTTGGTAGTCGCTCTTCCTAGGTCCCCCTTAGGTGACTTATTCTTTAGCGATCCTTCTTTATTAATATTGCCTAACCTATTTTCTTCTAATACTCCTATACCTTTCCTATAGCATTCTTTAAATTTTTTAATAGCTCCTAGTGTAGCCTATCCACTTAACCTTATACTATATTTTATCGTTAATGTCCTTATAACTAACGATCTTTAAAACTTGCCATTTATTTTCTTTCTATCCTCTATATATATCTGCCTCGTAAACTAGTGGCTTAATATTCCCGTATATTAGCTCTAGTATTATAATATACTATATAGGGTAGATCTTTATTTTAGCTAGTAGGTTTAACTTAAATATAACTAATAAAATTCTCTGCGTAATTTTAAAAGGTCCTAGTCTAATATAGTCCAACTTCTTACTTAGTTATCAACTCTTAAAATTTTTGTATAGTAGCCATACTTTATCTCCCTCCTTAAGATCTGGTCCCTTAGATCTCTTAGCGTCGTAGTATTTTTTAATTCTTTACTATACTACCTTAGCTATTTCTATAAGGTTTTCATAAAGATTTATTAAAGTCTCCATTCTTTACTTAACTATACTACTTATCTTCTTTGCTTAACGTGGCGATAATAATATCCTTGGTTTATATCCATAATTCGCCTTAAATAGTAATATACCCATTCCTTCTTGTAGTGTTATATTATATATAAACTATATAACTGGTAATAACAATACCCAATTATTCTGTGCATAATTAATATAGTGTTTTAGATACTGCTCTAGTGTCTAATTTAATCTTTCTATTTAACTATTTGTCTGCGGATAATATATAGTAAAAGTTACTACTCTAACTCCTTATTCCGCTAAGAATACCTCCTAAAATACTACTATAAATCTTAAATCTCTATCCAATATAATCTTGCTTAGTGCTCTATGTCTTATAAATACTTCTTTTATATAGATTCTAGCGACATCTTCCGCTAAGATTTCTTCCGTATATGCTATAAAGTATCCCTACTTCGTAAGCTTACCTACTATTACTAAGATCGCATTATAATCTTATCCGGTAATAGGGTTTCTTAACTTTAGTAACTTAATAATAAAGTCCTATAATATAACCTCCTATAGTCTCTCTAGTATTTTAATAGGTTGCAGTCCTCTATACGGCTTATACCTCATTAGTTTATTTCTTTAGCAATCTAGATACTCCCTTATAACCCTCCTAGCTATCCTTTAGATTCCGTTAATAATATACTCCTCTTAGAGTCTTAACACTAAGCCTATAGCTCCGTTGTGTCCTTAAGTTAGTCCCTTATGGAAGTCCTCTATAAACTACTCTACTATACTTTTTAGGATATACTTCGCTTTTTAATTTTCGTATATATCCAACTATAGATCTTCTAGCTATGCTTTTAGAATTCTTTATACCTAAAAGCTCTCTAGTATCTTATAGACTCTTTCTAACTTATCTTCCTAAATTACTATAATTTTCGGATAATTATACCTAATTAATCCGTCTGTGTCTTTTCGCAGTAAAGCCCCTAATAGCTTTTCATCGTTCTGTAATTTAGCTTTTTAACTTAACGCATCGGCCTATATATTATCTGTGCCCTTAGTATACTAAATTTAAAAATAGTATTCTGTAAGTATCTCTGCCTATCTAACTTATCTCTAGTTAAGTTCCTTTATTATTAAAAATCCCATTAAGTTCTTATAATCCGTTTTAACTATAAATAGTTTTTCTATACCTTATAAGAATACTCTCTATTCCCTTAGTACTATAACTATACCTAATAACTCCTTATTATAGATGTTATAGTTTAACTCTAATAGTATCATTTTTCGACTATAGTATACCACTAGGTGCTATCTATCTTAATATTTCTATATAAAGCATACCCCTAATATAAAGTCTAATATATTTATCTCTATAACCGTTTCTAACCCTAGTTAATAGATTTTAAGAACTGGCTCCTAGGTAAACAACCTTTTAACTTCCTTAAATAGTTCTTATTATTCCTTTCCCCATATCCATAGTTCTTCTTTCTTTATTAATCGCGTAAATAGCTTAATATTCTTTAACTATTGCGCTATAAACCTTCTATAGTAATTACAAAACCCTAGGAACAATTTTAACTATATAACGTTCTCTAGTTCTTACCAATTCACTATAGCCTTAATCTTCTTTAAATCTATACTAAGTTAGCCTAGTTTAATAATAAATTTTATAAAATTAGTCTTCCTAGTAAAGAACTCGTATTTCTTAATTGTTACTAGTATCTATTCCTCTTATAGTCTCTTTAAAACCTATTTAACGTATTCTCCATATTCTTCCTTAGTCATTAAGTAGATAATAATATTATTAAGATATACCATAACAAATTTATCTAAGTATTCTTCTAATACATTGTTAATACGCTTCTAAAACGTTGCTAGTACGTTTATAAGCCTAAATTGTATAACTAATAGTTTATATAGTCCTTCTTTTAACCTAAAGGCTGCCTTCTATTTATTACTTTCCTTAATCCTAATCTAATAATATACCCATCTTAGATCTATCTTTATAAAGATTTACGTATTACCAATCCTATCTTAGATTTCGCTAATTAAGGGTAAAGGATACCTATTATTTCTAGTAATACTATTTAACTATCTATAGTCAATACACAGCCTTAGTTTACCATTTTTCTTTAGTATAAATAGTACTGGATAACCTGCTAATGACTATAATGGTCTAATATATCCCTTTTATAAAATTTCCTAAATAAACTCTTTAAGTGCTCTACCTTCTTCTTCGGTAAGCTTATAGATTAGAAAAAACCTTAGACTTATTCCTGGTTCTAATTCTATCTTATAGTCCTATACTATATATTCTAACAGTTTCTCACTTTCTAGTAACCATAGTTTCTTACCATACTTATAGTATCTCTTTAGTATATATCCTAACCCTTTTTCGGTTTCTTTGTAGGTTGCTTCCACTTAGTACTATACCAACTTAGTTTACTATTATATCTTACGGCGTTAAGTATCTCTAATATCGACCTAACCTATAACCCAATTGATTTTTAGATTATATTCCTGTAACTAAGGCATTCCTAATACTACCTTATTATTCCCTAATGGTAATATATTAAAAGACATCTTGATTTATCTTCCTTTAATAGTTAACTAAATAGGTCCTATTTTAAGATTAATAATCCCTCCTCCGTAGGTTATTAGATCTCCTAAAATTGTCACTAATAGGTAAGGATGTTCTTTCTTCCTATATGGTAACCCCATTCTCTTAACTACTGCTAGCGAGATATAGTTTCTTATTGCCCTACTATCTATCAGTGCCTTAAACTGTTAATCTTACCACTTAACTTATAAATTTAGGTGTTGTCCTTAAATTCCTTTAAGGGTCTAAGGCTCTACTACTAGTTCCTTCTAGTTCCGTAGGCCTCTACTTTTCCTAACTATTAGCTACTAGATCCTATTTATACTTAGTCCAACTTTAGCTAATACTTAGTTCGCTTTTTATCTTTAATATACTATAGACAGGTGTTCTCTAGATATTCCCACCATTGTTATCCATTTAAGCATTCTTCTATAAGGAATCTTCCTAGTTAAAGTATTAAGTCCCCTTACTCTTAAACTTCTACGGGGTGCCAACTATATATATACTTGGCGTTTTAATATTTCGCCTTATCTAATAACCAATATATCCTTACTAGGTACTTCTGGTTTTTATCTTTTAGTGCTCTATATATATTACACACATTATCTATATATGCAATTTATACCAATATGTAGTGTGCTTGGTGTCTTAGGTTAACTCTTAGCTCGTCTTTATCCTTAAGTTTAAACCTTTCTTATATTAATCTAAGCGTTGCAACTTTGTTCTCAGGTACTAAAATTTACCTTTTACTTCTCTAGTCCTCTAATTGCTTCTCTAGATCCTTTAATATTATAATTAAGGCTCCCTTAATATAAGTTATAGCCTTCTCTATAATTGGGTAGTCTTAAATAACTTTTTCATCTAATTATATATAGAAATCTTCCCACTTATTATTGTGTTATTGCCTATACCACTTCTAATACAACCCTTTAAGTGTATACGGTGTATCCGTTAAGAAGTATCTTCTTATTACTGCGTCGTAACAGCCCTTTATATGTCGTTCCTTAAACCTAGTTAAAATCCCTAGATCCTCTTCTTATTCCAGTTTAGTAAGCTACTTAGCTCTTAATATGCCTGCCTTAGGCCTATTAGTAATTTTTTGTACTAGTGCTCTATCCTTTATACGTCCCAATATACTAGATCTCTTGTCTAGTTTCTGTTCTTGCTATAAGGTAATTCTTACTCTAAACTCCTCTATGGTTTCTTTTCTTTCGCGCCTTATAAGTGGATCCTTAAAGTCTTTCTGCTTCCTAATCTCTGTATTAAACTTTCAATCTTTAGGCTAAATACTTTATTCACCTAGTAAGTCTTTTAGGTCTATATGTCTGTCTCCTAGTCTAATTGCTATTTATATTACAGATTCTCTAATCTATAATAAAGCCGCTTCTTCTTGCCTATAGGTGTCCTTATTTATACTCCAAATTCTTAACCCCTTAGATTCTTTAATCCTAAGCTTACTTCTAACTTAAGCTTAGCTCCCGCCTTAGTCCTACTAGGCGTCTTTAGTGTTCTTATCTCGTCTTAAGAATCTTATGCCGTTAGGAATTCTTGCCCTAAGCTTATTCGTATATTCTTAAACTAAGCTATTGCTCTACTCTATCGGTTATCATCCGTTGTGGGTCCTTAAGCTTACCTCATCTTATCTTAAGAATCTTAGTCGTCTCTTATCTTATTTTAAGAATCTTAAGCCTTTAGCCTTTTGCCTTTATCGAGTGCCAAAGTAGTTCGCTGTCCTACTTCTCTTATATCTCGCGAAGCGATAGACATCATATCTAGCGGGGTTTCGATCCCTACTAATGTTCCCTATTCTATAGTGGAATCATCCTCTACCTCTAGTATAATATCTCTAAGGTCTACATGCTTCTAGTAGGCCGCCTTCGTTGCCTTATTATTATAAAATGTTTCGCCTATATTAAATTCATTATCCTTAATATCTAATCTATAAACTGGTTTATTGGTTCCTCTATACTCTATAGATTTTGGCTCTTATAGCTAATAGCTTACGCCATACTTAGCGTCTTTATAAATTTGGTATGCGTTATTATAATAAAACGCAAAGCTTCTAATTAAACATTCTTTTATTCCGTACAGTACACTATCATCCCTCTATATGTATATATCTTCTGCTAGTTAGGTTCCCTTTATTACATAGTAACTCTAACCATCTTTATAATCCCTTATAAAATAACCCTATTTCCTGCAATTTATATAAGCTCCGTTTTTAAACTATTAACTTTACTATAGAGTTCGCCTAAACGTCTTCTGCTAATAAGATCCCTAGTTTAGCCTCTGTTTTATAATCCTATAATTACTAGATTCTTAACCTTTAGGTTTTTATAGTTTCTTACTCCATTTCTTATAGGCTTCTTTGGTACTACTTAGGTCCATTAGCTCTACGCCATACCATAATTTCTAATTTAGCTTTAGTTATTACGTGCTCTACGTCTTATACAACTGTGGAACTCTATCCTAGCCTCTCTTAGCTTATTCCCTTTAGTAAATCCGATTGTTAATCTTAATTGCTTAATCTATTAGTTCCCTTAGGGTGTCCGCATCTTCTATTAGAATAATTATATCTTAGACTTTAGCCTTAAGTCCTTACTTATACTGTGCTATAAGCGCCCTATTATTCTACTTAACTTATATAGCTAGCGTTTGGAACTATATTATGTACTTAATTGCTAAGGTTTATTACGTAATGTCTTAGAGTTTTCTTTCCGCCATAGTTACTGCCTCTAGATCTCTAAATATTTATATAAGTCATTCTGCGAATCCTTCCTAATTTAAGAATATAAACCACACCTCTTAATTAGTGGTCGTCATTCTATTTGCCTATATTTCCGTAAGGTAATGCTTAAACCACTTAAGTACCTTTCCTGATAGGAATAGTCCCGCATAGGCTATTCGATCTATAGGTATTAATAGCTTTACCCCTTCCTATATAACCTTAAAGTACATTTACATAAGAAATCCTTTAAGCTTTAATCTTTCTCCTAAGAATCTCTTAATTAAAGGTAACTTAATCTTTGCTACCCCTATCCCGTTAATCCTTTATTTAAGCGTCGCATTATTCTCTATTAACTAGTTAACTATCTCTTATAGTTATCCAACCGTTATAGGTTGCTATAAGTTAGTATCTGCTATACTGGTGTCACCTAACCTTAAAGTAGTTACCTCCGTTAATAGCGTTATAGTAGCTGCTTTTAGTGGTATATTATTTAACTTCTCTATATTTAATACCGTAACTAGGTAGTAATTATATAACGGAACCTTATAGCAAGTACTATAATGGGCTCGTTAATGGGCTAGGTGTATAGGTAATATAAATAAAAGTTAACAACGTAATAATAACTGGTAGAGTAATTGCCTAATAGATTAACTCTAATTATATTCTAAGAATTACTACAAGGAAGGAACTATCTAGGTAGGGACTAAGGGTCCTTAAATACACAACTGTACTCCTATAAAATCCTTTTTATATATAATGTACGTATTGTATATAAGGTACGTAAGTTCCTTTCGTTCCTTTCGTATACTACATAGCATATTATGTGACCTCGGTTACCATTCCTCGTCACATAGTTCTACCGGTTTCATCCTAGACCGTGCCTATATTAACCAACTAGCTTCTTCCAACTCTTCCCCAAGTAGTCGTAATATCGTACTTAAAGCGTCCGTAACATGTATAGGGCTTTAAGGGAGCCTTATAGATAGCCTTTAGTAAAGCTTTTTAATAAAGCCTTTGGTAAAACTTTATATAAAGCTTATATAGAGCTTATATAAAGCCCTATATAGAGTATTTAATAAAGCTTTAATAGTTAGGGAAATT
>Ga0307515_10016363_pt1 | contig 13582 bp, 12 predicted proteins | sample 17_EM_MG_FD_194513 | JGI IMG/M metagenome (GOLD analysis project Ga0307515, IMG submission 194513) | Populus trichocarpa ectomycorrhiza microbial communities from riparian zone in the Pacific Northwest, United States - 17_EM | ecosystem: Host-associated > Plants > Roots > Unclassified | place...
GTGTAATCGTGAGATTACATCCAGCTGTGCAACATCACCGCGTTCGGCATTCAAGACGCATTCCCTATCTTATCTTAGCCTCTCCAATACGTTTATTCGTGTTTTTACCTGCAAACGCATTGGCCCCAGTCTCGTCCTTTCCTTGGTCTTCATCGCAGCGTTTCTGAACATCTCTGCCCGGATTGACTGCTCTTTAGACCTGCAGATTCTCAACAATACTCATCGTCCTGACGGAGGTTCGCCAATATTCACCACCTTCGGTGCTTCTTTCAAAGTAAGGCAAGTTACTCGCAAGATGATCAGCCAGTTTCTGTTAATCTTTCCTCTATCATGTGCAACTGGCACTCTTCTAACAACAGCACTGCCAACGGTGAGGCTTCCAGCTCGCACTAGCTCATCTAAGAAGACTGTGTTCTGCTGTTCTTTTTTTGTCCGTGCAGTTTCTCGCCTCTTCCAATGCTTCGAGAGTCGAGACCACATTCTGGATGCCTAGCTTGTACAGAGAGCCTCGCGAAGTCGCCAGTGGCGAGGTCGAGGCCCAGGTTACACAACGTATGCATCTACAGCGATATCCTTCCACTCCCAACCTTGAAATCAGCCACCGGCCTTCAATCATCGCCACCAAGTCAAGTCGCTCCATTTTGCCATGAATTCTCCATCAGTTCAAACCTTGCTCGAAGAAAGCTATGAACGTTCTTCCAAAGGATATACTAGTAACTTGTAAAGCCGCTGTATCGAGCCTCTAAGGCTACACAATTAGATATAACGTTGTACGGCAGCACGTTTGCTCGGATTGAAAGGTTCGGGTCGGGTCGTATGCAGCAACGGGCAGGGATATGCTGGTGTTTGTGGCTTGCCCAGCAGCAGGCTGCACGCACGCGCTCCCATGACCACCAGCATTCAAGGATCGCAATTGATCTTTTAAAGACACTTTCTTCTTCCATTTCTCGACTGTTTGAAAGCTGTATCATTAAATTTGGTGCTGAGAAGTTTGATATTGCGCGATATAAACACACAAATGGAAATCGTGACTTTCTCCCCAGAAGCCGAATCAGACCGCGATCTCAACGCCAGCCTCTCTCTCGAGTAAGAATGTTACATTTCGCCCGCTTTCTCATCAAGTCTCTCCTTTCCCCAGACTTCTTACTGACTATGTTGTACTTGATAGTATCATAGCCATTCATGGCCTGAACGGAAACCAGCTCAATACATGGACGGAGCCTAAATCGAAGAACTTATGGCTTCGGGACTTTCTCCCCAAGGATCTGCAAGCATCGAGAGTGATGGCTTTTGGGTATAATGCCACTGCTGCGTTTGATCACTCGGTTGCGGGGATTAGGGATCATGCGAGGAGTTTGTTGGGGGCGCTGCTTGAAAAGAGGGATAAGAGTTTTGTAAGTTAAAATTCTGTGTTCTGTGTTCTGCAGGATGCGTTGCTCTTGGAGCATGCCAAAGACCTTGAGTATTTTTGAAGACAGTGTATTGGTATTCAAGGCTTGGCTGGGGGCTAATTGTTGAGCCCAGGAAGCCAAACGTCCTCTGGTTTTCATCGGGCATTCATTGGGCGGGTTGGTGATTAAACAGGTATTCTCGACGTACAGTAACCGTCCGTACATTCTGACAACGAGGGACAGGCACTCGTAATAGCAGAGCAAGAAATTCGATATAAGCAGATCTACAACAGCACCCTTGGCGTCATATTTTTCGGTACCCCTCACCAAGGAAGCAGTATCGCCAATTATGCCACGACGATAACTCATAACCTCCTCATACTCGCCAACAAACCAAATGCCGAGCTACTGGAGTCATTGAGAACAGGAAGCCCCGTGTTGAAGCAACTTGATGATGACTGGAAGACGCATCACGAACGGAGGCCCTATGAGATTGCGAGCTTCTATGAAACAAGGACAATGAAAGGGTTGAGGGGCCTGGTGAGCTTCTCATATTTGAGATATAGAGAGAGACTAGAGCTGAAATGTACAACAGATTGTAGAAAAGACTTCGGCACTATTGACACCTCCCAGTGAAGTACCTACCTACGAAGAACAGATTCCCGTCGGCGCAACACATAGGGACATGTGTCGATTTGCGACACCGAACGACAAGACTTACAAGGCTGTTGTCCAGAAGATCAAGCGGATACAACAGGGATGTGAAGTCAAGGCGACGCATGAGTTCTATGTCGTTCCTCATTCTGCCAGTTTGCACTTCACTGGCAGGAATGACATACGTGAGCAGTTGAATGACTCTTTGTTGTCTTACCGTACTTCCAAATCCCAACAAAGATTTGTGTTATATGGGCTAGGAGGGTCGGGAAAGACGCAGGTTTCCTTGAAGTTTGCCGAGGATAATCGAGAGAGGTAAGTTGTCACTGTTCAATCGAGGCTTAGGACTTTAGAGAGTATGTGTTGCGTCATGAAAGGGGACATACGAAGAGAGAGGTTCTTCTGCCCATTTGGAAATCAGAAGTCTTGCCCATTTGTCCTTTCGAGATTTATTTCGAGTTATAGACTTACGCTGACGTGCTTGACAGCTTCTGGGGTATTTTCTGGATCGATGCGAGCAGTGAAGAGACTGCAAAGGAAGGGTTTGCGAATCTCGCACGTGCTTGCAAACAAGAAGAGAGCGTTGAATCGGTCAAAGCATGGCTTTCCCGGAAAAAGCACTGGCTCCTGATTCTAGACAACGTAGATAATCCAGACTTGGACGTTTCGGCATTCTTCCCATCTCAGGAACGGGGCGCAATACTTATCACGACTCGAAATCCCGACCTGCGAAGCTATGGAACTGGAACTGGGAACGCAAGTTCGCACTGTGTTGACAAGCTCTGCCTTGAGGATGCTGTGGCTCTACTTCTCAAAACGGCTGCAATAAAGGACCTGCAAGGCGAGAATGTAAGAAAAGTTGCTGAGCGAATTGTCAACGACCTTGGAGGTCTTGCGCTTGCAATTATTCAGGCAGGGGCCGTAATTCGTCAAGGAATATGCAGCCTTGATGAATTTTGCGATTTATATCCGAAACAGAAAAGAGAAGTTTTAGAATCGGGGAGATCCATTTCGAGTATCGAGTTCTACCAGTACTCCGTCTTCACGACTTGGGAAATTTCGATCAAAAAGATTGAAGAAATATCCGACGAATATGCGAGGCTTGGTTTGGAGCTTCTGAGGATATTTTCATTTATGCATTTCGATGGCATTCGGAAGGATATCTTCAAGAGCGCAATAGAGAACTCGCTGTCTGCTACGGATGTCCCGGGTTTCAAAGGCAGTTTGTTGGCAAGACTTATGCCTGAAAAATGGGACGGTCTCTTATGGGGTAAGGCTATGAAACTCCTGCTTGCATTCTCGCTCATCATGACGAGCCATTCAGGCTTGATCTCTATGCACCCGCTGGTGCATTTGTGGTCAAGGGAGCGAATGTCAGTATCAGAACGCGGTGATACATGGAAGACCACAATGGCGACTTTGTCGATGTCAGTCACCGACTTTGCTGCCGATGAGCGAAAGAGACTGTTGTTGTTACCACATATAGATTCTTTGCTTGAACATAACAGTGGGCAATGTGTTGCCTCTGTTCCAGGCGATCTAGGAGAAGAGTGCAGAGCAGTATTGAAATTCCATATGGCCTATCTCGACGGCGGGCAGTTTCAGAAGGTTAGTCAACACCGTCCTCGACACTTTACGCTCTGAATTCGGAATTGAGGATTCGAGGAGTATATCACTCGACTCTGCTTTTGCAAACATGGCTGATGGTTGAGTTTTTCAAGGCACTGAGCATCGCCCAAGCGGATCTCAAGTCGAAAGAGAGCATCTTGAATCCAAGAGATAATCGTTGCCTCTATCTCAGGTTTTTAGTTGGACTGGATCTGGCATGTTTACAGCGATTCCGGGAGTCTATCGAAACCCTAGAGTCCTTGATGAAGGAGTTACCTGAGAGTACTCACTGCTTCTTAGTTCTTCAAATAGTATCCTCCCTTGGAGGGAGCTATAACTGTCTCAAGGAGTATCGCACTTCGCTCAATCTTTGCAAAGAAGTAATGGAGAGGTTTGGAGATTGCTTCAAAGACCAATGTCTGGATGTTTTGAGCATCTATCTTGTGATGGGAGAGGCACTCTCTGGTCTCGAAAGACCAAAGGAGGCATTGACTTGGTCCACGAAAGCGGTGCTTGGATTCCAACACTACGGTATGGCCCATTCGAGGACTTCCGCGGCGATGGAATATTTGGCGCGGAACTACCAAGCCTTGAACGATATCGAAAAGGCTTGCGATTGGCAGGAAAAAAGTGTAAATTTGATTAGAGACATTCTTGGAACCAACCATCCTAGCACAATCCTCCAAGAGGAACAATTGATAGACTATGTGGACCGACGGAGGAGAACCCCTCTTTCGAGGAAGAAAATTCTCGGCCGTAGAAAAGCGTGCCTCGACCAGCTGAGCAAACAGGTCGGAGACAAACATTTCCGAACTCTGGACTGTCAAGCACGGCTAGCGCAGGACTACTTTTTTTGCGGTTTATTAAAAAAGGCAATGCTTATGCAGGAGATATGTGTAGAGGCTATGATCCAAGAATATGGGCAAGATGATGGAAGGACCGCGGAAGTTATTGCGCAGCTTGCGACGACAAAAAGATGGATCAAAATTCGGAAAATAGTGTACTGGTGGGTTCCCAATGGTCTCCTGAAATAGCCTCGCGGCGGTTCGGAAATGGGATCCGCTTGTCCTCAATGTCTCGAGTTGAGTTGGATACACTCTTAGAGAGAGGACTTAAGTATTCCAGAACCTCTGGGGACATTCGAAGGTAGTAGGCTTTGAGTATACGGAAATGCGAGGGAGTATATCATTTAAAGTGTTCAACTTGATTTGGAAACTTGTCAATAATTGCACCTCTTCTGACTACCATAAGACAGTTGTCTGCACGTCATGATAAACTATTGTTCGGAGAGTCCTCACAAAAGTTATGCCTCAAGCTTCAGCCCCTAGCAATACTTATAAATTACGCTGTTCCCAGCAGGTCCCTTGTGTTATGAGGAAGATGCGGCCCTTTTGCCTAGAACAATTCGGGAGGCAATCGAAACCGAGGTCATCGTCCAAGTGTTCTGGCACAGGGGCAGTATCCCGGGTTGTGTCTAATCACACCGACTTGCAGTAGCTGTTTGATTCAGGAGTTTGGATATAAAGATCATCATTCTCTATGCTGTTTCAGGGACTGGCGCAGAAGGAGTCTTTGCGACACTAAATGGCTTAAGAAACTCTGGATCATTCGAAATCTCTTCCTTGACCTACACAAGGGTCAGTGTCGCAGTCTCTTTAAGTATCTAGTCGTGGGACTTACAATATCCAAGCCGCCAACAAGCTCACCTTCGACCCAGAGTTGGGGGAAAGTAGGCCAATCTGCATATTCCTTCAAGCCCTGTCTGACCTCATCATCTGCAAGAATATTGAAGAATCCATATTTTACGGAATTCTCTCGCAGAAGTGCAACCAACTGCCTCGAGAAACCGCATTGCGGGGCACTTGGTGTCCCTTTCATAAAAAGCATAACCGGTGCAGCTTTGACCAATGATGAAAGTCTCTTATGCAGTGCCTCCTTATCTTCCTTCACCTCACTTGACGAGAGCTCCGGTGCCGTAACTGGATCTTGAGGGGTAGGTGCATATGTGCTCAAGTTGTTTGCTCCTGTTGCACTGACGGACGTGGTGATTGATGCCCCGTTGACTGCTCCAGTACCAGAGGATTTCGCGTGCTTTTCTATAGCTGTCCGAACCTTCGTGGCGTCACTTCCGCTGACAGTTTCAAGGACCCGATCGCCCCTTCTTAAGACAAGGAAGGGAACTGCTGTAACATTGAAGTTGTCGCTGACATCGATGACTTCTTCGGCATCCATGCAAATCCATGATGTTGATAGAGGATCGGTGGCAGGGTACGAGGAAGCAAGTGTCTGCAGAACTGTGGTCATTTGCTTGCACTGTTCTGTAATTAGTATCACAGGTCTTAGAAAGCTGACAAAGGAGTCGGTTGCGAAGTACACGACATCTGAGGTAGAGCTTACCGGTGCCGCCCATTCCGCCTTGAAGTAAATGATCTGGAGTGTTGTTGCAGGGAGAGAGGCGCTGTGTTTGTTCCAATCCTCCTCGGACTTGAGCTCGGTGAGTGTTGACATGTTGAAGGTGACCAAGTACAGTGTAGATTATGGTCGAATGCGAGGCGTGAAAAAGCCGTGAATGGAGGAGTGAGTCCTCTTAAAGATTGTGGTTTTCCGATTACTTATCAAAACTTGGAGGGGTGGTTGTGGCGGGGTAGTTCGATGCTCTGATCCAGTTTGCAACTTGGCGGAAATTTCCCAATGTCAGATAAGACCAAAGAGAAGCCAAGTGAGGAATTGGGTCTCAAAGTAGAAGTAGGAAGAAGTGGTGGAGAAGGCGTGGTTGTTGTTGATCGGAGATGTCAACTTTCGTTTCCCTCCATGTCGTTATCAGATCCTACTAGCGCCGATCGCGTCAGCCTAGGTCACGTGATTGATCGATGCTGGTGAAATACAGGAACCAGCTCAAGCATCAAAGCAGGTCCATATCATTCGAGCAACTTTTGAAATTATCTATACTGTCCTGTGGTAAGCCTAAGAGCCCCCACTGCCATCTTCGAGAACCAGACAGTCCAAACAAACAGGTCCCTCCCTTGAAGTCTCTTTTCATGAAGACCCGTGCGCTCGCTTCTTACATCTCCAAGCTCGAATCTCGACGGGATCATCACAAGCTTTGTGAGATCCGGGTAAGATCTCGGGTTCCCCACAACACTGGGGACTGCAGCCGATGCCATGGCTCGACGCCGAGTCTTTTTGAGCCACCAAACCTCAGGTCTGGGTTCACCAGGAGCAAGACTTGGACCAATGGTTGGCGGCCGTTGGCCAAGCTCCTCTGACAGGCGGGCCTGATGAAGCAAGCTTTCTGACTCGCAGCCACGAGATGCCCTCGAAAGCATTGTCAAGCGATGGTGGCCGAAGAATCCTAGATTCCAAATGGAACTGTTTGGGCTGAACGCGACAGGGCTGTGCAGCCGCCACATTGGCGAATGCTGAGATGTCTCCGCCTCAGGGTTGAATGATGAGAGAGGGGCATCGTTGCGAGTATCATTGCGCAGCCCATGACGAAACGAAGGCATCAATCATGGCCAGCGGTCTTCTGGGCGGCACATGTTCAATAAGAACGGCATGGCACGTAGAGTGTGAACTATAAACTATGGACTATAAATCGTGAACTTGTGGCGCAGCGATTCGTGGTCGCAGACTAGACGTCGGGCCACTAGAAAGCACGGCAGCACTCCACGCAGGCCTTCGGCTGAACCCCCCGAGCCCCCCCCTCCTCTCACAGCCCAGCCCCTTCCCTCCCCTCCCCTTCAGCTTCAAATAGCTTGGCACCTCGCTCGCTCGCATCACGCACACTTCAAACACCTTGTTCCTTTGACTTGACATTCACTGTCTCTCCATCACCTGTGAACCATCACCACTCCTGTGCGCAAGGGTCATCGCACTCACCGGATCCCCTCCTCGCCTGCTTTAAAAGCTTGCATCTGGTCAGTCTCTCTGACGCCACAATCCCTTCGCATCCCTTCAACAAACCCATCCGAAACCGAGCACACCTGACAACCACAGCATCGCCAGGTCTACACGATGTCTAACCAACAATACTACGGCGGAGGACCACCACCTCAGCACAGCGGCTACCCTCCCCAGCAAGGCGGCTACCCTCCCCAGCCAGGCTATGGCCAGCCGGTGAGCTCATGATGATACAGTGTTCACACGGAGATGCTGACAACGACCAGCCATACGGTGGTCCTCAGCAATATCCCCAGCAATATCCCCAGCAATATGGTGGCCCCCAGCAACCGGCAAATGTACGTGAACACTCCAATCAATGAACTCGGAGTTTATATCCCAGCGACTGACCTTGATGCCCACAGATGATGGCTCAACCACAAGGAAATCCAGGAACAAAACAGAGGAAGAGCGGTGGCGGTGGTTGCCTCGGTGCCTGTCTTGCTCTATTGTGCTGCTGCTGTGTCGCCGAAGAGGGGTGCGAAGCCTGCGCCGATTGTGCCGGTATGATTGACTGATCTCTCCTTTCCTGAAACGCTTCAATTGCTAACAGCAACACCAGAATGCTGCGAGGGCTGCTGCTAAACACCTCAAAAACCAACGCCTGTATCAACTCCAATGTATGCCATCGCGACGAAAACATGGACAGCGGCGGTGGAATATGAACTGACGGGAAGTTGAAGGGGGGATGGATGCGATGTGCGATATGTGGAATAGAGTGCGTTCGACGGGGTTTCCTCCTTTACGGCCTCAATACTGCAACCTGACATTCTGACATTCTTGCCTTTGAAAGTTTCGGTGGCTTAGCAGTCAGGTCATATAATGCGATGAATTTCCTACATTCTGCTTCGACAATGGCTGAGAAAATATGTCAATTTTGGCCCATGACGACTTTGAATGCAATGACAAGTGCCTTCCCCGACTCCAATGCAATCTCAACTTTTCCCAGTCATAAACAAGCAGCAAGGGCCATGATATCGAAACCATCAGGATCGGGACTGCAGCATGATTCACTTGATTTTCTTTCTAAGCTTCAAATATCTAACCACCAGTTATGAATCACGTCATTGATGGTCTAGTGGTCCTCTGCGAGAAGTAGTCACCTATTCCCTCCTTCCTTAACTTGCTCACCTTCACTTCTTCCATCCTTCACTCATTCCTTCCCCAAACCGCCAAGTTTCTTTCCCCGCTGCCATCGTCATTCGGAGAAGGTGTAAATAGTTCCGATCACGATGAGCTATTTGACTACACTAGCTATCTAACTCCGACAGCCTCCCTCCAGCCTGAAGCGTTCAAATCACATCTTGAATGCTGCGGCTCGCAGCCTGCGAAACGCAGATTAGCAAGTTGTATTGAGAACATATCGAGACTGAGGCCCGTCTCGGCAATAATAGCTCCCGTTGAACCATAGATGACAACCAAGATGACTTGGCTTGAAGTCATTTCCTTCACCTCAGAGTGTGAAAAACCAGAAGGTAAGTTTTTGGCGTACCGGGTCATTGCATTATAATTTGCCTTCAACAATCAAGGCATATTGAGTTTACAATACCTTAATACCTTCTTCATCTTGAGTCTAAGGGCAAGTTGGAGGTTCGATAAAGGTGTTACGACTTGATGCAATCATAACAAATCTCTTATAGAAAGTCCCTTCTGGCAAATCATTCTCTGGAAACACTTCCAGTTAGTGCTTGAGACGTTCGATGTGTTCTGAGTATAAGTGAGTTAACAAGTACCTACCAAGCGGCAGGAATGAATAACCAGGTCATTTGCGCTTGATGTTCCGAAAAGGCTAGTACAGTACACCCAATAGTTTCGTCGATTTTGAATGTTCTGAAGAAACTGCTGCATTAAGGAGAAGATTCACTTGATAGTGGCTGTCCCGAGAATGTCGAGCACTTTGGACACGCTGCCCGAATGATAAAAAGTCACAGAGTGTGCAGACAGCGTCGTTTACAATCATTCGCAAACATATGCTTCAGAATTGAAATGGTGTATAGTATTTTTTTTGGCTTCGCACTATGATACATCTGTAAACCGCCAGCAAAAAGACATCGATATAATGAAATTTTGCCCTGACCTTCTAGGGTACTTTGGTCATGCAACAACTCCCCCAACCACTCATTAAGTAACTCCCGGAAACGAGAGGCAGATTGCTTCTGCAATCCCGCTTGGCGATGGAATGAAATGAATCTGTACAAGTAGAAGATTCCGCAACTTCGCAAGTATACATTGTACAATGAGTTTGATTGTACAAACGAGGACAAGGCGCACACCAGCCAAGGAAAGTTAGAACAGGTAGAGGAGGAGCGGGAATGACATGCAATGAGATGGAGGAGAAGCAGCGATGAACGAAGGTTACATCGAATAATATACAGGGAAGGGAAAATAATAAAGCACTTTCTGGATGAAGACCCCTTCTTGACCATCTACTGATACCTGACCTGACGAACTGGCGCTTGAAGAGGAGGCTCGGGGTGGCGAGGATCGTATTCTTCGTAGAAGGTAGCCTCTGGTCGGGAGGCAGGCGCTCGGCTCTCGTAGACCGGTTGTCGAGTATAGGCGTCCTCTTCGTAAGTGGCGTAAACAGGCTCAGGCTCTCGACGAACTGGTCTCCGAATCATGTAATCGCCTTGCGGGTCGGATACTCGGACGTATTCAAACGCCTCGGCGTACTGGGGCTCGCGGGGTCGAGGCTCATCAGCGTAGACGCGGTAATATTCCTGACGAGGAGCTCTCTCATAAGCAAGCTCTTCGGCAGCTGGTGGAGGCGTCCGGGTGCGAAAGCTGGGCTCTTGGCGCAAGACGGGAGCAGCTGGACTGCGCTCTCGATACTGTGCTGGCTGAGCGCCCACCTTAACGTATACTGGTGACCTTGAACGCGCGCGGTCGTTCTCGAGTCGGACACTCTCGTACCGAGCATATCTGCTTGGTGTTCGGTGAGTGCCATGGCTACCTTGTCGCTCATCGCGATAGACAACATTATTCAACTTGTATCGACGATCAACCAATTCGGGTGATCGCTCTCGCGGCACGGCCTGCTCCGGAATGCCACTGATATATCGGTCTTCGTACGCTTGGACTCGTGGCTGCCGTAGCGCTGAAATCCGTTCACGGACAATATACCCATCGTATCCCAATTCCTCCATGCCAGGATTGACGAGCCGTCCGCCGCTAGGGAGTATCCGGTGATCTTCATCGTGCTCGTCACGGATGCGTCGCAGGGGCTCTGCCGGTGCTTGGTACAAGTGCCTCTTACCCCGTTCAGACTCCCACTTTATCCTCAGTCCATCATCTCTGCGACGCTCTGCATCTTCTCTCTTCTTTTTGGCCTCATCCGCTGTCTCGCCAGGATTGAACTCGTTCAAAAATCGCTCAGCGGCATGGCTGGCTTCGTCGGATGGGTCCGTGTGACCATTCTCAGGCTTTGATCTGGGATCGGCTCGGACTTCGCCATCTTCAGAACCAGCCTCAGTTGGTTCTTCTTTGTTTGGCTGGCGCTCTCGAGCCTGCTGTGCTTGCTGAGAGATCTGTGCCACAACTTCGAAAATGCGATTCTGCTGAGCCGTTGCATCCTCTGCTGGCTGCAGACGGTCGGACCTGGATTGTGGGTCGCGTGGAATTACACGCATGTCCTGTCTATTGGATTGATATGCATGTGAATTTGCAAGTCGATAGTCCTTTGCCAAAGGAATTGGGTCGGATTCATCATAGGCCAAGGCATGTGGCTCACGTTTGACGCGATATTCAATTTCCCCTGAATCTCGGAAGCGAACTGGTCGGTCCATGTAGAGCGGCGGCTCATCACGGACGATGACACGCTCATAGTCGGCGGCATGTGGAAGAGCTCGAGAAGGTTGTGAGAGTGGCCTCGGTTCGATGTATGAGCGGTCTGGTAGATCATCATAAACCCCTTGCGGTGGTTCTTCGTCCTGTGGGTCGTATCTATAGGACGGCTGATCCACTGCCCTTCGCTCATGTTGCCGAGCATGGCGGTTCCGCCGCGGTGCTTTGTACTGTTGACTAGGCTCCATCGGAAGGTCCCCCGGATGTCGAGGATCATATTCTCCGCTATCATAAGTCACACTGCCGGTTTCTGATGGTCGCCCACTATCAACTGTGGTGTAATACTTCTCATGGTTATCCACAGATGGGGCGAGACCTTGGAACTCAGTTCGGTCGGCAAGGTTTTCATAATGCTGGACCGATCCATTGTGCATATCGCCCTGGTTAGGGGGAGGAACAACGAACAGCTCCGGGAGTGCTTCGGTGAAGAGGCTGAGTTTGTTCTCATCCATTCCAGGGGAAGTGGATGTTAACCTCAAATCAGACATATCTGGAAGCTCAACCATATCTTTGGTCCAGTCCGGAATATTGCCGTGGGCATCCTGAGAGATCCCCTGTTCATGGACCGAAAGGAAATGGCTGACAAGTTGAGGAAAAGAAAAGCGCTTCTTTTGTGTAGCGGATGACGATCCTGCCATACCCAATGAACAAGCCTTGCATAAGAGGCCATTAATATTTCGAACCGGCCGCATATCTTTGTTGTTGGACAGACCATCAACAATCATCGCCAGAGGTGGATCTTCTTGGAAAGTGGCACGGAATCTCTGCAATATGTGGTAAATAATAGTGTAAACCTTCAGTGCTCCTGGAACATCCTTTAAATTCCCAATGGTAGTCCAAACCTCGCGGGCGTTCCGGGCTATTTCTTGAAGCTGGGTCATGTACTCTTCGGTCTTCTGCGGAGGTAGTGGCCCTGGGGCAAAGTTATTTAGCGGATAGGCAGGTTGCTGGCTGTAGGGTTGTCCATACTGAGCTGTTGGCGGCGGGTAACTCGGTTGTTGGGCTGGCACGTCCGGAGCCGTGGTTGGATACAATGTGCCCGTATGGGGGGACGTGTACATATTTGGACCCATTGGCTGATACTGGCCACCAAAGCTTTGTTGGGAGTAGTCCTGGGATGGGTCGTTATAACTTTGGAGAGGAGCTGGTGGAGGTGCAACAGAATACTGCGGAGTTTGATATCCCTGAGAATTATCCGGATATGTTGGCGGAGGCGCGTAGGGACCATTCTGATGGCCAGAATATGGTTCACCAAATTGGGGATGGCCATAATACGGCCCTGGGCTTTCCTGGTAGACATGCGGATTGGGACCTGACATCGGTGCAGAAACTGGTGCTGACTGATACCCACCATAACCATAATTCTGCTGCATGGAAGGACCCGCACCAACGTATGGAGTGCCGGTATTCGGTGCAGCTGCATAATACGGGGCGACGCTGATGTTGTTTGGGTCGGGATGGAATGGAGGGTATTCTGGCCATTCCGATTTCCAATGAACAACTACGCTCCCAACACTCAAAGCAGTGGTGTGCTTCGCGGCATAGTGCTGGATGACGCCTTCGAATCCGTAGTACTTGGAGGGATACTCACAAGCATTGCAAAGAAATAGTTCCTTACGGTAGGGTTCCGTATGTGGCTTGATTTTCGTGTCGAAAACCCATTTCATGTTCTCCAATATGAGTTTCCGGGTGTATGGACCATTTAGAGGATCCAATTCCGGTTCCCGGCCCGTGGCGCGAACCGCCGCTTCATCCTTGGCTACTTCTGCATAGAATCTCTTCCGGACGTAGATCAAGACCTCCGAGGCAAACAATGGAGCAGTATCATGGGATACCTTTTCGCCGTTGTTCCAGCCGTCACGGATAATTTCGTCAGCATACCCACCAATCCGGGCACGCAAAGGGGCCTGGATGTCATCCCATTCCCTGTCCACAAGGTCTTTGGAATCCGACTTGGCTTGCATGTCTTGGAAGCGACGCTCATCGAAACGCTCCTGAACCACTCGGGTCTGAGCAATGCGGTCGTTTTCTCGCTGTTCAGCCTCTTCCCGCTGTGATAGTAGTCTTGGCTTCAGTACTTCCCAGGCGCCATCATCTAGAGGTTGGATGATTTGAATGGCAGCTTGGAATGAAGCCATGTGTGCTAG
>Ga0307515_10016364_pt1 | contig 13581 bp, 9 predicted proteins | sample 17_EM_MG_FD_194513 | JGI IMG/M metagenome (GOLD analysis project Ga0307515, IMG submission 194513) | Populus trichocarpa ectomycorrhiza microbial communities from riparian zone in the Pacific Northwest, United States - 17_EM | ecosystem: Host-associated > Plants > Roots > Unclassified | place...
TCGCGCAGGTCGTTGACGTCGGGGTCGTCGGTCGGCCCTTCGACGCCGCAGTTCCACGAGCGGTTGTGGCTGTGGCCGTCGCGGTTGTCTTCGCCGTTGGCTTCGTTGTGCTTGTCGTTGTAGGAGACCAGGTCGTGCAGCGTGAAGCCGTCGTGCGCGGTGACGAAGTTGACGCTGGCGGTCGGCCGCTTGCCGGAGCCGGCGTACAGGTCCGACGAGCCGCTGAGCCGCCGCGCGAACTCGCCGATCACGCCGCCGTCACCCTTCCAGTAGGAGCGCAGTCCGTCGCGGTAGCGGTCGTTCCACTCGGCCCAGCCCGGCGGGAAGTTGCCGACCTGGTAGCCGCCGTCGCCCAGGTCCCAGGGTTCGGCGATCAGCTTCACGCGGTTGAGCACCGGGTCCTGGCGGATCACGTCGAAGAAGCCGCCCAGGTGCTGCACCTGGCCGCCTTCGCGCGCGAGTGCCGAGGCGAGGTCGAAGCGGAAACCGTCGACGTGCATCTCTTCGACCCAGTAGCGCAGCGAGTCCATCACCAGCTGGAGTACGCGCGGGTGCTCCAGGTTCAATGTGTTGCCGCAGCCGGTGAAGTCGGCGTAGAAGCGCCGGTCTTCAGCGAGGATGTAGTACGACGCGTCGTCGATGCCGCGAAACGACAGCGTCGGCCCCATCTGGTTGCCTTCGCAGGTGTGGTTGTAGACCACGTCGAGCAGCACCTCGATGCCGGCCGAGTGCAATGCCTTGACCATGGTCTTGAACTCCTTCACCTTGCCCGAGGCCGAATAGCGCATCTCGGGTGCGAAGAAGCCCAGCGTGTTGTAGCCCCAGAAGTTCTGCAGGCCCTTCTCGGCCAGGTAGCGGTCGTTGATGAACGAGTGCACCGGCATCAGCTCGACGGTGGTGACGCCCAGGCGTTTGAGGTGGCTGATCGCCGGTGCGGAGCCGAGCCCGGCGTAGCTGCCGCGCAGTGCCTCGGGGATCTCGGGGTGGCGCATCGTGAAACCGCGCACCTGCAGTTCGTAGATCACCATGTCCTGCCACGGAATCTGGGGAGGGCGGTCGTCGCCCCAGGTGAAGGCGGGTTCGAGCACGCGGCACTTGGGCAGGTAGCCGGCGCTCTCGCGGCGGTCGAACGAGAGGTCGCCTTTCTTGTGGCCGACGGTGTAGCCGTAGAGCGCGTCGTTCCAGCGCAGCTTGCCGACGAAGTCTTTGGCGTAGGGGTCGAGCAGCAGCTTGTGGCCGTTGAAGCGGTGCCCTTCTTCCGGCTTGTAGGGTCCGTACACGTAGTAGCCGTAGGCCATGCCCGGCCGGGCTTCGGGCAGGTAGCAGTGCCACACGTGGTCGGTGCGCTCGCGCATCGTGATGCGCTGGCGCTCGCGCCGGCCGCGGTCGTCGAAGAGGGCGAGTTCGACCCTCTCGGCGTGCTGCGAGAAGAGCGCGAAGTTCACGCCTTCACCGTCCCAGGTGGCGCCTCGCGGATAGGGTTGCCCCGGCCACACGGCCGTGATCGGCGTCTCTCGGGTCATGACAACCCCTCGTCCGCGGCGTACCGCGGACGATCCCCCGAGGGGAACGTCGGCCGCGGCTCCATGCCCGCCTGCGCGGGCATGGACGGCCGGAGTGCAGGCCGCGTCTCGCGGCCTGCGGGGGCCGGCTTGGGAGCGGCCCGGCGCTCGGCCCGTAGCGGCCGGCGTGCAACGTGTTGGGTCATGGGAGCTCGTCTTCCTTAGGCGGCAACTTCGGTGCCGGCCACCAGTGCTGCAAATGCGCGGCCGCCCAGTCCTTGCCGCCGATGCCGAAGGCCAGCGCGATGGCCAGCATCACGCCGCCGAGGATGATGAGAAAGGTCTGGCGCACGATCACGCCGCCGATCTCGAGGTGGTCGAGCGCGATCATCACCACGAAGGCCATGATGGCGTAGCGGGCGAGCTTGGCGATGGTGTCGCCGTCGCGTATGCCGGCGCTGTGGCAGTAGGTCGAGACCGCGTTGGCGAGGAAGCGCGAGAAGTAGGCGCCGAAGGTCAGGATCAGGAGCGCGACGAAGATGCGCGGCACGAAGATCATCACGCGGCCGAGCAGTTCGGTCACGTAGGCCAGGCCCATGCTGTTGAACGCGATGATCAGCGCCGCCAGGATCACGATCCAGTAGACGAGCACGCCCAGCAGGTCGGTGGTGTCGGCCGAGGTGCCGCCTTTCTGCAGAAAGCCGTCCATGCCCGAGCGGCCGGTGAGGATGTGGAAGTTGATCGCCCGCAGGCCCTTGCGCACCGCGAAGCTGGCGGCCTTGGCGACGATGAAACCGGCCGCCAGGATGAGCACACCCAGCAGAACGCGCGGCAGGAAGATGCCCACCTCGGCGAGAAACGCCCGCAGCGGTTCGATCATCACGTCGACTCTTTCCATGACGGTTCTCCTGTTCTTGTGCTTGAGGTCAACGCTCGGCCAAGCCTCGGGTTTCTGAATGCGGGCGGCCAAGCAGGTCGAGGATCCCGCGCAGCGGAATCTGGACCCAGTCGGGCCGGTTGCCCAGCTCGTAGCGCAGCTCGTAGAGGGCCTTCTCCAGCATGAACAGGCCCAGCATGCCGGCGCTCGGGTCGAGCGATTCGTGCAGGTGCGTGCCTTCGGCGGCCCGCTCGGTGGTGTCGCCGTAGCCCTGCAGGAAGGTGCGGCGCGTCTCGGCTTCCCACGCATCCGCGAGCGGCGCAAACAGCAAGCCTTCTTCGGCGTTGGTCGCTGCGGCACGCAGGCCGCTTTCGCGTGCGTAGCTGAACGAGCGCAGCATGCCGGCCACGTCGCGCAGTGCCGACTGCTTGGCGCGCCGCTCGTCGAAGCTGCGGCCGGGCTCGCCTTCGAAATCGATGATGACGAAGTCGTTGCGCGCGATCAGCACCTGCGCGAGGTGGTAGTCGCCGTGGATGCGGATCTTCTGCGTGCCGCGCGCGGTGCCGGCCGCTTGCCCGATGCGCTGCTCGATCAGCGCACGCGAGGCCAGCACGCCGCGGGCATCGTCGAGCGCGGGCGATGTGAGCTGCGGCAGGCTCGACTCGAGCGTGGCCAGGGTGCTGTGCAGCTCGCCGAGCGCGCGGTCGCGGTAGGCGGCCACGTCGGCGGCCGTCAGCGGCTCGGGGTCGAACTGCGGGTTGCCGCTGCGGGTGGCGAGCGCGAGGTGTAGCTCGGCCGTGCGGCGCCCCAGCGTGTAGGCCAGCTCGAGGAAGCCGCCGTGAACATCGGCGGGCATCTCTTCCGGCTTGCTGCGCACCAGCTCGAAATAGCGGCTCAGGTAGCCGAGTGCGTAGCCCCAGCCATCGCCCTGGTTCGACACATGGGCCTGCACCAGCGCCAGCGTGGAGATGACGCCGTCGGGCGCCACGTGCTCGAGCACGCCGGCCACCGGCACGGCGTTCTTGAAGCGCGCCACGTCGGTGAGGAAGGAGCCGACCTCGAACTCCGGGTTGGCACCCGGGCGCAGGCGGCGATAGCCCTTCAGGAACAGCCGGTCGCCGAGCGTCACGATGGTGTTGCTGCTCTGCGCCTGCGGCCGCGCCACCGGCAGCGAGGCCAGGTCGCCGCCCGCCACGTCGGCGAACGCGCGGGTGGGCTTGAAGCGGAAGGTGCCGCTCGCGCCCGGCAGCTCCTGGCCCTTGCCGATGGCGCCGATCAGCGCGCGGCAGAACTTCTCGTCGGCAAAGCCGTCGGCCATGACGCCGACTTCGGCCTGTTGCCGCACGCGGGCCACGGTGCCGACGGACATCGAGCGCATGCGCTCTTCGTCGCGGTCTTCCCAGCCGAGTGCCAGCGGCACGAAGTAGCGCACCGCTTCGCCGTCGGCCTTGCCGAGGCCATCGAGCTCGACGATCTGCAGCAGCCAGCTGTTGCTGGTGTCGTCGGAGTTGGGGGGCCAGATGGCGTGCTGGACCAGGCGCGCGCGTTCGATCGGCTTGCCCTTGAACGAGAACCAGCGCTGGCTGGCGATGTAGCCGGGCAGGGTGTCGGTCTCGAACTGGGCCCGCGTCTTGACGGCCATGCCGATGCGCCACGGCACCACCTGGTCGCGGAAGAGGCTGTTCCAGCCATCGAAGAGAACCACCACCGGGCGCTCTTCGGCCGGCATGTGCTGGGCGTGCCAGCTCGGCACGGCCACGTCGGTTGCCAGGCGGAACCAGTAGAAGCCGTGCGCCGCGATCGTGAGCAGGTAAGGCAGCTCGCCGATCGGCGGGAAGGCCGTGCGGCCCATCAGCTCGACCGGCACGCGCCCCTTGAAGGCCGAGAGGTCGAGTTCCACCGGCTGCGCCGAGCGCGCAAGGTTGACCACGCACAGCAGCGTGTCGCCCTCGAACTCGCGCAGGTAGGCGAGGATCTTGCGGTTGCCCGGCTTCAGGAAGCGCAGCGTGCCGCGCCCGAAGGCCCTGCTCGATGCGCGCATGGCCAGCATGCGGCGCATCCAGTTCAGCAGCGAAGAAGGGTCGCGCAGCTGCGCTTCGACGTTGACCGCCTCGTAGCCGTAGTTGGCGTCCATGATGGGCGGCAGGTACAGGCGCTGCGGGTCGGCACGCGAGAAGCCAGCGTTGCGGTCGGGCGTCCACTGCATCGGCGTGCGCACGCCGTTGCGGTCGCCGACGAACACGTTGTCGCCCATGCCGATCTCGTCGCCGTAATAAATGATGGGCGAGCCCGGCATCGACAGCAGCAGGCTGTTCATCAGCTTGATGCGGTCCATGTCGTTGTCCATCAGCGGCGCGAGCCGCCGGCGGATGCCCAGGTTGATGCGCGCCCGCGGGTCGGCCGCGTAGGTGCTGTACATGTAGTCGCGTTCCTTGCTCGTCACCATCTCGAGCGTGAGCTCGTCGTGGTTGCGGAGGAAGATGGCCCACTGGCAGCCGGGCGGAATCTCAGGCGTCTGCGCCATGATCTCGGTGAGCGGGAAGCGGTCTTCCTGCGCGATGGCCATGTACATGCGCGGCATGAGCGGGAAGTGATAGGCCGCGTGGCACTCGTCGCCGTCGCCGAAGTACTCGCGCACGTCCTCGGGCCACTGGTTGGCCTCGGCCAGCAAGAAGCGGTTCGGGTAGTTGGCGTCGATCGCGGCGCGCAGCTGCTTGATGACGGCGTGCGTCTCGGGCAGGTTCTCGTTGTTCGTGCCTTCGCGTTCCACCAGGTACGGAATGGCGTCGAGCCGGAAGCCGTCGACCCCCATGTCGAGCCAGAAGCGCATGGTCTTGAACACCGCTTCCAGCACCGCCGGGTTGTCGAAGTTGAGGTCGGGCTGGTGGCTGAAGAAGCGGTGCCAGAAGTAGGCCTTGGCCACCGGGTCCCAGGTCCAGTTGGAGGTCTCGGTGTCGGTGAAGATGATGCGCGTGCCGCGGTACTTGGTGTCGCTGTCGCTCCAGACATAGAAGTCGCGTTCCGGGCTGCCGGGCGGCGCCTTGCGTGCAGCCTGGAACCACGGGTGCGCATCCGAGGTGTGGTTGATGACCAGCTCGGTGATCACCTTGAGGTCGCGGCGATGCGCTTCGTCGAGCATCAGCTTGAAGTCGTCCAGCGTGCCGTACTGCGGGTGGATGTCGTCGTAGCCTGCGATGTCATAACCGTCGTCGCGCAGCGGCGAGGGGTAGAAGGGCATCAGCCAGACGGTGTTGACACCCAGGTCCTTCACGTAGTCGAGCTTGCTCGCCACGCCCTTGAAGTCGCCCATGCCGTCGTCGTTGGAATCGAAGAAGGCCTTGACGTTGAGCTGGTAGATGACAGCGTCCTTGAACCACAGCGCGGCGTCGGTGACGGGCTTGGTGGCGCCTTGTTCGGCTTCTTCGAGGTGGGGCGTGCGCGGGGCGTTCATGGCAGGGTCGTTCACACCTTCTTTTAGTGATCGGGGTCGAAATCGCGCTCGGTGTGCGCGTGTTGCTGCACCCGGAACACATGCCCCGGCGCTTGCTGGGGGTCGAGGATCACGAAGCCGCGCGGCCCCTGCCACATGAAGCGCTGGCCGCTCAGCAGGTCGTGCATCTGGTAGGGCAGCGCCACGTCGATGCCGAGCGCCTCGCGTGTCATGACGCTCAGGTCGACCCAGCCCGACTGCCGGTTCACCGGGTCGAGGTTGATGACCATCAGCAGCGTGTTGTCACCGTTCGCCGAGCGCTTGACGTAGGCAATGAGCTGCTCGTTGTCGCTGCTCACGAACTGCAGGCCGCTGAGCCGGTGCAAGGCCTCGTTGTCGCGGCGGATGCGGTTGAGCCTCGCGACCAGGCCGCGCAGGCTGTCGGGGTTGTTCAGGTCCCAGTGACGCAGCTCGTACTTCTCGGAGTGCAGGTACTCTTCGCTGCCGGCGCTGCGCGGTTCGTTCTCCATCAGCTCGTAGGCCGGGCCGTAGATTCCGTAGTTCGAGGCCAGCGTGGCGGCGAGCGCCAGGCGGCTGGCGAAGATGGCTCGGCCGCCGCCGTGCAGGTGCTCGTTGAGGATGTCGGGTGTGTTGGGCCAGGCGTTGGGGCGGTAGTAGTCGCGGCCGGGGCCTTGCGAGAGTTCGATGAAATAGTCGGAGAGTTCCTGCCGCGTGTTGCGCCAGGTGAAGTAGGTGTACGACTGCGAGAAGCCGAGCTTGGCCAGCCGGTGCATCACCTTCGGCCGCGTGAACGCCTCGGCGAGGAAAAGCACGTCGGGCTGCTCGCGCTTGATCTCGGTGATCGCCCATTCCCAGAACGCGAAGGCCTTGGTGTGCGGGTTGTCAACGCGGAAGATGCGCACGCCTTGCGCGATCCAGTGGTCGAAGATGCTCTTCAGCTCTTGCCACAGCGCGGCCCAGTCGTCGGTCTCGAAGTCAAAGGGGTAGATGTCCTGGTATTTCTTGGGCGGGTTCTCGGCGTACTGGATGCTGCCGTCAGGCCGCGCGCGGAACCACTGCGGGTGGTCCTTCACGTACGGGTGGTCGGGTGCGCACTGGAAGGCGATGTCGAGCGCGATCTCGATGCCTTGCTTGTTGGCCGCGGCCACCAGGCGGCGAAAGTCCTGCAGCGTGCCGAGCTTCGACAGGATCTCCTTGTGCCCGCCTTCGGCTGCACCGATGGCCCAGGGGCTGCCCACGTCGTCGGGCAGCGCGACGAGTGCGTTGTCCTTGCCCTTGCGGTTGAGCTTGCCGATCGGGTGGATGGGCGGAAAGTACAGCACGTCGAAGCCCAGCTCGGCGACGTAGGGCAGCCGCGCCTCCACGTTGGCAAAGGTGCCGTGGCGCCCGGGCTCGGGCGAGGCCGAGCGCGGGAAGAGTTCGTACCAGCTGCTGAAGGCGGCGCGCTCGCGGTCGACCACCAGCGGCAGCTCCTTGTACGTGCTGGCGTTGCGGCGATCGGGGTAGCGGGCCATCAGCTGCGCGCTGGTTTCGTCCAGCGCGAGGGCTTGCAGCTCGATCACGTCGTCCAGCGGCAGCGTGGCCTGCTTGCGCAGCGTGGCGGACCACGCCTTCAGCAGCTTGCGGTCGATGCTGCCCGCGCGCTCGGCGGCGTCGGACACGAGCGCCGCACCGACCAGCGAGGCGATGCGGATGTCTTCGGGTTCCACGCGCCGCAAGAAGTCTTCGCGCCACGACAGGAAGTGGTCGACCCAGGCGACCACGGTGTAGAGGTAGCGGCCTGGCGTGGACGCCTTGAAGCTTGCGAACCACTCGTCGTTGCTGCGGTGCTTCATCTCGACTTCATGCACCGTGGCATCGCCTTCGGCGTGCCAGGCGAGCATCACGCGCAGCTTGTCGTGGCCGTCGGTGAAGCAGTGGGCCTCGACCTGCAGCAGCTCGCCGACGACGCGCTTGACAGCAAAGCGGCCACCGTCGACCGACGGCAGCACCGCATCGATCACGGCGCGTGGCGGTGCCGGTTCGGTGCGCCGCGGCGCCAGGGGCTCTTGCGCCGCAGGGCTTGGCTTCGCAGCGCTCGACGACTTGGAAGACCGGCTCTTGGCCGGCGATGCCGGTTCAGCGCGCGCCGAAGGCGAAGCCTCGTTCTCGGTGCGTGGGGAAGCGGTGCTGCGGTCAGCTTTGGCCATGCGCTTCATGCCTCAGGAAAATGGTGGACAGCGGTGGCAGCGTCAGGCTGACCGAATGTGGGCGGCCGTGCGAGCCGCGGGCTTGCGTCTCGACTCCGCCCAGGTTGCCCCAGCCCGAACCGCCGTAGTCGCGTGCGTCGGTGTTGAGTGCCTCGCGCCAGAACCCCGCCTGCGGAACGCCGACGACGTAGTGCTCTCGCGGCAGCGGCGTGAGGTTGCACACCACGAGCAGCAAGTCGCCGCGCCGCGACTTGCGCAGGAAGGCGAGCACCGTGTGGTTGGCGTCGCGCGCTTCGATCCACTCGAAGCCTTCGCCCGAGAAGTCGAGCTCATGCAAAGCGGGCTCGTGGCGATACAGGCGGTTCAGGTCGGCGACCAGGCGCCGCACACCTTCATGGGCCGGCGTTTCGGTGAGCTGCCACTCCAACTGGCCTTCGTGCGCCCACTCGCGCCGCTGAGCCAGCTCGCCGCCCATGAAGAGCAGCTTCTTGCCGGGGTGGGCCCACATCCAGCCGAACAGGGTTCGCAAATTGGCGAACTGCTGCCAGTCGTCACCGGGCATCTTGCCGATGAGCGACCCCTTGCCGTGGACCACTTCGTCGTGCGACAGCGGCAGCACGAAGTTCTCGTTGAAGGCGTAGACCAGCGAGAAGGTGAGCCCGTCGAGATGATGGCGGCGGTGCAGCGGGTCTTCCTGCATGAAGCGCAGCGAGTCGTGCATCCAGCCCATGTTCCATTTCATGTTGAAGCCCAGGCCGCCGGCCGCGGTGGGCCGCGAGACCATGGGCCAGGCGGTCGACTCCTCGGCGATGGTCACCACGTCGGGATGCTCGCGGAACACGGCGTCGTTGAAGGCCTTCAGGAACATGATGGCTTCGAGGTTCTCCTTGCCGCCGTGGCGGTTCGGTACCCACTCGCCGTGCTTGCGCCCGTAGTCGAGGTAGAGCATCGACGCGACGGCATCGACGCGGATGCCGTCGAAGTGGTATTTCTCGAGCCAGAACAGGGCCGACGAAATCAGGAAGCTGCGCACCTCGCCGCGGCCGTAGTTGAAGATGCTCGAGTTCCAGTCGGGGTGGAAGCCCTGGCGCGGGTCGGCGTGTTCGTAGAGGTGCGTGCCGTCGAAATACTGCAGCCCGTGTTCATCGGTCGGGAAGTGCGACGGAACCCAGTCGAGGATCACGCCGATGCCGCGCTCGTGCAAGTGGTTCACGAAGTACATCAGGTCCTGCGGCGAGCCGTAGCGCGAGGTCGGCGCGAAGTAGCCGGTGGTCTGGTAGCCCCACGAGCCGTAGAACGGGTGCTCGGTGATCGGCATCAGCTCCACGTGCGTGAAGCCCATCTGCACCGCGTAGTCGCCCAGCTGGTGGGCGAGTTCGCGGTAGCCGAGAAAGTTGCCGTTGGCGCGCCGCCATGAGCCGGGGTGCACTTCGTAGACTGAGATCGGGGCGTCCCAGGCGTTGGCGGCTGCGCGTCGGCGGGTCCAGGCCTCGTCGCTCCACTGGAAGTCGAGTTGCCAGACGCGCGAGGCCTGCGCGGGCGCCACTTCGGCGTACACGCCGCAGGGGTCGGCCTTGTCGGCCACGTAGCCGGCATGGCGCGAGTGCACGCGGTACTTGTAGGTGTCGCCCGGTTTGGCATGCTGGCTGCGCGCGTGCCAGACGCCGGCGGCGCCGCATTGCATCGGGTCGGCCGATGCGTTCCAGCCGTTCCACGAACCGATCACGGAGACCGATGCGGCGTTCGGTGCCCACACCGCGAAATCCACGTACCCGCCGGCGGCGTCGACGTGCGCACCGAGCTTGTCGTGGAGCCGGGCGTGGGTGCCCTCTCCGAAGAGGTAGACGTCGAGTTCGCTCAGTGCGGCCATTGCGTGGCCGCTTGGTGGCGATGCAATTCACCCGGGGTCTGCGCGTCATGACCACGACGCCAGCGGGGTGGGCAGGGAAGGCGGTGTGGCCGGACGGTGGCGTGGTGCTGGGCTTCCATGCTCGCGTTTGGGCAAGCGGCGTGCCGCGGTTTGGCGGCGGCCAACGCGCAAGAAGCGGCATTCCCGGGTGAGACGGGTCGTGGCGAAGCAGCTTTTACGGTAACCGTTGCCTGCCGGCGCGTGCAGGCGCGGTCATCTCGATGAGCTCATTGCTGCTGTTGGGCCTCGCTTTGCTGCGGCTCCGGAACAGGTGCTTGACTTTCTCGCTGCGATGACGGCGCTTGAGCGTCGGACTTGCCCGGCGCTGCGCCGCCGAGATGCCGCGTGGGATCGCCATAGGCTGGCCCGTAGTGGCCGGCCTCGGCACCTTCCACCTTGCTCATGTCGGGCCCGTCGGCTGCCGCAGGCGACTCGATCGGCGGCGCGTGAAAGGCGTCTTCGCTCGTCGTCTGGTGGGTCGGGTTGGTCGTTTGCCGAGGCGGTGGGGTGGTGGCTGAGTTCATGAAGATCGCTCCTGTCGAACCATTTTTTTCAACAGGCAAATCACGTTCCGGCCATGTGAAGCAAGCAGTGAACTCGACCCGCCAGATCGTGTTCAAAGCCTACCTTTCAGGAACCAAACCCTTGGGGGCGAATGAGATGGAATTGAATCGATCGCTGATCGAGCTGGGTGAACCGCTGCCCCCGGCTCAATTGGCTAACGTGACAGACGCCCGTGGCCTCATCGTGCTGTTGCAAGGCGGCAGTGCAAGCGGGCGCATCAACAGCAGCGTGGCTGCACGGCTTCAAATGCGGCAGCTCGACACGCTGCAGCTGGACCTGCTCACGCACGATGAGCGTGCGCAGGAACGCAGCGACCGCGAGCACGTCGACCTGCTGACGGAGCGCCTGTTCATGGCGCTGGATGCGCTGGCGGCACCGGAGCGGCAGCGAGAACCCGCACACGCGCGCGTACAGGCGCATTGGCGAACCCTGCCGCTGGGCTTGATGGCCGCCGACACCTACGCCGCGGCCGGCTTGCGGGTGGCGGCGCACCGGCCCAAGGCCGTTCGCGCGCTCGTGTCGCGCGGCGGCCGCCTCGACTTGGCCACCGACGTGCTGGGCGACTTGAATGCGCCCACGCTGCTGCTCGCGGGTGCGGCTGACCCGGAGATGATCGAGATCAGCCGCACCGGCTTCGCGCGATTGCGCTGCGAAAAGCGCATCGAGCTCGTGCCGCGCGCCACGCGCCTCTTCCTCGAGGCCGGCACGCTGGACGACGTGGCGCAGCGCGCCGGCGACTGGTTCAGTGACCATCTGGTGGCAGTTGGCTGATTCGGCCCCTTCGCCAGACTCCACGCCCGCCTTTCTGTCGCAAAGGTGGCGTAGCGGCATGCGGGTTGCCGGGAGTTGTGTGCCCAGCAACCGCAAGGAGCCCCCATGACCACCACCTTCGCAGAAAAGAAGTTCACAGAGAAAGTGTCGGAGAAGTTGTCATCTCCCATCACGAAAATGATCCGCATGGACCATTCGCACGTGCTGGTGCTGTCGCACAAGTACAGCGCCGATGCCTCGCCGGGGCAGAAAGCGGCCATCGTGAAAAGCGTGTGCCTGGCGCTCGAGATCCACGCGCAGCTCGAGGAAGAAATCTTCTATCCCGCCATGCGCGAAGTCGAGAGTTCCGACCCGGTGCTCGATAAGTCCAAGCCCGAGCACGACGAGATGCGCCGCCTGATCGCCGACCTGCGTGCCATGGAAGCCGGGGACACGCGCTGCGACGCGACCTTTGCCGAGCTGATGCGGGTGGTGATCCACCACGTGGCCGACGAAGAGACGGTGCTGCTGCCTGCCGCCGAACGCCTGCTTGGCGAGCGGCTCAACGAGCTCGGCGCGCGCATGACCAAACGCCGGCTGGAGCTCGCCCGGCCGCACATGGGCGAGATGGCCGTCAACACGGCGCGTGCGATGCCGGTGTCGAACCTGCTGTGGGCGGCGGGCTTGTTGCTCGGCGTCTTCATGCTCGGGCGCGGTTCGGTGACGCGCCGGCGCACCCTGTGGTGATGCGGCGAGTCGCGGCAAGGCGGTGAAAACCTGGCAAGCCCATGGGTCTCTGAACCCGCCCATGGTTGCATCGCCGCCGCGGGAACGTCGCTTGCCGATGACTATGCAGACCGATGAACGACCACTTTACCCAGGACGCCATATGAGCCAAGACCGGAACATGCCCGCAGGGCACAAACCGCCGCGTGCCAAGCCCATCCAGCCGGACAAGCCGGGCGGCAGCGACGACATAGCCGCCCCTCCCGACGATGCATCACGAGCAGACCAGACCACCCACGAAAGCATGCGCCGGCAGAAACGGCAAAGCGATGCCGCGCTGGACAACGTGCGCGAAGGCTATGACTGAACGGATACGTGTCAACAAGGCCCTTCAGCGCGTGTCATCGCACCGGGCGAGCACATGGAGCTGAGAATCCATGTGCTCGGAGCCTTCGACACGCTGGCCCGCCCCACGGTACGGCGCGATGACTTGCTGGCCGAACTCCACGCGCGCGGCTTGACGCCTGCCGACAGCCAACTCGCGATAGAGAAGGCGCTGCTCGAACGATGGCTCGAACCAGCACCCAGCGGCGAGTTGCGGCGGCCTGCTGCCACTGAATCGGGCGGTGAACGCGTTCGAGACAAGCTGCAAAGCAGCACGCCGCCGTGATAGCGCGTGGCTTGGCTGCGGTTCAGCCCGACAGGGGTTTGCGCTCCGCCGGCTCGAGGTCCAGTGACTTGCTTTTGGCGGGCTTGCGCTTGGCCGGATGGGAGATCGTCCCGGTGTCGAACTTCTGCAGGTCTGCGGCGTTCTCGTACCAGGAGACGTGATCGCTCCACCATTGGTGGATCTGCGGTTCAACGGTCTCGGGATCGTCGAGCGTCCCGAGCATCACCGACACCAGCCGGCTGCCCACAGTGGTGGGAGTCGGCAAGTCGTCGCGGCCGAACAAATGCGTTCCGCATGCGGCGCAGAAGTACCGCACGAAGTGCTCCGACGACTGAAGCGCCGCGGGCTTGCCGGAGGCCACCCTGAAGTGCTCTTCGCGAACGTTGAACCACGCTGCGGCCGGGGCGCCTGAGATGCGCCTGCACACCGTGCAGTGGCAGTACCCCGCATCGAAGACTTCCTGGGCGGCGTAGCGAACGGCACCGCAGAAGCAGCCACCTTGGTAGATCGACGTTTTACTCATGGAGCAGTGTCAGCAGAAGTAGGGGGCGGCCGTGCGGGCCGTCCCCTGTGAGGTCAGTTTGCCAAGCTCAGTTGCGATCGGCCTTCGCCGGCAAGGAGCTCGAAGACGAGCCGGTCGAACGGGTGCTGTTGCTGCCCGTGCTTCCTGCTGTGCCGCTCGTGCTGCCCGTCGAGCCGGAACTCGTCGTGCCGCTGGTCGAGGAGCCGGTGCCCGTGCCCATGGTGCCTGCACCGGTCGTGCCCGAGCTGCCAGTGCCCGCCGTGCCGCTCGTGTCCGTGGTGCTGCTGCCTGTGCCCGAGCCCGTGGTGCCTGAGGTCGTGCCTGAGCCCGTGGTGCCAGTGCCAGTCGTACCCGTGCCCGTCGTCGTGCCGGTGCTGCCTTGTTGCGCGGTGCCGCTGCCCGACGTCGTGCTGCCGGACG